>Ga0099364_10014543_pt1 | contig 10459 bp, 5 predicted proteins | sample TergutTh196P3_FD_73070 | JGI IMG/M metagenome (GOLD analysis project Ga0099364, IMG submission 73070) | Microcerotermes parvus P3 segment gut microbial communities from Pointe-Noire, Republic of the Congo - Th196 P3 | ecosystem: Host-associated > Arthropoda: Insects > Digestive system > Gut ...
CTGATGAAACCGTTTGGGTATAACATAAAAGATATAACGCTTGTGTCATGGGCAGGGTTCAGAGGAGCTTCTTCCATTGTTTTTGCCACTTATCTGCTTTCCGCGAGACTGCCTTATTCCGAATATGTTTTTAGCATCGTGTTTTTTGTCTGTATGCTTTCTGTTTTTCTTCAGGGTTCATTTCTTGCCCCGATTGCAAAGCTGCTGGGTCTTGCCGACACTGAAAAAAAAGTTTCTAAACCCATAGAAGACTATGTAAAAGAAGTGCATAACGAATTATTTGAATTTACCGTTCCGTTTGGAAGCGCAGTCTGCGGCAAAAACATACAGGAACTTAATCTGCCTCGTGATTTGTTTATTGTTATGATCAAAAGGAACGACAGGTATATTGTATCTGAAGCATCAACTGTAATTTTAGAAGATGATACCCTGGTGCTTGCATGCAGTGATAAAGAAATGCTTAAAAATTTAAGCAGAGTTTTTTAAGCCGGAGATAAAATATTATGAAAGAAAAATCAAGCTGTATTTTCCTTGTAGACGATAACCCTGTTAACCTTAACACGGGGAAAACCGCTTTACAGGATAAGTATACCGTTGTTACCATACCGTCCGGCGGTCTGCTTTTGGACGTTCTGCAAAAAAATAAGCCGGATTTAATTTTGCTGGATATTGAAATGCCGGATATGAACGGGTATGACGTAATAAAAGAGTTAAAAGCAAATCCTTTAACCGCGGAAATCCCCGTGATATTTCTTACCGCAAAACAAGAACCGGACAATGAACTTTTAGGGCTTTCTCTGGGCGCAGTAGACTATATTACCAAACCATTTTCGCCTCCGCTTTTGCTTAAACGTATAGAATTGCATTTGCTTTTACAATCGCAAAAAGACGAACTGCGACAATTTAACGAAAACCTTTTAGAAATGGTAAACGAACGGACAAGCGAAATTAACCAATTGCAAGAAGCGGTTATATCCTGGACTGCAGACATGGTAGAGTTCCGTGACGAAGAAACAGGACAGCATGTAGAGCGTGTCCAAAGATACCTTAATCTTCTGTTAGATGCAATGAAAAAAACAGAACCATATAAAAACGAGCTTGCCTCATGGGATATTAAAGCGTTTATAAAGTCCGCACCACTGCATGATGTGGGTAAAATAAAAATCCCCGATGCGATTTTACTAAAACCCGCAAAACTTACTGACGATGAATTTGTCATAATGAAACGCCATGCCTTATACGGAAAAATGCTGCTGGAAAGCCTGCAGGACAAAGTTCCCAATCAGACCTTTTTGGATTATGCAAAAATACTTGCATACTGCCACCACGAAAGATGGGACGGAAAAGGCTACCCGGAAGGAAAAAGCGGTAACGATATTCCCCTGCTGGCGCGCATGATGTCCCTTGCGGATGTATATGACGCATTGGTTTCCAACCGCCCGTATAAAAAAGCTTTTTCGCACGAAGAAGCAATAAAGATTATTTTAGAAGGCAGCGGAACCCAGTTTGATCCCGGTTTAACAGATTTATTTGTACATCTTTCCGGAGAGATTGAACAGGCAAGTAAGGGAAATTAAAACTATGTCCATCAGAATAAAGCTTTTATTAATCGTACTTGGGTTTTTTATTATTTCAGGAATCGCTTTAGGTTTTTATACGACATCGACAACAAGAGCTTACCGGCAGCTGCGCTTAGATGAGATTTCCAAAAACATAGATTTTGAAACCGAACGCATGGGAAGGGTTATTCAGGAAATGGAGTATATCGCATTAAATATCGCAATGATAAGCAGACAGGCTTATAATTTAAGATTAGTAAGAAATGTAATAGAAGAAATTATTTTGCCTGAAAATTTACAAAGGTCAAGAGCATTTCAGACTGCTGTCGGGGTAGGCCTTTGGATGGAGCCGTATATGTCTCTATTAAACACACAGCGTTCATCTATATATTATATTTATGATCCGGTTATTGGCTCTGTACGCCTTGCCCCTGAATTTGATACTGAAGAATATGATTATCATACGCATATGTGGTACAGGGAAATTGTTTCCGGCATTAACGAACAAAACCTTACAGCATGGTCATCACCTTATTATGAGGATATAGCGGGAGTTCCGTTATTACTGGCTACTGTCGGTGCGGGTGTTTTTGACAGCGAAGGACGGCTTGTCGGCATAACAAGCGTTAGTTGGGAGATACAAAGCATTGCCGATAAATTGTCCGATATAAATATAAAAAAGACCGAAAACAGTTTTGTTTTGCTTTCTTCTCCTGTTAAAAATTTTGTTATTTTTAATACCCGTGAAAATGATTTTTCCGGTGATATGCAGCATGTTTTACCCTGGCATGTAAAACTGCGTATTTCCTTAGATGATGATGATAATAATGATAATGATGGCGTAACAATAGGAGGATATACGGAAGCCGGGGTGGAATATATTACATTTAGTAAATCGCTTGATAACGGCTGGGTGTTCTCTTACCATGTTCCGGCGAATGAAATATTCTCTGAAATTGATCTGCGTAATGCACGATTTATCTACCTTATATCTTTTTTAACATTTTTACTTTTTCTGATTAAATTTTATCTTATATCCCGTATTATAATTAAACCGTTAAAAAAATTGACATTGGGCGTCGCGGAACTGGGCGGCGGCAATCTGGATAAAAGAATTGAGATTCGTTCAAAAGATGAAATTGGAACGCTTGCCGGAACATTTAACAAAATGGCCGAAGATTTAAAAACATCTATCGAACAAATCATGCAGGAGCGTGCCGAAAAAGAACGCGAAAAAGAAGCCGGCGAACTTAAATCTCGGTTTTTAGCAAATATGTCGCATGAAATCCGTACCCCGATGAATGCGATTATCGGGATATCGGAACTGATGCTTTCAGAAAATTTAAGCGTAAGTCAGTATCGTTATGTTCAGGATATCAATATTTCTGCTATGGGGCTTTTGAATATTATTAATGACATACTGGATCTTTCTAAAATTCAGGCCAATAAATTAACTCTTGTGCCTGAACATTATGATTTCTCCATGTTAATTGATAATGTCAGCTCAATGGTGCTTTTCCTTGTAAGAAAAAAGAACATAAAGTTTGAACTGATTACAGAGGGTAAAATTCCCGGCTGCCTTTATGGAGATGATGTCCGGCTTAGGCAGATACTTCTTAATTTATTGGGCAATGCAGTTAAATTTACCAATAAAGGATGTGTCCGTTTGATTGTAAAAGTATCAGATGAAAATATTTATTTTGATATCAGCGATACAGGAATAGGAATACAGGAAGACGATATTCCAGAACTTTTTGACGCTTTTAAACAGACAGATATGAAGAAAAACCGGAAAAAAGAGGGGACAGGTCTTGGTCTTTCCATAGTTCAGTCACTGGTAGAAATGATGGGCGGTACAATTACGGTAGAAAGCGTCTACGGTAAGGGTTCTGTGTTCCATGTTGTAATTCCAAAAGTGTTAGGTGATGAAACATTAATGCATAAAGAAGGCGATATAGAAAGTACTGTATCCGCCCCGGATGCAAAGATACTTGTTGTTGATGATAATAAAATTAACCTGAATGTCGCATGCGGCCTCCTTAGGCTGTGTGATATAACGGCGGAAACAGCGGAATCCGGCAGACAGGCGATAGAGTTGATCCGGGAAAATCAATACGACCTTGTTTTTATGGATCACATGATGCCGGAAATGGACGGTGTAGAAGCAACAAGGATAATCCGTGAAACAGGTGTTTCAATTCCAATAGTGGCATTAACTGCAAATGCGATAGTCGGCGCAAAGGAAGAATTTTTGGCAGCCGGAATGAACGATATGTTAACTAAACCTATCGACAAAGTATTGCTTAATGTAATACTGGAAAAATGGCTTCCTTCAGATAAGGTAAAGAAGATGTTAATTAATGAAAAAGCGGCAGAAGATGAAACAGAGCCGGAATTCCGGGAAAAACTTGAGCGCATAACAGGACTTTCCGTGCAGACGGGACTGGGAAGGGTTTCCGGCCAAAGGGATGTTTATATTAAATCATTAAAGCTGACTATTAAAGAAATTAACAAGTGCGATAAAAACCTTAAAACATTTCTTGCTGCAGGCGATATGCGTAATTTCTGCATAGAAGTACACAGCATGAAAGGATCACTTGCCAACATTGGCGCAATGGAGTTATCTTCGCGTGCGCTTGAATTGGAAGTTGCCGCCAATAAAGAAGATAAAAATTTCTGCTCCGCAAATATGCCGCAATTTCTGGAAGATCTTAACAGACTGGGCATAGAAATAAATGAAGCTCTTGCGGAAAAAGAAAAAGATAATATGGAAATTATACTTTCTCCCGAATCTCTTTCTTTATTTGATAAACTTACAGACGCTCTTAACAAGACTGATTTTATAGCCATAGAAGAAACAATGAAAAGTCTTGATACATTGAATCCGGACGGAGCGCTGCATGAAGAGATTGAGAAAATTAAAGATGCTGTACTGATAATGGATTACATAGCGGCACTGGAGGTTGTCAATACCATCAGCCGCGTACGCGATAATGCGGATTTTGAAAAAACAGGCAAAGGAAAGTAAAACCATGTCCATTAGATTAAAAATCCTGATAATTGTGCTCGGATTCTTCGCTCTTACCGGCATTGCGTTTGTTGTGTATTCAGGCGTTACAACAGAAAATTACCGTCAGCTTCGAATTGCAGAAGTAACCAAAACCGTTGCTTTTGAAAGCGAGCGGATGGGAAGACTAATTTATGGAATGGAACGCGATGTAATATCGATTGCCCTGCTGGGAGAACAAGTATACCTTTCGGGTAGAAATGCCGGAAATTTTGGAACATTTATAGTAGTAGAAAACCTTGATATTGGTCTGGCAGACGGTGCCGGTGTTTGGTTTGAACCTTATATGCTTATTCCCGACAGACAGCGTGTGTGTTATTATGTTTTTTTTGATGAAGACATAGGAGCTATGCGTCATGATCCGGAGTTTGACAGCGAGGAGTACGATTATCATAACCGGATTTGGTACAAAACAATATCAGAACGTCTCGAAGGAAGGCACTCTAAAGTATGGACAGCGCCGTATTTTGAAGAAATCGGGACAATTTCTTATTTAACTACTGTTGGAGCGGGAATCTATGATGAAAACGACCGCCTTGTAGGAATGTCTACCAGCGACTGGAAGATACAGAGTGCGGTTGACAGGCTGTCCGCGATAAAGCCGACCGAAAACAGTTTTGTCTTACTTGCCTCCCCGATAGATAATTACATTATTTCCAATACCCAAATGCCGCTGCTTGCCGGCCATTCATTGCATGTTTTACCGTGGTATGAAAACCTGAATTTTGGTTACGATGATAATGATCACAATGTAGGGATAGGACATTTTTCCCAAGACGGCATTTCATATATTACATTCAGCCGCGTGCTTGATAATAACTGGCTGTTTTCTATTCAAATTCCTCAAAAAGAAATTTTTGCACAGGTTGAAGCTTGGAATACGCGGTTTATGTATATTATTTCTATATCATCAATTTTTCTTTTGCTGCTTGTGTTTATTTTTCTGACTCATCTGATTAACCGTCCGCTGAAAAAGCTGACTTCCGATGTTGTTGAACTTGGAGCGGGTGATTTTGACAGGCATATTGAAATAAGCTCCAAAGATGAAATCGGCACGCTGGCGATAGCGTTTAACAAAATGGCTGTAGACCTAAAAACATCAATGGAACAAAGCGTAAAGGAGCGTGCTGAAAAAGAACGTGCAGAAGAATCCGGCGAACTTAAAACACGGTTTTTGGCAAATATGTCTCATGAAATCCGTACGCCGATGAATGCGATTATCGGCATGTCTGAACTTTTGCTTGCTGAAAATCTTGGCAAAAATGAGCATAACTCTGTCAAGGATATTCATACATCCGCAATGGCGCTTTTGGATATTATCAATGACATTCTGGATCTTTCAAAAATTCAGGCAAATAAATTAACTCTTGTGCCTGATCATTATAATTTTCCCATGTTAATTGACCATATAAGTTCAATGGTTATGTTTTTAATTAAAGACAAAAAAATTAATTTTAAATTGATTACAGAAGGTGAAATCCCTGTATGCCTTTACGGAGATGATGTCAGGATCAGGCAGATACTCCTTAATTTATTAAGCAATGCAGTTAAATTTACAGAAAAGGGTTTTGTTTATTTAATTATCAGAGCTTCAAAGGACAATGTTTACTTTGATGTCAGTGATTCAGGCATGGGTATTTCTGAAGAAAGTATTAGCATGCTCTTTAACGCTTTTGTTCAAACAGATATGAGAAAAAATAGAAGCAAGGAGGGAACAGGACTTGGCCTTGCAATTACTAAATCATTGATCGAAATGATGGGCGGCAGTATCAGAGTAGAAAGCGTATACGGTCAGGGTTCGGTATTCCATGTTACCATTCCAAAAATATTGGGTGATGAAACAAAAATAGATCACGCGGGAAGCGCTGTGTTTAAAATATCTGCGCCAAATGCGAGTATACTTGTTGTTGATGACAATACCATAAACCTGAATGTAGCCTGCGGCCTTCTGCGTTTGAGTGACATAACAGCGGATACTGCCGCATCCGGCAGACAGGCAATAGACATGATTCAAAAAAAGCAATATGACTTTGTGTTTATGGATCACATGATGCCGGAAATGGACGGTGTGGAGGCAACAAAAATAATTCGTGAAATGGGCGTAGGTATACCAATTGTTGCGCTCACTGCCAATGCATTACCTGAAGCAAAAAAAGTGTTTTTAGATGCCGGCATGAACGATTTACTTACCAAACCTATAGACAGGACATTGCTGAATAAAATGCTGGAAAAATGGCTTCCTGAAGGAAAGGTTAATAAAGTAACAATAAGTGAAGCAGACGGGGAAATGAACGGCAAAAAACTTTCTGGATTTTGGAAAAAAATAGACAGTATACCCGGACTTTCCATGCAGACCGGATTGGACAGGGTTTCCGGCCAATGGGATGTATACGAAAAATCACTGAGGCTGACAATAAAAGAAATAGAAAAATGTGATAAAAACCTTATTTTATTTTTAACTAAAAATGAAATGCAGAATTTCTGCATAGAAGTACACAGCATGAAAGGTTCGCTTGCCAATATTGGCGCAATGGATCTTTCCCTTAAAGCGCTTGAACTTGAGACAGCATCGCAAAATGGAAATACTGTCCTTTGCTCTGCAAATTTGCCGTCATTTCTGGAAGAACTTGACAGTTTATACCGCAGTTTAAACGAAGCATTTACAGAAAAACAAAGATATAACCCCATTGTGTTAACGCCGGAATTGTCATCAACATTAAAGTTAATTTTTAATAAACTTACAGATGCTTTTGAAAAAACCAATTTTATTGCTATAGAAGAAGGAATGGAAAGCCTTGAAGCATTAAAAAAAGATAATACATTGCAGGGAGATTTCAATAAAAGCCTGCAGAATGAAATTGAAAAAATAAAGGATGCTGTATTAATAATGGATTTTGATGCCGCCGCTGCAGTTATGAAAAATTTGTTAAATTAATTTTTTCCTGACAATGTGTTTTGCTACTTTTTCCTGAAGAATGGTATCTTCAAACGGTTTTACGATAAAATCACATGCCCCCAAAGCATAAGCCGCCGACACATGGTCAATTGTTCCCAAAGATGTTAAAAAAATGACGGGGGTATCTTTATGTTCTTTGAACTTTCGTATAACAGGGACAAGATCAAAGCCGTTAATCTCCGGCATTTGATAATCCAGCAAAAATAAATCCGGCGTTATTTGCTGTAAAAATTTTTCTACCATTGCCGGGTTTGTAAGCCCATGTACTTTGTATTCACCTTCCAATACAGAAGCTATTGTCTGAATCATGCTTGGAGCATCATCAACAGCAAGAATGCGCATTTTGCGGGTAGCATCTTCATATTCCATTAATTTAATCACCTTTGATAATACCTGTGTTTCCTGAGACTCTTCGCTTTCTGCTTTTTCCGGTTTTTTTGTTTCCATTATTTGTGAAATTAAATTTTGAAGATCATCCAATAAAGTCTTTGCATAACCGGCAGCAGATTTGCTATGTCCTCTTTTACTAATGCTGATAATATCTTCAATTAAAGAAATAATCTTATTACAGCCTATGTCATGCATCATTTGTTTTAATTCTGTCAGGTTTTTTATGTCTTTTTCATTGGCAGAAAGTGAGATTATTTTATTTATTGTGTTCAGGAATTTTGACGATTGTTCACTGAATTTTTCCAGTAAATTATAATATTCACCCACCGGCATCAATGGATTATCCTTTGCGACTTTTCGAATATCCAAATCGGATAATTTTAAGAGAGCCGGAAGATCAAAATTGTAATTATGTTCATTTTCCATAATAATCCCCTTCTTTAGTATTTTAACAGCATTATACCTTTAAGGCAATGATTAATTTACAGAGCTATGTATTTAACTTTGCAAGTTCTTCCCGTATTTCTTCTGCAAGTTCTGCCGCCGCCTTGTTAAGGTCTACATTGTAGGTTTCTTTTTCACTGCGGCGTTTAACTTCTACCTGAGGAGTTGGCAAAGACAGCCCTTTGTCGCCGATTACCACTCTGAATGGGATACCCAAGAGGTCTGCGTCATTAAATTTAACTCCGGGGCGTTCGTTTCTGTCATCAAGGAGAACTTCGATTCCGGCCTGCGTAAGTTCTGCGCTTAGTTTATCGGCGGCGGCTTTCATTTCTCCGTCATACTTGATTGGAACAATAATAACGTGATACGGTGCAATGGAAGCAGGCCAGATAATGCCAGCTTCGTCATGGTGTTCTTCTATTACAGAGGCAAGAGTGCGGTCAACGCCGATGCCATAACAGCCCATTGTAGGCATTTGGCTTTTGCCGTTTTCATCAAGATAACTTACATTCATGGAGCTTGTGTACTTGTACCCCAGTTTAAAAATATGCCCAAGTTCATTGCCCATTTTTGTATACAACTCTCCGCCGCACAATGAACAGCGATCCCCGGCTTTTACTGTACGGATATCTTCGACCATCCATGCCTCAAAATCGCGTCCCCATGCAACATGCTTATAGTGAAGGTCTTTTGCCAATGCGCCTGTTACCGCATCATTCATTCCCGTTACGGTGTGGTCAATAATAAGGGGCAAAGATGTAAGCCCAACCGGTCCTGCAAATCCAACAGGCGCATTTGTCAGGCGTACCACGTCTGCATCTGAAGCAAGGCTAACTTCGCCTGCTTTCAGAATAGAAGCAAGTTTTACTTCGTTTACATCAAGGTCGCCCCGGATTGCAACTGCAAAAAACGCTTCGGGAACGGCCGCCTTTGTCTGTTCCGCCTTGGTATAACTTCCGGCGGGCGCAGAGGAAAGGTCGCTCTCCACATTTACCGCGCGGTAGATTAATGTTTTAATAAAATTCTGCGGCTCTGTTTTTAAAAAGGCGCAAAGCTCATCAATGGTTTTTACATTGGGGGTATCTATCTTTTCATAAGGCGGTGTTTGGGAAGCTGCCGCTTTGGCAACTTCAACCGAAGGGCGAAAGTGGGAGTCCAAAGCGCAAGATGCTTTTTCCACATTGGCGGCATAACTGCAAGCCTTGCATAAAATCAAAGTATTATCGCCAATCTCGCTTTCTACCATAAATTCTTCCGAACCGCTGCCGCCCATTGCCCCTGAGTCCGCTTTAACGGGGATTACAGAAAGCCCGCAGCGTTTAAAAATGCGGCGGTATGCGCGTCCCATTGCCTGATATGTTTCATCAAGGCTGTCATTGTTGGTATGCCAGGAATACGCGTCCTTCATAACAAATTCGCGTCCCCGCATTACGCCGTAACGCGGGCGGATTTCATCGCGGAACTTGGTGTTAATCTGATACAGAGCAAGCGGCAGCTGTCGGTAGCTGGAAAGCTCATCGCGCACAATGGCGGTAAATGCTTCTTCGGCAGTGGGAGAGACCACAAAATCATTGTCCAGCCGGTTTTTTACGCGTAAAAGCGATTCGCCCATAGAATCCCAACGGCCGGATTCTTTCCATAATTCGCCGGGGATTACCACAGTCGGTTTTATTTCCAGTGCGCCGATTGCGTCCATTTCTTCGCGGACAATCTGCTCTACCTTGCGAAAAGATCGCAGTCCCAATGGAAGATAAGTAAAAAGCCCATTGGCAAGTTTACGGAGTAGCCCCGCACGAAACATAAGCCTATGGCTTGCGATAACCGCATCTGCAGGAACTTCCCGCAGGGTAGGAATAAATGCGCTTGAATAGTTCATATGGGAACAAGTGTATCAATTTTTTAGGTTTTTGGAAACAAGGAAAACCCTTAAAAAGGCTTGACTTTTTTTTTAGTTTTTGATACATTTATGGAAACCTTGGGGGCGTAGTTCAGTTGGTTAGAACGCCTGCCTGTCACGCAGGAGGCCGCGGGTTCGAGTCCCGT
>Ga0099364_10014544_pt1 | contig 10459 bp, 8 predicted proteins | sample TergutTh196P3_FD_73070 | JGI IMG/M metagenome (GOLD analysis project Ga0099364, IMG submission 73070) | Microcerotermes parvus P3 segment gut microbial communities from Pointe-Noire, Republic of the Congo - Th196 P3 | ecosystem: Host-associated > Arthropoda: Insects > Digestive system > Gut ...
TTCGACTCAAAGGGCGAGCTGTTTAAGTAAACGAACCGCGCCCCGCAAGTTATACCGCGGGGATTTTCGGGCGCGGTTCGCGCGGGCGTCGGGAGGTACGGGTTTTATAGTCCAAACGGCCTCAAATCGTTTTCGCGCAGGCTCTGAATGGCGTTTGCTATACGGTTCGCGGAATCCTCGCCGGTGACGGCGGCCTGTATATATTCGACGACCCTTGTCCTCTGCCCGTAAGTCATGTTCCCGTATGCCTCGAGCGCCTGGGGGTTCTGCGCGAGGTGCATCCCGAAGCCCATAGGCAAATCCGGCCCGTCCGGGTTTCCGCCCATTCCGATAAATGGCTGCATATTGAACCTCCGGTTATTGTATTTGAGCTTAGTATGCCCGTTTCACCAACATCAAACGCTTGACAAAAGCTTGTAATCATGTATAATTTTTTCCTATAAGCAAAAGCGTATGGAGCGAAGATATGAGGGATCTACTGCGGATAAAAAGCGTGTTCACCACACGCGGCCTCGCGGTTATAGCAATGCTTGTGGCCATGTCGGCGGCTCTCGCGCCGCTTGTCATTTGGATAACGCCGCAGCAAAAGCTGCTGAGCTTTACACTTCTGCCGCTCGCGGTCGGCTCGGTTCTTTTCGGGCCGTGGGCGGCGGTGCTGATGGGGGCGGCGTCGGACACCTTAAATTACCTGATAAGACCTATGGGCCCTTATTTCCCGGGCTACGCGTTAAGCTTGGCGGTGTCGTGTCTCTTTTACGCGTTTTGGCAGTACAAGCGCCCCATAAGGCTGTGGCGTATCGCCTGCGCCCAGCTCTGCACGGTCGTGTTCGTCCACTTTGGGCTGAATATGCTCTGGCAGGCCATTTTGCTTGGAGGAACTGCGGCGGGTTTTACGGCGGCGGGCTTCTATTCCGCCGTCAGACTGATAAACAACGCGGTCACATTCCCCTTTATGGCAGGCTCGGTGTATGCCTTGGCAAGGGTAGCGTCCGCCATAGGGAATCGCCGGCCGGAGTCGCCTGATATGGCCGCCGCCGCGAGGGCCGACGTGCTGGGGGTCGGCTTTGACGGCTTCACGATAGGCCAGGCGGCCGAACACGCGCTTGAGCTTTTGCGCGTACCCGGAGGGCACTATATCGTAACGCCGAATTCCGAAATGCTTGTGGCAGTCAGAAACGACAAACAGGCGCTGCGCGCGCTGCTGGAAGCCGATATGGTGCTGCCCGACGGTATCGGGGTCGTTATCGCCTCAAGGATGCTCAAACGGCCTGTCCCGAATAGGGTGGCCGGCATTGATTTCGCGCAGGCGCTTTTCTCACGCTGTGAGGGAAAGAGAATATTTTTGCTCGGAGCGGCCGAAGGCGTGGCGGAAAGGGCGATGGAGCGCCTTGGCTCAATGTATCCGGGGCCGGTGTTCTGCGGATGCCTAAACGGGTACTTTACCGGGGACGCGCCTGTGATTGAGACTATACGCGCGGCCAAACCGGATATACTGTTGGTGTGCCTTGGGGCCGTAAAGCAGGAAAAATGGATGCTTGAGCATAAGGACGCTTTCGGCGACTGCCTTATGGCGGGACTTGGCGGCTCGTTAGATATATGGTCGGGCGACCTCAAGCGCGCGCCCGCGGTATTTGTCAGATTGGGATTAGAATGGTTTTACCGTCTGCTCAGGCAGCCGTCGCGCATAGGGCGCATGACGCGGCTTCCTTATTTCCTGTATCTGGTCTGCGGGCAAAGGCGCGCCGAGCGCGGAGCCGGGAGAGGAGGCGCGCGCGCGTGAGCCTGATAGTATTGGAGGGTATCGACGGTTCCGGCAAGACGACGCAGGCAAAAGCCCTGCGCGGCTGGCTGGACGCGGAAGGCATACCTTTCCGCGCGCTGGATTTCCCCCGGTATCACGAGCCGTCGGGCGCGCTTGTGAAGCAGTATCTCAGCGGCGCGTTCGGCAATAAGCCGGAGGACGTCAACCCATACGCCGCCTCGGCTTTTTACGCGGTAGACCGCGCGGCGTCATATCTGGAGAGCTGGAAAGCGCCTTATCTCGCCGGCGAGCTGTTCGTGACCGACCGCTATACCACGTCAAACGCCGTTCATCAGGCGTCCAAGCTTCCGAGAGACGAACGCCCGGCTTTCTTTGAATGGCTGTTCGATTTTGAGTACAACCGCCTTGGACTGCCGGCCCCCGATATGGTTTTACTGTTAGACATGCCTGTGAGCTTAGCCGGACGGCTGATAAACAACCGGCGCGGCGCCGGAGATATCCACGAGGACGACGGCCTGTATCTGACGCGGTGCCGCGAAGCCGCCGTTCAGGCCGCGGAGCTGTACGGATGGCGCACGGTGCGCTGTGCTGACGGCGGCGCGCCGCGCCCGGAGGGCGACATAAGCCGCGATATCATTTCGGCGGTGAAAGCTATACTATAGACGAAAGGCTGTGCGCGATAATGGTATATGTACTGCTTGCCGAGGGCTTTGAGGACATAGAGGCGCTTGCGCCGGTCGATATACTGCGGCGCGCGTCCGTTGACGTAAAGCTGGCGGGTGTGACCGGCGAGACCGTAACGTCGGCAAACGGCGTAACTGTGCAAACGGACTGTCTGCTTTGCGACGTGCCGCTTGACGGCTGTGATATGCTTGTACTTCCCGGCGGCAGCCCGGGATGGAAGAACCTCAGGGGTTCGGAGCCCGTGCTTGAGCTTGTGCGGCGCGCGCATGACGGAGGCAAGCTGCTGGCCGCCATATGCGGCGCGCCCGTGATACTCGCGGAGCTTGGCTTATTAAAAGGGCGGCGCGCCGTCTGCTATCCGGGCATGGAAAGCGAGCTGACGCGGTTCGGCGCGGTGGCGCCGGAGAACGAGACGGTCGTGCGGGACGGCAATATAATTACCGCGCGGGCCGCCGGGTCGTCTATTGATTTCGGACTGCGGCTGGCGGCCGCGCTGAATGGAGAGGACGCGGCCGGAGAGGTATGCCGCGCGATATGCTATACGCCGCGCAATGGTATCACGGGGCCGCTCGCCCCGTAATACCATTGCGTTACGCCGGGTCAATTGCAGCAGCAGCACAGAACGATCAATATCAGAAGAATGATACACAGGCAGCCATTGTCCTCAAACATGCCTTTCACTATAATTCACCTCACTTGCGATAGTCTACCGTATCATATGTCTCATCTCGGCGTATTGTTACGCAAAAAGGCGGGAATTTATGGCCAAACGGCTTAGAGAAGAAAATGAACAGCCGCGTGAGGAGCGTCAGATAACCACCGGATGTATGACTGGTGTATTTTACGCTTTTTGCGTTATCGGCGTTTCGCTGGCGTTGGCCGTATTCGGATGGAACTCGGCCAAGGACGTCCTTGGCCTGCTCAAAGACGAGCGGGTCGCCTTGATCGAGGTTCCTGAGGATTTCAATATACAGCAGATCGCCAAAACCCTTGGGGACAACGGTATTATCGAATACCCTTGGCTGTTCTCGTTCTACGCCGGCTTTTCAAATGCCGCCGAAAAGATAAAGCCGGGCAGATACGAGCTGCGCTCAACGCTCGATTACCCCGCCATTGTGTACAACATGCGCGAGGCGGCCACGACGCGCGAGGAGATACGCGTTTCGATACCCGAGGGCTACACGCTTTCCCAGATTATCGATCTGCTTGACGAGAGGGGCGTCAGCACAAAGGAACTGCTATGGGAGACGGCTGAAAACCACAAATTTGAATACTCCTTCCTTGAGAATGTCCCCATGACGAAAACGCGTCTGGAGGGCTACCTGTTCCCGGATACCTATGACTTTTTCATCAGGGAAAGGCCCATAGCGGTGTTTGGGAAGCTGCTGTCAAACTTTAACAGAAAGCTGACAAGGGAGATGCGCGAACGCGCCGAGCAGACGGGCTACAGCATATCGGAGATACTGACCGTCGCGTCGTTAGTCGAGCGCGAGGCCGGCAACGATGAGGAACGCGGGAATGTCGCCTCGGTAATATACAACAGGCTGAACAGCAGAGGGTTCCCGTTTCTTCAGATAGACGCGACCATACAGTATATCCTGCCGGCGCCCAAGCCGGTGCTTTCGGAAGAGGATCTTAATATAGACAGCCCTTATAACACGCGTTTATACTCCGGCCTGCCGCCCGGCCCCATAGCGAATCCGGGCCTGAACTCCATACGCGCGGCGCTGTGGCCGGACGAAACGGACTACTATTTCTATGTACTGACGCCCAATGGACACCAATTCTGCAAGACGGAAGCCGAATTCAACAGGGTAAAGGCCGCCAATCAGGACTTCCTGAACAGTCTGGGCCAATAGCGGCGTAAGCGTTGAAAGGATGATAAAGATATGCAAAAGATGGGGCTTAATGAGCTGCGCGAGAGCTACCTCTCGTTTTTCGAGTCAAAGGAGCATCTGCGCGCGCCCAGCTTCCCGTTAGTCCCGCAAAACGACGCGTCGCTGCTGCTTATAAACAGCGGCATGGCGCCCTTGAAGCCTTATTTCTCAGGGCAGGCCGAGCCGCCCGCGAAGCGCATGACCACATGCCAGAAATGCGTGCGCGTTATAGATATCGACCGTGTGGGGCAGACAGACCGTCACTGCACGTTTTTTGAGATGCTCGGCCATTTCTCGTTTGGCGACTATTTCAAACGAGAGGCCATCACTTGGACATGGGAGTATTTTACCGAAGTGCTGGGCATCGACCCGTCGCTCTTGTACTGCTCGGTCTATCTTGACGACGACGAGGCTTGGGATATCTGGACTAAAGAGGTCGGCGTGGATGAATCCCACATGGTGCGTCTGGGCAAAGAGGACAATTTCTGGGATATCGGGTCGGGGCCGTGCGGCCCCTGCTCGGAGGTATACTTTGACCGCGGCGCCGAAAACGGCTGCGGCGGCCCTGACTGCAAGGTGGGCTGTGACTGCGACCGCTATGTGGAGATAGGAAACAACGTTTTCACCCAGTTCAGCAACGACGGCCAAGGCAACTACACCCCGCTCGCGCAGAAAAATATTGACTTCGGCATGGGGTTAGAGCGCTTGGCCTGCGTGGTGCAGGGGGTGGACAGCGTTTTCGGGGTAGATACCATCACCCGCATACGCCGGCATGTGAGCGATATCACCGGAGCGGAATATAACCACTCCAAAGAGACCGACGTCTCGCTGCGCATTATAACCGACCACATACGCTCCACGGTGATGCTGGTCTGCGACGGCGTATTCCCCTCAAACGAGGGGCGCGGATACGTACTGCGGCGGCTGCTGCGCCGCGCGGCGCGCCATGGGCGGCTGCTCGGCGTTAAGGGCGCGTTCCTGCATGAGCTTTCGCTGACGGTCGTCGGCGAAAGCCGCGGCGCTTACCCTGAGCTGGCCGAACGCCGCGACTACATCCGCCGCGTAATAAAAGAGGAGGAGGAGCGCTTTGAGCAGACCATCGACTCGGGCCTGAGAATGTTGATGGAGCTGATCGAGCGGCTCGAAAATACCGGCTTGCGCCTGCTTTCGGGCGCGGACGCCTTCAGGCTTTACGACACATACGGGTTCCCGCTGGCGCTGACCGACGAGATACTCGCGGAGCGCGGTATGTCGGTGGAGCGCGAGGTGTTCGACGGTCTGATGGAGGATCAGCGCGAACGCGCCCGCAAGGCGCGCTCGGCGCTTGGGGACTTCGCGTGGGCGGATGCCGATTTGGGCATAGACAAATCGGTAAAAACCGAGTTTACAGGCTATGACACCCTTGCTTCCGATGCCCGCGTACTCTATATCCTCACACCCGACGGCCCGATAGACACGGCGGAGGAAGGCTCCGGCGCGTCGCTGATTTTGGACGTCACCCCGTTTTACGCGGAGAGCGGCGGTCAGGTTTCCGACCACGGCGACGTCGAGGGCGACGGCTTCAGCTTTAAGGTCGCCGACGTCCGCAAGACAAAGGACGGGCAGATACTTCATATAGGCAGCGTCGTTTCGGGCGTCGTGAAAAGCGGCTCGACCGCGTTGGCGAAGGTCGATAAGCCGAGGCGCGACGCCATACGCCGCGCGCACAGCGCCACGCACCTGCTGCATAAAGCGCTGAGAACGGCGCTCGGCACACACGTCGGGCAAGCCGGCTCATTGGTGGAGCCTGACCGCCTGCGCTTTGACTTCACGCATTTTGCCGCGCTCACGCAAAGGGAGCTTGAGCAGGTGAGAGAAGCGGTGGTTGACGGCATCTTGGACGGCCTGAGCGTCGCCGCCGAGGTAATGGACATGGAATCCGCAAAGAAAAAAGGCGCTATGGCGCTTTTCGACGAGAAATACGGCGACGCTGTGCGTGTGGTCGAGATGGGAAACTGGTCGGTCGAGCTGTGCGGCGGTACTCATGTAGACAATACGGCCAAAATAGGGGCGTTTATACTTAATGGGGCCGACAGCTCGGTGGCGGCCGGAGTAAGGCGTATTGAGGCCAAGGTCGGCAAGCTCGCCCTTGAGGACGTTATCGACGCCAAAAGCGTTATATCACGCGTTTCGGGCTTGATGAAAACATTGCCCGAGGAGCTTTATACGCGCATCGAACAGCATATCGCGGATGGCCGTGCGCTTCGGAATGAGGTAGTTTCGCTAAAGACCGCCGCCCTGCGCGCCGAAGCCGAACGCGCGCTTACCTCGGCGCGAAGCGTAAACGGCCTGCGCGTTTTGACCATGACCGGCGGCTGGGACGCCGACGCGCTCCGCGCGGCCGGCGACTACCTGCGCGACAAGGCGCCCGACGCGGCGGCGGTGCTTGCCTCCACGCTGGACGGCAGGCTGACCTTCCAGGCCGTGTGCGGTAAAGACGCCGTTAAGTCAGGCGTGCGCGCCGGCGATATCATCAAGAAGCTTTGCGCGTTTACCGGCGGCGGCGGCGGCGGGCGTCCCGACGGCGCGATGGGCGGCGGCGGCGACCCGGCCAAGCTCGGCGCCGCGCTTGATATGGTAGACGATATAATATTAGCTCTGGGAAAGGGTGGACGACAGTAATGAGCGATTGCGTATTCTGCAAAATCGTAAGGGGCGAGCTGCCTTGCGATAAGGTGTATGAGGACGGGCTTATACTCGCGTTTAACGACATATCGCCGGCCGCGCCGACGCATATACTGTTTATCACCAAAGAGCATATTTGTTCGGCGGCCAACGTCAGCGCGGACAATTCGGCGGTTATCGGTCATATTTTCACCAAGATCGCTCAGATCGCCGCCTCCAAGGGCCTTGCGGACGGGTTCAGGGTGATAACCAACAGCGGCCCTTATGCCAATCAGACCGTGCCTCATCTGCACTTCCACCTTATGGGAGGCCGGCGGCTTGACTTGAAATTAGGATGAAAAGGCCGCTGGCCGCCGGATGCGCGGCGTTCGCGTCGGGCGTGTTTTTCGGTTGCCTGCTGTTAGAATCCCAATACGCGGCGTCGCTCGGATGGCTGGCCCTGATTTGCGCCTTTTCGGCGGCGCTCACGGCGGCCGCGTTGTATCGCGTCAGGCGTTCGGCGCGGGCGCCGTTATTGACCAAGCTTACGGTACTGCTGATCGTGACCGCCGCGCTCGGCGCGGGTCTGGGCTGGCGGTGGACGTATCAGCGCGTATGGATCGCTCCCGCGCTCGAACACGCGGGCGACATGCACAAGCCCGACATGCTCGTGACGGGCTATCCGTCCGAAAGCCTGTACGGATATATGACCCCGGTGAAGCTCTATGGCGTGCCGGCGGCGCTGTTCAGCAACGGTATGCCCGACGTCAAGCCCGGCGATGTGGTCACAGGATGGGTCAACGTGGCGCTATACGGCAGGAGCGGCTATACGCTCAGGGCTTCCCAGACCGGGCCGCTGACCGTCGAGCCGGCGCCCTCCATACCGCTTACCCTCCAGCCCGCGCGTATGCGGCGCGCGCTCTTGGGACGCATGGACTCGTTGTTCGGGGATATGTCGGCCATGCCCAAGGCGCTTACGACGGGCGACAGGTCGGGCTTCTCGGACAGCTTTAACCGCGCGCTGTCCATAAGCGGGCTGTCGCATACGACCGCCGTATCGGGCCTGCATATATCGTTTATAACCGGGCTGATGATAATGCTGCTTGGCGGGCCGAGACGCTCCGCGATGGCCGCCGTTCCGGCCATATGGCTGTTTGCGGCGCTGGTCGGATTCCCGGATTCGGCCGTACGCGCCGCCGTAATGAATACCGCGGTGCTGCTGACGCCGCTGCTGAGACGCGACTATGACGGCTTGAGCGCGCTGGGATTAGCGGCGGCGCTTATTGCCGCTTTCCGGCCCGAGGCTATGGCAAACGCGGGCTTTCAGCTATCCTTTGCCGCCACTCTGGGTATTTTGCTGTTCGCGTCCGGCTGGCGCGACGCGGCGCTTAATAAATTCCCGTTTCTCAAGCGATACGGCGTCACGCGCGCGCTGGCTTCAACGTCGGCGGTGTCGCTGGCCGCCATAGTATTCACCACCCCGCTCACGGCTTATTATTTCGGCAGGGTGTCGCTTATCGCGCCGCTGTCCAATCTGCTCATGCTGCAGCTGCTGTCATACCTGTTCATCGGTACGCTGTCGGTTTGCGGGCTGTCCTTTCTGTGGATGCCCGGCTTTCTGGGAAAGCCGCTCGAATGGGGTTTCGCGCTGTGCGAGTGGTATGTGCGGCTGTCGGCGCGTATACCTTACGCCTCTCTGTCGGCTCAGAACAGGCCGGCGGTGTTTTTCCTGATTTACCTTTACGCGCTGCTGATATTGTGTTACGCCGCGTGGAAACGCGGCGTGTTCAAAAGGGCAGCGCGCCGCGCGCTGACGCCGGTTTGCGCGGCGGTTTGCGCGCTCTGCGCGACGATTTTGAGCGTAACGCTGTTCTATGATTTTACAGAGCTTTTGCATCTGACGGCGGTGGACGTAGGACAGGGGCAAAGCGTTATAGTCGAAACGCGCGGCCACACGGCGGTCATAGACTGCGGCGGGTTCGGCGCCAACGCCGGCTCCGCGGTCGCCGACACGTTGGCTTCGCGCGGGCGCGGCACTGTGGATGTGCTGATACTCAGCCACTATCACGCCGACCACTGCAACGGCGTGGAGGCGCTGATAGACAGCGCGCGCGTGGGGTTGCTGGTAGTGCCGCCCGAACGGGACGCCGAGGAGACCGAATGGCGCGGAAGGATCGAGGATTTATGCCGGCAGCGCGGCATAGAGGTGCTTTACGCCGACGGCGACGTTTCGGTTAACATGGGGGACTGCACGCTTGAGATACTTACATATCGGGGCGGCGGCGGTATCAACGAGCGCTGTCTGTCGGTTTTGGGGCGCTACGGCAATTTCAGCTTTCTAACTACAGGCGATATGGATACCGCGTCCCAGCTAAGGCTGTATGAAGCCGTGGGGCTGCCGCCCGTATCGCTGTATGTCGTCGGCCATCACGGGTCGAGGTTCTCGTCGGGCGAAGAGTTTCTGTCGGCCGTCAGTCCTCAGGCGGCCATAATTTCGGCCGGCGCGAACAACTTCGGGCATCCCACGCCGGAGACGCTTCAGCGCCTGCGCGACTCCGGCGCCAGCGTATACCGCACAGACCAGCATGGCGGCATAACCGTCACGGTAAGGGGCCGTTAGGGAGATACATCGCGTTTTCAGGAGGGGAAAATGATATGCTTTCGGACTTGAAACGCCATATAAAAGACAGGACGCCCGCCGCGCTGTATGTTTTTCACGGCGAGGAAACCTATCTGCGCGACCATTACCTGACGCGGCTGAAGGAGCTGATAGTGCCGGAGGGCACGGAAACCTTCAACCTGTCGCGCTTTGACGATAAGATAACGCCGGACGGCCTTTCGCAAGCCGTAACCGCCGCGCCGTTTATGGCCGACAGGCGGCTGGTGCTGCTTTGGGACGCCGATATATACAAAGCCGACGCGGAGACCAAAGACGCCCTGATCGAGCATATCGGCGGGTTGGACGGCGTTACGATGGTAATCGTATACGACGCCGCGCCGTATAAGCCCGACGCGCGCACCAAGCTGTTCAAGGCCGTCTCAAACGCGGGCGTGACCGTCGAATTCAAGCAGCAATCCGCCGCCGACCTGCTGCCGTGGATAAGACGGCGTTTCGAGGCGCTCGGGAAACAGATAGACGACCCCGAATACCTGCTGTTTCTGTGCGGGCATCTGATGGCGCCGCTTACGCTTGAGATAGAAAAAATCGCCGCTTACTGCAACGCGCCCGACGGGCGGGTCAAGCGCCGCCACATAGACGCCGTGGGTACGCCCACGGTGGAGGCCGCCGCGTTCGACATGACCGACGCCATATGCGCCGGGCAGTTCGGGAAAGCGCTGACACTGCTCCGGCGGATGCTTGACATGCGCGAGGAGCCGGTGATGCTGCTGGGCGCACTCGGCAAGCAGATGCGCGGCCTGTACCTCGCGCGCTTGACGCTGGATCGCGGGCAGGGCAGCCAAGTGGTAATGAAGGGCATGGGCTACCGCTCGG
>Ga0099364_10014545_pt1 | contig 10459 bp, 8 predicted proteins | sample TergutTh196P3_FD_73070 | JGI IMG/M metagenome (GOLD analysis project Ga0099364, IMG submission 73070) | Microcerotermes parvus P3 segment gut microbial communities from Pointe-Noire, Republic of the Congo - Th196 P3 | ecosystem: Host-associated > Arthropoda: Insects > Digestive system > Gut ...
AACATCCATGCGATATTGGACAAAAATATCACACGATGGACACACATTCCACAGTCTGCTTATATGGAATTTCAGAATGCTCAAAATGATTTTAGAGACATTCAGGATGAATTCCCAGCAGACCCGACACGAGCACAGACCGCAAAAAGGAACGAAGCTCAAAAAGTAGCCACCAGCAATATACGATATTTTATCAAGTTTTATCTGAGAAACCCCGTCATCACAGATGATGAACTTGTTTCGATGGGAATACCACCTATCGACAGAATTAAAACACCGCAAATAGAAGTAAAAGAAGAGGTCGAGTTTAATATCCACATCAGAGGCACAAACAACATCATCATCGACTTCAAACAAGCAGGCGTACAGACTAAAGCCAAACCAAAGGGTTATTCTGGTGCTGTCATCATTTGGGTTCTCTCCGACACAGAACCTGCTACAAATGATGAATATACTGGACATACGCTCGCTACTAAAACTCCACATACTATCGAATTTGACACCCACGATAGCGGAAAAAGAGTTTGGGTGAGAGCTTGTTGGCAAAATACTCGTGGCATCCTTGGTAGATGGAGCGAGGCGAAAACGGCGATAGTGCCGTAACATAGGTAGTAATATCGAATGATTACTTTCATTCAAATTAGGTATCTGGAAACATGAATTATAAACAAGGAGAGTTTATGACTGAAATCAAGAAAAAATTAATGAATATTGGTTTTATCCTATTTCTAAACATAATGATGTTAAATTTGTTTGCTCAATCTATGAGTCCACCTTTAAACTTACAAGCTGTTGCTGGCACTGACACTATTGTCTTGACTTGGCAATCTGCTGAAGAAAATTCAAACTTGATGGGATACAAGGTATATCGAAATGGAGTAGAACTAGTAGGTGACGAAGTATTAAGAAGACCTTTTTTTACAGACACTACTGCCTTAACAAGGGCGACCTATGTCTATTTCGTAACATCAGTAAATTTAGAAACAAGAGAGGAGTCTAGTCCATCGAATGTTATAGCAATTGAAGTTACTGAATACAATGCCCCAAATACCCAAAGAACTCAAACAAGAACGCTAGATCAAAAAACTATACCAAAATTTCAAACAGAATGGAAAGCATCTGTAGTCTTTTTTGGGACAATAATAGAGAGTTCTAATTCAAGTTATTATGTGGGTGGATATGGTAAAGATGGCGCCACTTACATTTCTGGGTATCCAGAAATACTTTATAGAGTATCTACAAATTTTTTTTTGTCCTTTGATATAGGTGCTAGACTATATATTGCATCAAGTAAAGGCAAATATAGCAGTTTTAATGAAGCATGGATATGGTATAATTCTATTTATGGAGAAATATACAGTCAGTTTAGATCTGAGCTTAATGTAGCTAATGATGTTGAAGTAATACCATACATAGAGCCTCGTTTTTTGATAGATCAAAGTCTTCAGCCTTTTGTTTTAGTAGGAGCTGATTTAAAATTTTTTAAACGAGTGTCCGCTGGTATTGTTACTGATATTTCAGATATCGAAGACATACAATATCGCTTTGGAATAGATTTCGGGTTGGGTAAAGGTTTATCAGTCCAACCAAGATATATTCTAAATATAACAGAACGAGTAAATATAAATCAGTTACAGATTTCTATTGGTTATACTTTTTAAATTTAAAAGGAGACAATCATGTTTTTTTCAAGAAAAGAAATAAAAAATAAGCTATTTATCTTTTTCACAATTGTTTATATTGCCCTGACAATTACTGCTTGTAAAGAGATACTTAATCCTATTTCAGGAAAAATTATACTTAATCATGGTGAATATGGTGATTTTAAGTACATTGCCATATCCTATAATAGCGTTGGTATAGCTGACTATATAGGAACCAATACTAATGTAGATATCCCCTCAAGTATTCGGGGAAACAGTGTTACACGGATAGGTAATATAGCCTTCAATGAAAAAGGGATCACAGATGTGATAATCCCAAGAAGTATTACTGAAATTGGTTTATCTGCATTTGCCAATAATCAACTAACAAGTGTGACTATTCCTAATAGTGTAATTGCGATTGGAAAAGATAGTGGGAAATGGAATAACTATTATGGAGTAGGCGCGTTTGCCAATAATCAGTTAACGAGTGTGATTATTCCAAATAGTGTGACTACGATTGGATCGGGTGCATTTCGAGGTAATCAACTCATAAGTGTGACTATTGGTGATAATGTTGTTTTTGGTGGAGATTATGATGGTAATACTGGTGGTTTTGGAGGCAATTTCCGTCAGGTATACGGTGGAGTGGGTGGCACATTTACAAGACCGACTCCAGAGAGTGAGGTTTGGACGAGGATGCCGTAACAAAGCCCATCAAATAAAAGGAAACTCATAAGGTGTTTTTTGACTTTATATACAAGATAGTAATCATAATCACTAACGCAGTTATATTTACAGGAGTTGTTATTGCATGGAAGCACTTAAATAGCTATCAAAGCGATAATGAACTTCGCAAAAAGCAAATAACGATAGACTTTTATCACAATATGGAAAAAGAGTTTATGAAGTCTATAAGGGTAATTCGTAAAGAGTTTCCGGGTGATATGCCTGTCGATTTTACAAAAGTCAAAGAAGCAGCATTAGAAAATGAAATAACCGATTATCTAAATTTTATGCACAATATAGCCACAGGAATAAATGAAGGGATTTATGACATAGAGCTTTTTGATAAAATGAGTGGTAGATTTACTATTTTATGGCATAAAAAACTTGAAGGATATCTGAAGCATATAAAACAAGATAATCCTAATTTATTTGATGAATATGAAGAATTAGTTAAAAAGTTAAATCAAAAATAAGGAGATTTTTTATGATTTATAAGAAAATTTATAGTTTCACACTTGCTATCACAGGTGTGCTTGTCTTTTTTGTTCTACCGTGGATGAATGAATTGATTTCACCGTTTATTCCATCTTTAGCAATATCTTTTATTGAGTTTTTTTCTGCTTATGGTTTTTTCAGGTTGTTTACAAATTTTATGCTAAAAACTATAGATAGAAGTTCAGTTTTGAAAAGAATGTTTTTTAGCTCGTCATATTTTGAGGGCATGTGGGTAGGGTATTATGTAGTACCTGTTGATAAAAAACATGTAATATTTTTCAAAAAAATAGAACAAAGTGTGGAGAAAATAAATTTGGTAGTTCATGCTTACCATGTAAACGATGGCTCATTCAGAGGAAAGTGGAAAAATAATGGTGGTATATTTATTGACCATGAAGAAATGGAACTTTCTTATTTATATGATTTCTCAGCTGTAAACAGTTTTGATACAGGAAAGTCAAACCCTAATTCGTCTGGAACATTTGTTGCAAACTATTTTCGACAGGGATTATTTAAAAGCCCACATAGGTTAGTTGGAATAGCGTCAAACTTTGTGACACAAGATAAATTTCAAGTAGAGATGAAAAAGGTTTATAATGTAAAAGAAGATGATATAGAACAGTTGAAAAAAGCGGCTCGTGAGTTTTATATCTCTCAGGTAGGTGCTAATGAAAACGGAGGGGTGTTGGATTAGCAAGTAGTAAGTGGGAAATCTTTCATTTGCTTAATCTGGTCTCTCATGATATTCCTCCGATTATTTTTTTTACTATCTATATATATTATGGGTGACATTTGGCTCATTCCGGGGACACAGAGCAAAAAAAGTTTAAATATTTTTTCCGCATCGCTCAAAACCACTTCCATGCACCTCTGAATTTTCACTTTAGAAAAAAGGAAAAAGCGTCTCTGCATACTCTTTCGTTTTTCGAGAAAAAGAGGGTGATGCCTATTTCAGACATTTTCCCTCAATATCTTTGAGATTAGAAGTTTACTCTACAACAAGTCATCGAACCATTCTCTGCGTTTCTTTATCTGCCTGAGATATGTCTCTCGGACAGACTCGATGGTATAATGCTTTTGGTCTACTTTGTATTCCTTTGTCTTGCCTTGAAGTTTATTGTAGATATAAACATTTTTCCCTTTGTCTGTCCCGATATTCTTGACATAGCACTCTGCAATCAAAGCCTGCAGATATTTCTTTACGGTCTCATAACAAATGCCAGTAGCATCCACTATTTGAGCTGAGGTGAACGGTCTTTGGTTGTAGTAGATATATTCTCTTATAACTTGTAGCCCGCTCATCTGACTTCCACCCTGATGATGATGTCTTTTATCTCTGTAAAGGTGAGTTCTCGTTTCTTCATCCGTCTCGCTATTTTTTCAATGGCATCTATATATTTATTTACGATACGCATTGTGCCATTGCACCTATTGTGAACGAATTTGATTATTTCCATGCAGACACAGACCTCGCATAGCTCTTTCAGAATGAGCGTAGCGTCATCTTCTGTCAGAGGTTTGAACTCAAAGAAGGCATTGCACCTGTCAAAGTAATGGCTGTTTAACTTCATCAGTTTTTCCTTTGATTTCTCCATTCCCACCAGCACAAATGTCGTAAGTGATTGGTCTGCAAGGTCTCTAACGGTCGCCAGTATCTGCTCATTACAGAAGCCGTAGTCCAGCTCATCGATGAAAATCACCGTGTCTTGTTCGCTTTGTAGGAAGTCTAAAATCTGATTGTAAATCTCGTTTTTAGTTCCTTTCACTTCATAAAGAGGCATTGATTTGTGTAATAGTTTGGATAGCAAATCTCGTAGGAAATCCTTTGTGGTTATATTGGCTTCCAGTCTGATGTAAATATGCCCATTTTCTTGAGCCATCTTTGATGACCATCTTGTCTTACCAAGACCAGCTCGTCCATAAAACAAGCCAATCCCGACATTCTCGGTTCGGGTGCGGTCAAGCAGGTTCTTCAGAACCCGATTAGCACCCTTGACATTTTCAATTTCAACCAGTTGTTTGATTTTCATGGTTTTCCTCCATTATATATTTTGTTTTTCATTTTTACTCTCCTAACATCCCTGCGAGGTCTTCTTGTAATTCCTTTAATAAGTCAGGATCAATCTGACTGGATTTGTCTTCGATTGATTTAGTTTTGCTATCATCAATGACTTCGAAATCAGCTTCATCATTGTCTTCACCTACAATAGCCGCCAGTGCCTCTTCAAAGCTCAGATATTTCACTTCATCGGCTTCTTTGCTGTTGGATAGAGGCAGGAGTTCTTTACTTACAAGTTTTAACATTTTTTCAACTTTCTGGGCACCGGGTATATCACACAAAGCCAGATAGAATAGTTTACCGATTTTAACTCTGCGGTTGTTCTCAACCACCGATGTGAAGTCATCTCCACTCTGAAGACCCGGGTCAATGGCAATTGCTTTTTCAGGGTGTATTTGACCACGTTGATTGCAGATGGTAATTTCTCGCAGATTTTTCTCATCATAGAAAATACCGATTTTTTCACCTATTTTACTTGGGAAGGACGGATGCCAGTAGAGGATTCCATTTTTCTCAATGACGCTTCGTTGAACTACTTTCATCTCAATATACGGGTCACGCATTTTAATAAGGAGTTCTTTTGAATTAGGCAAGACATGTTCTATTTGGTTATAAACTTCAAGAGGTGATAATAAATCACCATCAATGGTTGTGAGGGACTTTCTTTTCTTGTTATTGTAATAAATTATAAATTGGTCTATCCGCTCACAGAACTCGTTCCATGTTAAAAAATTCTCACTATATTTTCTAACGAGAACTTTGTTTTCGAGGTTCTTATACATCTCAGGTCTCTCGTCAATGCTGTTGCCAATCCATCCAAGTAACCTCTTTTCAAAATTGGATATACAAAAGTCCCAAAATGGCTCTATCGTCTTACTCTCAGGATTGCCAGGCAGAGTATAATGATAATCTATGCCTATATTTCCATAGAGACCTTTATCACCGTTCTCAATCATTCGCTTGGCTAATTTCTGCTCGACAGTCAATCGGCGTTTACCTTTGATATTTCTGTAGTAATAAAGACCGCTAAATAGTTTGAGAAAATACGAAGGAAAGTTTGAGATATTTTTTTCAGGTTTGTAATTTTTGGTTGACATATTTCACTAGTTTTATATTTTGGTTTCTAGGTGGTAAAATTGAATGATTGATTTAAATAAAACACTTGCCGAATCAAGCGATTGTGAATTTAAAGAAATGCTTGAAGTTAAAAAGCCAAAAAGCTGGCTTAAGACTATCAGTGCATTTGCTAATGAAAGTGGTGGGGTTCTGATTTTTGGTATGAGAGATGATAAAACTGTAGTTGGTCTATCAGATATTAAAGGAGTAATAGACAGAGTTAGCAAAATTTTGAAAGAGAAGATTGACCCGCAACCAAAAGTCGATTTTAAAGTTGATAAAACAGAAGACGGCAAAGATATTTTGATTTTAGAGGTTTCATCTGGTAAGGATACACCTTATTATTATTCATCAGATGGCAATAAGATAGCTTATATTAGAATAGGAAGTGATAGTCAGCAAGCATCGTCAAACCGCTTAAATGAACTTATTTTAAAAGGGAAAAATTTATCTTATGATCAACTTACTACCGATATAAAAATCGAAAATATATCTTTTACAATTTTTAATTCTACTTTTAAGAGAATAAAAAATATCAATTTGTCTCTGAGTGATTATAAAGCTTTCGACATATGTAAAAAAGATGGTGCTGTAACAAATGCAGGATTGCTCTTTTCGGATGAATGTCCTATTTTACAAGCAAGAATTTTTTGCACTCATTGGGATGGTCTTGACAAGAGTGGAGGTATAGACGACGCTATAGATGATAAAGAGTTTGAAGGTGATTTGATTTCACAACTTATGCAAAGTCATGATTTTATCAAGATGAACTCAAAAGTCAGATGGAAAAAGATGTCAAACTATCGCATTAATAAACCAGATTACTCAGATAGAGCTGTATTTGAAGCACTTGCAAATGCTATTATGCATAGAGATTATAGTATTGTTGGAAGCGAAATTCATGTAGATATGTATGATGACCGCTTGGAGATTTTTTCACCAGGCGGTATGCCTGATGGTTCTCTAATTCAAGACAAGCAAATTGAAAAAGTTGATTCAATTCGCAGAAATCCATTAATTGCAGATATATTTCATCGTTTGAATTATGTCGAAAGACGTGGCAGTGGTTTGAAAAAAATATGTAATGAAATTTCTAATCTTTATGATTATTCTGAAGAAGCTAAACCAAAATTTGAATCTACTCAAAGTTCATTTCGAGTTATTATGAAAAATATGAATTACAAGTTAGCTACCTTGACCGAAAAAACTGAAAATATGACCGATATAAACAGAAAATTGACCGATAAAAAGGATGATGTGACCGATATAATAAACATTATCACAAATGTGATGAAAAAAAAGTTGACAAAAAAAGAAGAATCATTTATAATCATGTTATTGCCATATCTCGAACGAAACGAATGGATTACAAATAAAACTGCCAGAGAAATTACAAAATTATCAGAGATATCTGTAAAACGATTTTTTCGAAGTTTGACAGATAAAATGATATTTATATCAAAAGGAGATAATAAAGCGAGGAAATACAAACTGGGCATATCTTTAAAGATTTCCACTGACACTTAATTCTTTTCGTATCAACAAGTTTAACACATAAAACGCATTATCCTAATATATTCTGTAGAGGGCAAATAAATACACCCCCTACAGTTGATTGCTATAAATCCTAATTCTATCTTCCAAATATTACTTCTATATCAGATTCCTGCACTGCAGCCCTGCCACCGTCATCGGGGACAATCATTTCAAGTTTTGCAGGATGTGTGCCATCTGATAAAGGTGTGAATGTTAACCTTACAGTAATAGAATCTTTTGCAGGTATAATATACACCCGATACCCATCCCCTAAATCTTCTTCAATATTAGCATTTTCTACATGATAATCGAAGAAATCTGTATCAAAATCATCAATAATACCCAAAATGATTTTAACATCATCTGTGCTGTGATTTATGATGGTGATGTATTCTTCTGTTGTTGTGCTTAGTCTAGTTTCTGGGAAGTTTACTGAATCATCAGAAATTCCAATAGGTATAATAATTGGTTCTAAATCAACTCCATATTCTAAATTGTCATCATAAACAGCTGAAATGCGATAATTATAGACTACACCAAGCGTAATATCGTTATCAAAATAGGTTAATACGGTAACATCAAACTCCGCAAGTAACACAGTATTTCGATAAACTTTGTAGCTTAATACATCTGTAGATAAAGGTTCTTTCCAAGTAAGACTGATGTCATTATCAACGATAACAGCAGCTGCATTATTTGGAATTAATGTTGTGATATCGACTATCCCAGTGCCTGAGATTGCAACAATGTCTGGTGAACTATCCGCATTGTGAGTAAATTCTAACAAGGCACTTATAACTCCTAAAGATATAGGCTTAAATTCTACCGATACTGTTACATCAACACCCGAAGCAATGGTTATAGGCAATTGCGGATGCGTTACCACAAATTCGTTATGATCAATATCGATTTCATTTATTATCAAATCAGCCTCTCCAGCGTTTGTAATAATAAAGTCAACAGGCTGAGTAGTTGTGTTGATAGTCACATTTCCAAAATCGTAAGTTGACAAATCTATGTCAAAGATAGGTGGCGAAGGAATATATTCCATTGTGGTAAATGACCAGATTGGGTTATTTATAGCATCACCCACGTCATTAAATGCGACAACTTTCCAATAATAAGTGGTGCCATACGTAGGGGCGGTGCTTGCCATCGTCCCTATATCGAGTGTTGTCTGGTCTGAGGCAAGCTCAGCCACTACGGTTTGTGGTGGATTATCGGTGCCAAAATAGACCCGATACCCGCTTGGACTATCGCCACCAACACCCGGCTCCCAGTTCAAAATCAAATCTAGAGGTTGATTACCAGTTCCATCACCGGGTGAAAGCAATACAGCGGCAGCTGGCACTTCAGGCGCTGCAATCCCAGTTCCAGAAATTGTAACTTTATCAGGTGAACTATCCGCATTGTGAGTAAATTCTAAAAAGGTAATTTTCTCACCTAAAGTTATAGGTAGATATTCTACCGATACTGTTACATCATCACCCGCAGCAAGGGTTATAGGCAATTGCAGATGCGTTACCACAAAGTCGCTATTATCAATATCGATTTCAGTTATTATCAAATCAGCTTCTCCAGCGTTTGTAATAACAAAGTCAGCAGGCTGAGTAGTGGTGTTGATAGTCACATTTCCAAAATCATGAGAAAGTTCATCTATTGCAAAGATAGGTGGCGAAGGTATATATTCCATCGTTCTAAACATTCTGATATCAGAGATAGAAGGCTCACCCTTTGTATTTTCAGGTACAACTTTCCAATAATACTCTGTGAAATAAGCTAAATTCTCTGTCAATGTAAACTCTTCAAGGTCGTTTACATTAATTTTTAAAAAAGTTACAAAATCATCGTTTTTGCTGATATAAAGCCACAAACCTGTCAGAATAGTAGGTTCTGAAGCATTGTTTTCCCAAGTAAAGGTTGGTTTCAAAGGCAGATCAATAGCATCATCTAAAGGTAAAAGCAAAGTAACATTTAGCGGGAATGGTTCTTCTACTGTAGTAAAAGAACGCACTTCTGGGGCTGGACTCTCACCACTACTATTTTGTGGAACTATTTTCCAGTAATATACAGTTTCAAAATACAAGATATCATTGTCTACGAGGGTGTATGTTTCTGTGCTTATTTCATCAAAAATGGAAATTTTGGTAGAAGAATCAAAGTCATCTTCTTCGCTGATATAAAGCCACAAATCAGTCAAAGTGGTAGGCTCTGAAGCATTGTTTGTCCAGCTAAAAGTTGGTAATAAAGGTTGATTTGTAGCACCATCACCGGGCGAAACCAATGTTACGCTTAAAGGCAAAGGCGCATCTATCGTAGTAAATGACCAGATTTCGCTATCAGCAGCATCGCCCATTATATTAAATGCCACCACTTTCCAATAATAAGTGGTATCATACATAGGGGTGATGCTTGCCAGTGTCCAATTATCAAATGATGTTTGGTCTGCAGTTAATGTTACAATAGGTTGGACGGAGGCAAGCTCCGCCACTACGGTGGACATGTATATCTTATACCCGCTTGGATTGCCTCCACCAACTCCCGGCTCCCAGCTCAACATCAAATCTAAAGGTTGATTAACAGTTCCATCACCGGGTGAAGCCAATACAGCGGCAGCTGGCACTTCAGACAATACAGTCACACCCGGCACTGGTATAAAGCCTTCATTATCGCCGTAAGCATAAGATATACCATGAAAAGAATCTTGAATGTCCCATACCACAGTAGCTCCAGGAGTAATATAAGAAGTAGGGTAAATAACATTTATCCCAGAATTTGAACCAGCTACAAATTCACTACCAGACCCACTCCTCCTAAATGCAAGTGCATCCTCGTCAAGGAACAAATTGTTTGGATAAAGATTAGTGGAAGTACCATTTGA
>Ga0099364_10014546_pt1 | contig 10459 bp, 10 predicted proteins | sample TergutTh196P3_FD_73070 | JGI IMG/M metagenome (GOLD analysis project Ga0099364, IMG submission 73070) | Microcerotermes parvus P3 segment gut microbial communities from Pointe-Noire, Republic of the Congo - Th196 P3 | ecosystem: Host-associated > Arthropoda: Insects > Digestive system > Gut ...
CCGCTGCTGCCGGTTAAGAGTGATTTTGTCTTCAAGCTCATTTTCGGCGACCAGCGCAATGTGGATATATTGGCGGCATTTCTCAAATCCGTTTTGGATATACCTGACGCGGAATATGACCGGTTGACCATTGTTGACCCGCATATCAAGAAGGAATCAGGGGACGATAAGTACGGTATATTGGATATAAAAATCCATACCGTCAGCGAAAGCGTCATACATGTCGAAATACAGCTCCGGGTACTCCCGGACATGGAGGCCAGAACGATTTACAGCCAGTCAAAGCTCGTGACGGAGCAGATGTCGTCGGGCAAGAACTGGTCGGTAATCAAGCGAGTGATAACCATCGTAATCACAGACGATATATTTGTGCCGGAAGGCGATAAATATCATCATCAATTCCGCTACCGCACCGAGGATGGGTTGGAGTTTTCAAACCTCGTGGAAATCAACACCTTAGATTTGAGCAAACTACCCCCCAATGACGACAGCACGGACTTGTGGCATTGGATGAAGTTTATAAAAACAGACGACGAGGAGGTTTTAGATATGCTGGCCCAGAGAACCCCGCAAATGAGAAAAGCCGTCGGCGTTCTGAAAGAGTTGTCGGCTGACGAGGTTACGCGTATGCTTTTTGAGAAACAGGAAATGGCAAGGATGGATATTGAATCGAGAATAGACGGCGAGCGTCGTAAGCTGGAAGGCATTATCGCGGACAAGGACGCGGAGATCGCTCGGCTCCGCGCTCAACTGGAAAAACAAAACGGCGGGAACAGGTAGGGCATGTAAGCGCCCCTCTATCCCGCGCTTTTTCTCGTAAGAGATTTCCCTTGGGGATTGCCATCCGCCCCTACGAAATGTTATTTTTTAACACAAAAAAAGCGTTCGGGCCAATTATTCGACCCAAACGCTTTTTTTCACTACATGAACGGAAAATGGATTAGAGTAGCCAAACCCCGTCTATCTTGTAGAGAGGAATTTCGCCGAAACCGTCGACTTCAAGAATCGGCCCCTCCTTGCTGTCGAACCAGACTGCCATAACCGTGCCAAATCTTTCCTCCATCTTGCCGTCCGGAGCCTCGTATGTGAACCCGACCTTAGTTCCCACGTAGTTCACCGCCGAGTACTTGTCCATACTGGCCATGCCCTCCAGGGTTTTGGTCATCTGGGTCATCTGTTCGAGCGTGCTGAACTGCGCCATCTGCGCAATAAATTCGCGGTCGTCCATCGGGTTGAGCGGGTCCTGGTTGGAGAGCTGCGCAATCAAAAGCCTAAGAAACGCGTCCTTGCCCAGTTCGTTGGAAACGGCGCGCGACGCGCCGGCAAGCTGCTCCGACGACATAGGAGCGACTGCGCCCGCATTGTTTATCGGCATGTTACATTCCTCCTCATGCTATCCAATATAAAAGTCCCTGGTTCAAATCCACCCGGAAAAGCTCTTCTTCATTGGCTTCGCCGGCGGCGTCTTCCTCGTTCGCCCCGCGCGAACCCCTGCGGCGGTGCATATTCCACTGCTCCTGGTTTCTGTGCGCGTCGTCCTGCTGAACGTCAACCGAGAAGTGGGTCAACTGCACCCCCTGCTGTTCCAGGGAAAGTTTGAGCTGCGCCAGGTGGTCCTGTATTAGTTGTCGGACTTGTTCGCTGCTTACCTTAATGGACGCTTCCAGCCCCGCCGCGCCGCTCGTCAGCTCCACGCTGATTCTCCCCAGCGCCGGGGGGTCGATTATCAAATTGGCCTTCTGCCCGCCGTTCGCGCGGACGAAATGAACCACGTTATCCAGCCCGTCGCGCAGCGTTTCTCCCTGAGAAAGCGAGAAACCTTTGCCCAGTTCCAGCGCAGGCGCCGAGGCGGAGCCTTGGACGCCGCGCCGGGTCATCACCTGCTCGAAAAACTGGTCGAAAGCCGTCCTCTGTTCGGTGAAGTTCGTCCTGGTTTTCGGGTCGTCAGCGTCTTTGTCCAGTTTATCCAGCATGTCCGCTTTGTCGGAGTTCGCGGCCTCCCGAGGCCCGGGAACGTCTTTACGCTTAGTATTCCCTTTTTCTCCCTGTTCTTCCCGTTCTCCCGGAGCGTTGCGGAAACCGGCCTGGAACTCATCCCGAGGTTTAGCCTCGGAATTTAGAAGCGTTTCAGCGTCGGCGGAAAAGTTTTTGCCGGTTTGCTTGTCTGAAAGCAACGCTTCCCGCGCGGCGGCGGGGTCCGTTTCGGTTTGGGCGTCCGGCTTTAGGTAGTTCCGGAACCTTGAAACGGCCCAGGGCTGCTCCAGCGGCTGAGGCACGCCCGCCTGCCCGTCAGCGGGCAGGGACGTTTGCGGCGCACCAGGCGCGCTATTTATCAGCGCCGTTTCCTCACTCAAATCTTCTTCCTCCGAAACGTCCAAAAGATTGTCCGTGAGGGACGCTTTCAGCCCAAACTTGAGGTAATCGGACACCGATACCTTTATGTCGATGTTTCGGGAATTTTCGCTTTCGCTTTCCAGAACCGCCGCGTACTTGCCGCGCAGTTTCGACAGCACGGCCTCGACGGTTTTCGGGTCCCAGGCGGGTGCGTCAAGCCCCATCTCCAGCGCGTCGTTCATCTCCTCCGGCAAGGCGCTGACATCAATGCCTCTCTCTTCGAGGCCGTTCTTCAAAGACGCCATAAGGTCCCATACAGCCTGGGAAAAAAGCTGCCTGCCTTCCCCAAGGGGAAAGATTGCGTTGTACTCCTTCAACTCCTGGTCGTGCTCGGCGGAAAACCGCAGGTCCAGCACCTGAGGAGGCTGCGATTCATCCGTATCGTCGACGGCCTTGTTCAGTAAAGCAATGAAGGACATAAGCGCGTTATGCCCGTCATCATTTCCAGCGGCATCAAATTCTTTACCGGCTTTGTCGGCTTGTTTATACGATGGTTTTACCTGATATGCCTGCTGCGGGGCAGGCGGAGGCAATAAAAAAGCGTCTTGAGTATTCGACATATAATTCACCTCGTCATTGCGTGGACAGGAGTTCGACCAGCCTGGCGGCTTTTCTGGCGTCCATCTTGCCCAATATCGACGCGCGCGCGTCGCTGGTAAGTCCCTGTAAAATTTTTACGGCCAGTTCGTCCCTCATCTCCTCGACAATCTGAGCTGAATTACGCGACGACATGGTGTTGAAATCCCTGACCCGCTGGGCAATCAGCTCTCTTTCGGTTACCGACGCGGCCTCTTCCGCCCTTCGCGCGCCGTCGCCCTCAGCCAGCATTTCCAAGTCGGCGAGGATCTGCGACCTGGCGGTTATGTCAGCCAGCGCCGCGTCCACGGCGGCCTCCCTGGCGATCAAATCCCGCTCGCGCTCGTCAAGGCGCTTTTGTCTCTCGTTCAGCTCATAGGTACGTCTCTCGTTCACCGTGAGGGTGTACTGTTCCGGTATGTCGAAAAAACCGGCTATACTCTTTCCCACGTAAGGAATTTGCGGAACGGCCTCCCATATCAGGGGGCGCGCGTCCCATAACCCGCTGAAATGAAGCCCGCTTCCCACGCCGAACGACAACAGCAAAAGAATAAAGAAAAGCCCCACCTTGCCGAGTTTCTTTTTTTGCTTAACAACCAGAGGAGCTACACTTAACGCGGGCTCCAGGCTTTGCTCCTCCTGCCTGCCCAGACGCCGTTCTTCGGCCATTATCTTTCCTCCGTCACAGTCTGCCTAGCCTTCCTGGCTTTCTTCTTCGCGATAACGGTGATACAGGGCCATCACGTTTCGCACATATCTGGCGGTTTCCTGGAAAGGCGCGCCTCCCGCGGCATCCACTCTCGAAGGCCCCGCGTTGTACGCCGCCAAGGCCATTTCTACGTCCCCACGGTATTTATCGGTCAATTGGGCAAGATATTTTACCCCGCCCTCTATGTTCTGCTCGGGGTCGAAAGCGTCCTCCACGCCCAGCATAGCGGCGGTACGCGGCATGAGCTGCATAAGCCCCATAGCCCCCTTTACCGATACGGCGTCACGCTTCCAGCCGGACTCGACCTGAATTACGGCGCGTATCAATTCCTCGTCTATGTTGTACTTGTCTGCGGAACGGGACACCTTCCGCCTGAGTTCATCCATCGGAGTCCCGGTTTTTGCGGCGGAGTTTTTTTCCTTGGTTTTATTTTCGGCCTCCAGAAGTTCGACAAAACGACTTTGCGCGGCGCTGGAATGAGCGGGCCGTTCCATGTTCGGGTTGCACTTTCGCGTTATCTCGTCTATGCGGTCAAGAACCTTCTGCATTCCGGTAAAGTCGGGCCCCACCATCAGGCTCCCCCCTTCACCGCTTGGAAGCGCCTATAAGCGTTCGCCCGTATCTGATGACGGCGATGTCGTCCAGCTCGACCTGCTCCGCTTCGTTGGCCGTAATGCCGGCGTTTACTTTGAGATTATCGACGTACGTCTCCATCAGGCGCACGTCGCGGTGTTTTTCCATCAAACGCTCCTCCGTGCCGGCTATCCTGCGCCTTACGTCGCTCAGGTTTTCCCTGCCGCTGTCTATGTGCTTCTCGATGACGTCTATGGTCTGCCTCTGAAGCCATATATCCTGAAGGGAAACCGTCCTTTCCGTCTCGCCCCGGAAAGCGTCCACCGCGCTCAATTTCTCCTTGCCGAGAGAATCGAGCCTGCGCAGTACGGTGTCCTCTTCCCGCTGCTCCTCCGCCAGGGTTACCTGTTCCGTCTGGCGGTAGTTTTCACGTAACTTCAAAATCCGGTTGAACCTTTGAATACGTTGCTGCATTACAAACAACCTCCGTAGTCTTTATCACTTTTCAGGAGCAAGTGAAAGCATTTGCTTAACCGTATCATCGAACGAGGAAAATTCCCCGACCTGCTGTATAAGGAACGAGCGCACCGAGTCCAGGTGTTTCAAAGACCAATCCACACGAGGATTTGCCCCGGATTTGTAAGCCCCTATGTTGATGAGGTCCTCCGATTCGGCATAGGTAGCCATAAGGTCCCTTATCCGTCCGGCGGCCGTGAGATGTTCCTGCGAGACAATGGCGGGCATGACGCGGCTGACGCTCTCCAGAACGCTGACGGAAGGATAAAAATTACGCGCGGCAATCTTCCTGGACAGGACTACGTGTCCGTCCAGCACTCCGCGCACCGTGTCCGCGACGGGTTCGTTCATGTCGTCGCCTTCAACCAGCACGGTATAAACGCCCGTGATACTTCCGCGCTCCGCCGCCCCGGCCCTCTCCAGCAACTGAGGAAGAAACTCGAACACAGACGGCGTGTAACCGCGCGTTGCCGGAGGCTCGCCTATGGCCAGCCCTATTTCCCTCTGCGCCCTGGCCACCCGAGTGACAGAGTCCATCATGAGCAGGACGTTTTTTCCGCCGTCCCGGAAAAACTCCGCTATGGCAGTGGCCGTCAGAGCGGCTTTCAACCGGATTAAGGGCGGCTGATCCGACGTCGCTATAACTATCACGGAGCGCGCCAAACCTTCCCCCCCCAAGTCGCGCTCGATAAATTCACGCACCTCGCGCCCGCGCTCCCCCACCAGGGATATTACGTTTACGTCCGCGCTCGTATAACGCGCCATCATACCCAATAAGGTGCTCTTACCCACGCCGGAACCCGCGAAAATCCCTATGCGCTGTCCCGTCCCAAGGGTTAAAAGCCCGTCAATAACCTTCACGCCGACGGACAGAGGGGTCTCCACCATCTGCCTGCGCAGAGGGTGGGGAGGTTCGGCGTGAAGGGGATAAAAATCCGTGGCAATAAGGGGGCCTTTGTCGTCCAGCGGGTTACCCAGCCCATCGAGGATTCTCCCCAGCAGGGACTCCCCAACCGGCACTCCGAGGGGGCGATCCATCGACCTGACGTCACAGCCCGGCCCTATCTCCCTCAAATCCCCCAACGGCATGAGCAATACGCGGTCTCCCCGGAAACCGACCACCTCGGCGTCAAGACCGTGAGAATCGTCTCTGAAGGATATCCTGCAAAGGTCGCCCACTCTCACGTCGGGCCCCTGGGATTCCGCCACGAGTCCCACGACCTGCACCACGCGCCCGTTTATTTTGACGAGCTGTAGCTGTTCCAAGTCCGATTCCAGAATTTGAAAAAGGTCCGCTTCATACATTTTTCGCTCCGGCCTCCGATTTTTTCTTAACGGCGCGCGTGCGGCTTTCCTTTGTTTTGACCTGCTGCGGCGTTTTCCCGAGCTGCTGGAACAGGCTTTCAAAAACGGCGTCTATCTGTTCAAACTGCGTACGCCAGCGGGCGTCGTATATGCCCAGGTTAGTCTCCAATAAGCAGCTTCCCTTGTCTACGTGCGCGTCCGACTTGAGCTCCAGGTGCTTCACGCCCCTCAGGATGTCGCCGAATTCTCCCTCCAGCTTGTCCTCCAGAAGTCCAAGGTCGTCAGGCGACACATATATCAGAACATGATTCTTATCGCTCAGGCGCGATAATACATCGGCCAAAACCTTGAATATCACATCCGGGGCCAGGGTCATTTCCCGAAGCAGCATTTTTTTCAGCATAACCTGCCACAGCCTGAGCATTCTGGGCTGATTCAACTCGACCAGCTCCGAGAACTGCTCCTCGAGCCTCGCGGATATTCCCTCCAGCGCGGCCGCAAGAGAGGAAAATTTCTCCCTGTACCGCCCCTCTACCTCGATCTGGGCCTTTTTCAGCCCCTCGTCGTATCCTTTTTGCAGCCCTTCGCTGTGCCCCTGTTCCCTGCCTTCGGTTTTGGCCTGCGCTTTCACGGCGTCCGCGCCGGCCGCCAGTTCTCGTTCTTTTTGAGCGTACGCGTTCTTTGTCGCGGACACTTCCGCTTCCAGGGATTTTATCTGGCCCATGAAGCCCTGTTCTTTGCCCTTGGCTTCGTTCAACTGCGTCTCCAGCGCGGCTATCAGGCTTTGCAGTTCTTTCAGATGATCTATGACAGGGGCGGCGGGCGTCTGTTTGGGTTCTTCCTTGGGTTTCGGCGCTTCTGAAGCCTCCTGGGACTCGGGTGAATTTCCCCCGTCGGATAAATTTCCTTCATTTAAAATCTGCTCTTCCCCTCGATCGGGAGGAAGAGCAGTATCAGGCTCGACGCCTATCTTCACGACGTCCGGCAAAAGGCGAACGGCACGCAGTACGCCCTGATGGAGGCTAGACAATCAGCTCGTCCTCCCCGCCGGTGGCGATGATGATCTCGCCGGCTTCTTCCAGGGATCTGACCACGTTTACTACCTTCTGCTGAGAATCCTCGACGTCCTTGACCCGCACCGGCCCCATGTAGTCCATGTCCTCCTGGAGCATTTCCGCCGCGCGCTTGGACATGTTCTTGAAAAATTTCCCGCGCAGTTCCTCGGTAGCGCCTTTGAGCGCCAGCCCCAGCTCCTTCATGTCCACCTCGCGCAGCACGCGCTGCAGCGAGCGGTCGTCCAGGCGAATGATGTCCTCGAACACGAAGAGGCGTTTCTTTATTTCTTCCGCCAGCTCCGGGTCGTTTTCCTCCAGGTATTCCATTATGTTCCGTTCCGTGGCTCGGTCGGCGCTGTTGATGATGGCGACCACCGCGTCTATGCCGCCGGCCAGGGTGAAGTCCTGTCCCATTACCGTGCTCAGCTTGCGCTCCAACACGCGCTCCACCTCCCGCAAGACCTCCGGCGTTATGCGGTCCATCTTTGCTATGCGCTTGGCCACCTCGGCCTGCATCACAGCGGGAAGGCCGCTTATTATCATGGCGGCCTGCGGGGCTTCGAGGTAGGACAGGATAAGCGCTATCGTCTGGGGGTGTTCGCCCTGAATGAAGCTCAGCACCTGTTGAGCGTCGGTGTGGCGCATAAAGTCGAAGGGCCTGACCTGCAGGCTGGCCGTAATGCGGGTGAGCAGGTTCTGCGCCCGTTCCGGCCCCAGGGCGCGTTCCAGGATGTCCCGCGCGTACTCCACTCCGCCGCGCGCCATAAATTCCCGCGCCATCAACACTTCCTGCGCTTCTTTCATAACCTCCAGCTTGACGTCCGGGGTTATCTTTCGCAGGTTGGCTATTTCCAGGGTTATAAGCTCAATGGTGGCGTCGTCGAGCAGTTTATATACTTCCGCGGCAATCTCGTTACCCAGCGCCACCATGAGGATCGCGATTTTTTCCCTGCCGGATAAGTTACTTACCTTAAGCGTTTTTGCCATTAGAAAGCCACCTTCTCAGTCGGAAGATATCCACTCGTTGATGAGGTTCGCCACCTCGCCGGGGTTATTTCTGGCATATGCCTTCAGTTGTTCCTCCAAAACCGCCATCTCTCCCTGGAAGGCCAAAAGATCCGGGGACGTCAACATCTCCTGGATAGTGGGTATACGTTTGGATTCATCACTTATGCCGCTCAACGCCAACCTCGCTCTTCTCCTGCGCTGCCACCACGCGATAACCAACACCGCGCCCACCAATGCCAGGACAGCTATAAAAATTCCCGCCACGAGCCGCGCCAGTCTCTCCTTGCGGAGCTCCTCCAGCAGTTCCCTGGCAAAAGAATCGTCGAACTTCATGGCGTTTACCACTATGCTGTCCCCGCGGACTTCGTTGTAACCTATGGCGGCGGCCGTAAGATTTCTGATATTGAGAAGTTCTGATTCGTTCAGTTCTCTATTTACGACGACCGAGGCAGTAAGACGCTTAATAGTGCCGGGAGTGGCGGTTTCGTTGGTCTGCCGCGTCGTTATCTCCATGTTCTGCGTATTTCTTGCCCTGTTGTACGTGCTTTGTACGTTTTGCCCCCTGTTGATGTCGTAGCCGGGAATGTTTGTAGTGGTTCCCGGCGCGTTGGGGATGTTCGCGCCGGTTCCCTCGTAATCTTCTTCCTCGGACTCCCGGCTGCGGATGACCCCCTGGCCGGTTTCCGGGTCCGGGAAAAACTCTCTCAGCGAAGATTCTTTTTTGTCGAAGTCCAGTTCGACCTTGACCTCCGCCTGTACGCTCCCAACGCCGAAAACCCGCTCAAGCATGATACGTACCTTGTTTATGAGCTCGCTTTCAAGCTGGCGCTCAAGCTGCCTTTGAACCGACGTGACCCCGCTTTGCCCGTCCACGGAGTATATCAGCCAGTCGTCCGAGATCATGTCGGATAAAACGCGCCCGCTGGTGTCAACTACGGTCACGCCCTCGGGCTGCAGGCCCTCCACGCTCCGCGACACAAGAAAAACTATAGCCTTGACCTGATTGGGGTTTAAGCGCGCGCCTGACTTGAGGCGCACAAGAACGGACGCCTGCGAAGGTTCGCGGCGTTCCAGAAACAACTGCGGCCTGGGGACGACGATACGGACTCTGGCGGAGTCCACGACGTCCATTTGCGATATGGTGCGCTGCAGTTCCCCTTCGACGGCCCTGATGTATGCCACCTGCTTGTCGAATTCGCTGCTGCCCATCCTGTTGTCGTCGAAAAGCTCGAATCCCCTGCCGGCTCCCTTGGGAATCCCTTCCTGAGCCAAGGCGAGCCGGGCTTCATGAACCTGCTCTTTGGGCACAAGAATAGCTCCGGCAACTGGATTCAGTTGATACGGAACTCTGTTTTCCCTCAGGTAACTCACTATAGCGGCCTGATCTTCCATGTCCAGCCTCACAAAAAGAGGCTCGTAAGAGGTACGCCTTGACCAGACCACAGCAAGAATGAGCAGGCTCAAAACCAAAAAGGCAGCCGCAAATACAGACACCCTCTGCCATAGTTTCAAGCTTGCCCAAAAGGACAAAAACCTCGATCGCAGTTGCCTTAGATTCTCCATAATACCTTAAACAGGCACACGAGAAATCAAGCCGTTATTCTGGACAGTTGTTGATAAGCTTCCACGAATTTGTTGCGCAGCTCCATAAACATTTTCAAGGCTACCTCCGCTCTGGAAGACGCCAAAACAACCTCGGAAATGTCCTCTACGTCCCCGATAGCCAGCCTCCGAACCATGTCGTCCGACTCCAACTGAAGTTCGTTGACCTTTTTCATTGACGAAGACAGCATTTCCTCAAAGGGTATACCGGACATGAGTTCTGATTTAACTAAAGCTTGAGCGCTTTTCGATTCCTGTTTTCCAACTCCCGAAAGCTGCGTCAAGTCCAAAACTAGTGAATCCATAAAGATCCTCCCAACTCAAATAAACAAGTAACCGGCGCTACAATTACCGGAGTCAATAAAACTTCCCCCATTTTAACACGCTTTCACATAAATGCTAGGCAAATTACCGGATTCTAACAAAACCTGCCCGCGGCGGCGCTTAAAACAGTTTTTCAGCTTCTTCCAATTTATCCCGGAACGCAGCCATCGCCAGGTCGAAAGGCTCAGGGCTTTCGAGGTCAATGCCGGCCTTTTTGAGTATGTCGAGCGAGAAAGCGCTGGACCCGCTTTTCAGGAAATCTATGTAACGCTCCCTGGCGGACGTCTTCCCCCTGCGCTCCTCGTCCAGGACGGTTCCGGCGAACGCCCCCGCCGCCGTAAAACCCGTTACGTACTTATAAACGTAAAAGGCCGAGGAAAAGTGCGGAATCCGCTCC
>Ga0099364_10014547_pt1 | contig 10458 bp, 10 predicted proteins | sample TergutTh196P3_FD_73070 | JGI IMG/M metagenome (GOLD analysis project Ga0099364, IMG submission 73070) | Microcerotermes parvus P3 segment gut microbial communities from Pointe-Noire, Republic of the Congo - Th196 P3 | ecosystem: Host-associated > Arthropoda: Insects > Digestive system > Gut ...
GCGATATAGCTACTGCAAATTGAACCGCCCAGTACCGAACGGTATGCTGCGGTGGTGTGAGAGGGGCGAAATCCTTAGCGATTAGCCCCTACTCGATTTTCCTATATCCGGCGATGTAAGAAGCTGTTCCAGAGCACCAACAGGTCTCGACAGCCATGTTGAAGTATGCTCTTTTCAAGGAACTTGAACGTCTCCGCGTCAAGTTTTGGTAGTAAAATTTAAATTCTTTGTTAATAATAATTTTCTGCACCTGAAACACCTCAGTATTGTGTTCCGCGAATTAGAACAGGTTAAGTTCCATGTAGAATTTTCCGTCTTGCGTAATTGTAGCACAACCCATAACCATTGGCAACAACCCATAATAAAGTTGCATATTAAATATATCTATGTTATATTAGCTGTAGAGAAAATAATCTGGAGGCTAGTTTGATGCTTGACGGAAAAACGCTGCTTGTCACAGGCGGGACAGGCTCATTTGGGAACGCATTCGCAAACTATATATTAAACCGCTACAGCCCTAAGAAAATCATTATATACTCCCGTGATGAATACAAGCAGTTTGTCATGCGTGAAAAGCTGCGGAACTATGATAATGTAATGAGGTACTTCGTTGGCGACGTCCGAGATAAAGACCGCCTGCGTCGCGCTCTCGACGGAGTCGACTATGCTATCCACGCCGCAGCCATGAAGCAGGTGCCGGCATGTGAGTATAATCCCAATGAAGCGATAAAGACAAACATCCACGGCGCGATGAACGTTATCGAAGCTGCTCTGGATACCGGCGTCAGCCGTGTTATCGCGCTCTCAACAGACAAGGCGGTCAACCCCATAAATCTTTACGGCGGGACAAAGCTCGTCTCAGATAAGCTTTTCGTCGCCGCAAACGCATACGCAGGTTTCAATGACATCCGTTTCGCGGTCGTGCGATATGGCAACGTCGCCGGAAGCCGCGGCTCGGTTATCCCGTTTTTTGCGGATATCATAAAAAAAGGCGGCAAGGAACTGCCGATAACCGATTACCGCATGACGCGATTTTGGATCAGCCTTGAAGAAGGCGTTGATTTGGTAATAAAAGCCCTAAGTGAAAGCAGGGGTGGGGAGACGTTCATCGCCAAGATACCGTCATTCAAGGTCACGGATCTTGCTCAAGCCATGCTGCCCGGCTGCGAGATGCCGGAGGTCGGCATACGCGAAGGGGAGAAGCTGCATGAGGTAATGATTACGCGCGAGGATTCGCTGCGCACATACGAGTATGATAGGCATTTCATTATCTACCCGCACATGGATTGGAAAAGCAGCGACGACATACTGCCCGGTGGTAAGCTTGTCGCGCCTGAGTTCGAGTATAGTTCGGAGAGTAACGAGCAATGGCTGGGACGGGAAGAGTTAGCTAGGTTGGCAGATACTGTTTCTCTTGATTAATCATTATGGGTGTTAATTTTGAGACAAGTTGACGACGACCCAGAGCCGCGCCAAAACTTCTTGCTATGTGAAAGCAAAGTATTCAAGAAACGAGAAGAAACAGTCATGAATGAGAGCAATTTCATCGAGTTAAAGTTTACTGAAAGCGACAAACCTTTTAAAGAACGATATTTGAAATGGTTAGTTGAGCAGGATATTGACACTTTGGATTTTGTGCATCAATTTCCTCTGTTTTCCGGGTTCAATAATTTAGCGAGATATCTTACTTTTTATGATTTATACAAGCAGGTTTACGAACTTGCAGGCGACATAGCTGACGTAGGCACATATAAAGGTGCGTCATTTATGATGTTCACAAAACTTGTCAAACTATTTGAACCATATACCTATACACAGGTTCATGCGTATGATTGGTTTGAAGGAATGGCTCCCACCACTGAAGATGACAAGAGGCATGCAGGCGAATATGTCGGCGATTATGAAATGTTGAGGAAATTGTTAGAATTACAGGAACTCTCTGATATTGGCAAAATCCATAAGCTAGATTTGACAAAAAGCCTTCCGGAGCATTTTGAACAATACAGTTATTTGCGTTTTAAACTATGCTTTATAGATTGCGGAATAAAGGAGGTCTTGGAAGAATCTTTAAAACACTTTTGGCCGCGTGTAGTCAATGGTGGGATTGTGATACTGGATCACTATAATTTGCCCGTCTCACCGTACGAATGTGATGTAATTGAAAAATACACGAACTGTAAAATCCAACAATGCGCGTACACAAGGCAACCAACAGGATATGTCGTGAAGAAGTCCGGATCAAGTTGATATTACTAGTACTCAACCCGGCGTGGTTCTAAGTTCTTGCTGCTAAAAATCTGCGCAGAGATTGAAAGAGACTTTCTCCCCCAATCCTTTCAGATGAAAGCTTCCTTAATAATATTATTAACACCATTCCGGCTAACGAGTGATAAAACTGATTCTCGCATGCGTTGACGTTTGTGCGCGTCACCTATGAGCAGTAACACTGCATTTTCTACTGCTTGTTTAGTAAGCAACTTGAATTCATCTAGTACATATATGGAATCATTTCGTTTAAAGAAATTGCAAATCATTTGTTGATTATCCGCTTGTTGTATAAGGATAGTAGGGATCCCTACTGAGCAAAGCTCGTATGTAGTGGTACTGGCAGACGATATGGCTATATCGCAAAAAGAAAAAACCTCGGCGAGGTTATTTGGCGAATACAGTATCTGAACCTCGCTTTTGCATTTGCTTGCTGCATTTTCTATATCAACTAAGTTCTTAAAAAGAGGGCCAACAATAACGATTAGCTGCACATTTTGAACATTACACAACGACTCCAGAACAAAAGGAGTGCAGTTATTAACATCCGCTCCTCCCATTGTAATTAATATGCGAGAAACCTTCAGATTAAATGGCGCAAGAGGCGTATTTACAAACTCCTCTCTCAATATAATGTATTGACTTCCCAGTAAGTATTTTTTGACAATGCAATTTGAATAATCGAACGATTCAGCAAAAACGTTTGCATTTATTAGTGTGGAAACACTGTACGGAATGCGCGCATAATCATCTATTACGACTGTAGGCACTTTCTTGTTTATTTCCTCATAACAGTTTGGTGTCAATTCGTACGAATCGATAAAAGTATAGTTGGCACCCCACCCGCTTGCCAGAGAAACAAACTCATTAGATTCTTCTTGTATGGCGTTACATTCCGGCAGGATTTGAGTGGGAATATTTTTGTCTCGTAGCCAATAATCCGAGTGTTTTCTTGAAAAGAAACAGACTTCATGCCCAAGATTCATACAACCGGCAGCAACCGCATAACACCTTGCTAAATGGCCAGTTCCAATTTCTGTGTTTCCTTCAGCTCGAAACGCTATTTTCATTCAGATATCATCTCCGATGTGAGTGGAGTTGCAAAAGGTATATCGCAAGCCGCCCTCTTGCCAATAATGCTTTCATAATCGCGTGGATGCATACCAAGTGAAGGACGCACAATTTTTATGTTGTTTTCGCTAAACACGTCCCCGCGTTTAATCTCAGACGACGAAAATATAGAGCGTCGCCCATATAAACTATTTTTCTCATCTTCGCTTGGGCCATACGATATCGAACCCAAGGCTTTTTCAGTCGTCCTGATTAGTTCTACCATCAAAGAAAACTCTTTAGGTTCCATCGAGAATTTTGAATCAGGAGTTTCAATTTTTCTGGATAAGCAAAAATGTTTCTCAATTACACATGCACCTAAAGACACCGCAATAAGTGTACTTGTGTGTCCCATGGAATGGTCTGACAGTCCTACTGGTAACCCGAAGCGGTTTGCCATGTCGGGTATGGTTAAAAGATTCATATGAGCAGGGTCTGCAGGATATGCAGATGAACACTTCAATAGTGTAAGCTTTTTGTTTCCTGCTGATAGTATAGTATCCACCGCTTCTTGAATTTCTCCCTGCGTACCCATTCCAGTTGACAAAAAGACAGGTTTCTCTTTTTGGGCAATATAGCGCAAAAGAGGTATATCAACTAGCTCAAAAGAAGATATTTTATATGCTTCAATATTAAGCTGCTCTAAAAAATCAACAGCAGTAAAATCGAATGGTGTTGAAAGAAAATCTATTCCTATGTTATCCGCTTCTTCTTTTATACGGCCATGCCATTCCCATGGCGTACTTGCCTGATTATACAAATCATGCAAATTTTGACCAGCCCATAATCCATGTTCTATCTTAAACGCAGGTGTATTTGCATTTAGCGTAATGGTATCTGCTGTGTATGTCTGCAGCTTTATACAATCAGCTCCAGCATCTTTTGCCGCACGGACAATCTCCAGCGCCCTTTCAAGTGAGCCCCCATGATTGGCAGACATTTCAGCGATTATATATACAGATCTCATTTTACCTCCCCAAAAATCAGCTATTTTTCCAAATCAATAAACGTATCAGTTTCATTTAAATATTTCTTTAGACATACAGTATCGTAAGTGTCCCATTTTTTAAAATCAATGCAATTAAACCAAATGTCTTCCTGCTGTTCAATATATTCTAGCCGAGCAAAGAAGTCACCGGTTATTTGTTCCTTTGGGATAATAGTGACACCCGTATCATCACAAATAGCTATTGCACCGTCATAAAAACTTCTACGTTCCTCAGCGGTTCGTTTTACTTTGTCTGACTCATCTCTTTGTTCATTAAAGCAGCCCACAGGGGTAAATCCATAACACCATACGGCGTAGCTTTGCTTGATTAAATCGTTTGCGTCTCGCAAATTTCCCAATACGACAATTCCATCAGCCATTCTATACAGAATAATGAATTTTGTAACCAATTCACCAAATAAAGCCCTATCTTGCACATCGATACCATCAGCAATAATGATATCGTTTGGCATTATTTCTCGCGCTTGTTCATGGATTGACCAATTACTCTCGCTATGCGCATATATATATCGACAAACGCCCACAGAGAACTTCCCGGAATTCACGGCCTTGATCCCAGCAATTGCTCCGGCCTTACCTAAGCAGTCCGCAACTTGCGTGGACGACACGCGATTCATCTTTATATACTTAACCATTCGTTCTTTCAACTCGGTTCTAGTCACGACATCCCGCTCCCTTTTCATATAAACGTAAAGCATTTTCGTAATACAACATATTTACCTCAAAGCAACTCAACTTTGCTTTGCTGCATAGCTTTTCCATGTTAGTTTCTGCCTCTACTAACTTAAATGACGGATAATCTGATCCGAACAACACCCTATTATTATGATACTTTAGCAGAAGGATCATGTCCTGTTGAATTGAAGAATGCCATAGGTAGTTTAGCGTTAACGATAAGTCGTAAAAAATATTTTGTAATGTTTTTGTCTGCATAATGCATTCTAACAGGCGAACGCCCCCCGCATGCGCTAACACAATTTTTTTCTCGCAGAAACGTTTTGCTAACTCTATACCAAGCTCAACACCTATGTCATTTGACAAAAAATGGCCATACACAAAGCAATCTATGGTAATTACCCTCGCTCCACAATTGTCCACTAAACTCATCATTTTAGGAATATCGTCCCGCGTAAGCCCAGTAAGTCTGGGGTGTATCTTAACATATGGAAGTTCTTCCTTCTTGCTTGTCTGAAGATTAATCAACGTACTTGTAAATATATTATAGTTATTATCCAACAACTGGGGCTTGTTTCGCAAAAAAACACCCTCTTCGTCATCGCTGTTTAATATCAATACACAACCCGAGGCCTTAACAGAATCAAGTTGAGCGAGTAAATCCATTACAGGGTCAGCAGATGATAAGTTAAAGTGCATATGCGCATCTAATATTCTATGCATAATTAACCACAACCCCCGCTCTTATGGCATTCCTAATGGTGTTTAATTCATCGTTATTTGAAGCTCCGGCAATATAATACCCTGGTCTCTTTGTATCATCTGAAGGATTGCCAATCGACTCCCCAGATTTTAGGTTTAGCGCATATTCCAGTACATTCTCGCTGCTCAGAAGCGGAGTCATATTAATTGATTCAACAAGTCCCGGCTTAAAATTGAAGAACTCCAACACGCATTTTTTGTTCTCGTAATACTTGTCAATAATAACGTCAGAAGCAACTATTCTTTCTCCGAGGGCCATTTTAACAAGCAGCTCATTATTCTGGACTCCGGACATAAACGGGACAATCTTAGAAGAAATATGCCCGCCGCCGCCTCTAGCAGCTATTTCAATTAAATAGAAATCGTTATTTTTTACGATATACTCCGCATGTGTCAGGCCGAATGGCAGCCCCATGCTCTCAACAATGGTATTGTTTTGTTCTTTTAAACGAAAGTAATCAAAAGCTCTGCTTGTGTGCGAAAAAAGCAAGCATGAGGCCACGTTAGGATAAGATTTGTAATGTTCTTTTTGAGATACAGCGAGTGATATATGCTTATCAAACGTTTTTATCCCTTCTACCGTAAATTCAGTACCTTCGATGAATTCTTCAGCAATAATAGCATGGTCTGTTCTCGAAAAATTTAATGTATCTATAAAGTGCATCTTCAAATCGTTGAAGGATGATATTGTCTGAACACCTTTGCTTGCCTGGCCGTCTAACGGCTTAATGATGATTTTTTCGTGTTTATCTAAAAACCGTTTAGCTTCCTCAATATTTGTACATAAGCAATAGTCAGGGCATGTCACGTTATTTTTGCGGCAAAACTCACGCATAAGAAATTTATTTGTAAACAATTCTGCATATTTAATCCCTATTCCTCGAAGACCCAGTTTTTCGCACACATAAGCGACAGTCCGCACAGATAAATCACTTTGATCGGTTATAACAGCATCTGGTTTAAACCCCCGCGCTATAGAAAGCTGTTTGTCAATATCAAGAACATCAGCCGCGTGAAATAAATCGGCATATTGGAAACACGGAGAATCCGGCTCCATACTGGTGTTTAAAACATAACAGCCCATTTCTTTCGTTTTCTGAACCAAAAAAACCTGTAGCGGCCCACCTGCCACAACCATAATCCTTTTCATTGTTTAGTTACCTACTTTTTTTACGGGAAGAAGAATTTTCTGACAGTATCCCTCTGCTTTCTCTCCACCTAATTCAAACGCTGAAACCGCTGTGACAGACCGGGCCTTTCAAGCGTTTGATAATTTCTCCGCCTTGAATGAGGATTTTGGAAATTCTACCGAACACCCTGCCACAAGTTTCCAGATACCCCGCGATAATATCATCGGTATGGGAAAACGACATATAACAGGCAGTTTCAGGCAGATATACCTCAATTCATAAGCAACTTATATTTCAACTCCGCAAGCTTCCAGTCAGTTTCGTTATCGATGTCCTGTACCTCAAGCTCAGAAAGAATCATTGCTATGGTCTTTTTACATGTCAACGTTTTCTCTTTAAGAAACGCATCGACACGCACAAAGTAAAACTGCCCACTGTCATGGTACATCGAACCTAAGTCTTGTGAACGTACATTTAGGTTTTCAGGCCACTTCATTTTTACATACGTATCCTCGATTACAAGCCCACGCAAAGGTGGGTAAGAAAAGGGAACAACGGGAATGGCCGCATCAGCGTTTTGCTCCTGCAACATTTTATATGCGGCAAGCAGTTTGTCAGGCATCACAAAAGGAGCTGTAGGATAAATACAGCACAGCAAATCAAATTTAGTCCCACGTTCTGAGTAATCGCCAAGCACCTCCAGCAGCACATCAGCCGTGGTTGCGTAATCGTCAGATGCAGCACTGCTCCGCATAAACGGAACAACAGCGCCGTATTCTCGTGCAATTGCGGCTATTTCCTCGCAATCGGTTGATACCATTACTTCGTCAAATAATCCGCTACCTATCGCCGCTTCTATCGAATACGCTATTATAGGCTTTCCCAAAAACTTTTTTATGTTCTTTTTTGGTATACGCTTACTGCCCCCGCGAGCTGTGATGATTGCTAGATTCATAGATTATTTCTCCATCAAGCACCTTTATAGAATTTGCAGATATTCCTTCACGCCGTTTTGCAAAGCCTGTGAAAAGTTAACATGCTTTTTCTCTCCCGCTTCCTTTAACCACAGTGGAATGGTTGCGCTGATTTTGACAGATTTGCTCTCGTAGTAGTTTTTGTAGAATTGCGTATCGCAGGCAACTAGATTTACTATGTCATTTGGGTTTGCCTTTATATCAGAGGACTTACTTGCGTTCGGTATATCGATGCCTTCTTCCTCCATGTTGTATAGCATCAGACACAATGCGTCTTCCGCCATTTCCATAGCATCCTTGAAGTCATCGCCTTGGGTACAGATGTTATCAAAGTCAGGGAAAAAAACACAATATCCCCCAGCTTCTTCATCCGGTCTGAATTTCGCAGGAAAAGTGTATCTCATAACAACTCACTCCTTACTTTATCCCAGCTTGTTTCAATATTTCATTATGGATTCCCGTTTTTACATCTTTACCGTCGTGCCTTCCAACTGGGAATCTCTTTCCGTTTATTGGGCTGAACCAGATCTCGTGCTTAGTTCCTTCGCTTTCTTTGTAACAGCCTTTTTGCTTAAGCGTTCTCTTTAGCTCTGAATACTTCACCCGTTGCATTCCTTTCAGTTAAATCCTCGACGCTCATGTTTTACTACAACTAACCGTTTCCTTCACCGCGATAACCACTCGCTCCAAATCCTCATCTTCAAGCGAATAATAAAGCGGAAGACTTAAAAACCCCTCATAAACTCGCTCCGCGACCGGACAGAGCCCTTTTTCATACCCCAGTCGGCGGTAATACGGGTGGTAATACACCGGAATGTAATGCACGTTGCATATTATCCCTTTTTCGGCAAGCGCATCGAAAAACTCCCTGCGCGTACACTTGAGCAAGCCATAGTTGAGTTGAATAACATACAAATGCCGCACTGTGTCCGACTGCGGGATTTCGCGCTGCAGAATGATTTCCGGTATATCCGCAAAAGCTTCATTGTAGCGCCTGACTATTTCCTTTCGCCTGGCTGCAAATCTTTCAAGCTTGTCTAACTGACTCATTATAAGCGCGGCTTGAAAATCTGTCAAGCGGTAGTTATAGCCCAACTCCACCTGTTCGTAGTACCAGTAATCATCAGACGGGAGTTCCATTTGACACTGATCCCGGGTTATGCCATGGGTGCGGAACAGCATCAGCCTATCAAAATGCTCTTTACTATTCGTAAGCACCGCCCCGCCTTCGCCGCCTGTGACTGTTTTGACGGGATGGAAGCTGAAAGTCGTAATGTCAGCGACATTTCCAATGCTCTTGCCGTTATACTTTGTCCCGATTGAATGCGCGGCGTCGCCAATCAAGACGAGGTCATGCCGCTGGCAAATATCGCGCAGTTCATCGTATTTTGCGGCCTGTCCGGAAAAATCAACTGCTATGACAGCCTTTGCACGCGGAGATATCAGCTTTTCAACCGCTTCCGGCGAGATGTTATACGTACACGGATCGATATCCGCAAACACAGGCTTGCCACCACAGTATAACACACAATTGGCAGATGCTGCAAATGTCATTGGTGTGGTGATGACCTCATCGCCCGGTTCTATGCCCGCTGCGAAACATGCGGCGTGTAGCGCGGCTGTGCCGTTGGCGATAGCGACGGCGTATTTTGCGCCTGTCAGTTCGCATAGACGCTGCTCAAGCTCTCCGATTTTTGGGCCGGTTGTAAGGTAGTCGCTGAGCAGTACCTCGCGCACGGCAGCGCAGTCGGCTTCGTCTATGTATTGGCGTCCGTAGTAGATTTTGTTCATGATTTCTCTGCCTTATCAATTTTCTTGTTTGCTATATTCGGCAACAGTTTGATTGCGTAAGCTAATTTGCGCATCTATGACGGAAGATAAGCCGATTGTTGCCTGCTCAATATCATCTTCTATGCTATTTCCCGCATCGGGCCGCACTTCCCACTCATATAAAAAGCCATATTTTGTCACTTCGCTAAGTGCTTTTAGGTATATCTTCATATCCTTAAGTGTATGCTTTGCTCCATGCGACAAAATATACTCCAAAGCCTTTTTGCAGTCTTCCCTATCGCGGACAACAAAAGTCCCCGGCGCATACATATTGATGTAATCACCAAACATAAGAAACGGCTTACCCATAAACATTCCTTCAAAGCCGGCAGTGCCGGTTACCGAAGCCACCGCGATACAGTTTTCCAGCAGTCTATATGTGTCTGTGGAGCGATCAACCAGTTTCACATTGGGTAACTCCAGTAGATCGTAGTACAGCTGAACCCACCTGCTTATCCCAGTCTGCCCAGGATGCTCTTTGATATAAATCTGGACATTATCTGGTAAGTAATATGATATCATCTGAGCTAAAAGTAGCTGTTGGGCATAGACCCCACCTAGTGGTACAGTTGTACACTCCGGCTGCATATGCAATGGTAGATAAATATAAGTATTTGAATAATCCGCAGGGACAGATAGTTTATCATATGTCTTGAAAACAATTCTGTATCGCTGGAATGGAGTAGATTGGTCAAGTCGGATT
>Ga0099364_10014548_pt1 | contig 10458 bp, 11 predicted proteins | sample TergutTh196P3_FD_73070 | JGI IMG/M metagenome (GOLD analysis project Ga0099364, IMG submission 73070) | Microcerotermes parvus P3 segment gut microbial communities from Pointe-Noire, Republic of the Congo - Th196 P3 | ecosystem: Host-associated > Arthropoda: Insects > Digestive system > Gut ...
CTTTAAATTTCCATAAAACGATGTGTTTTAACATAAGGGTGAGAACGATTTTTTTGTATAATAAGGTATAGGTAGGTATATTGAAAAAGAAAAAAGAGAAGGGAAAAAGGAGATGTTTTAAACAACTTCTCCTCGATTCGTCGGACCTCTGAGATAAGATAAAACTGCACCGATTAAGCAGCAGCCGGTTCCGATGTAAAATGTGATTTTTAATGCGTCCAAAAACAGCGGAACTGTGCTTGGATTTAACATTTCCGTGCTTCCGAGGAAGACAGAAATGCTGCACATGGCAATCGCCATGGACAAAACCATTCCGGATTGGCGCATCACGGAAAGTGTAGAGCTGGCACTGCTGAAATCCTTTTTGCTGACACTGTTCATGATCGCCGATGTATTGGGGGAAGCAAACAATGCAAAACCGATGCCGATCAACACTTCAAAAACAATCAGATTTATAATCGGCGTGTCTGCCCGAAGGGTGGATAAACAAATTAAGCCGCCGGCTAATAAAATCATGCCAAGCGTTGATAAATAACGGCTGTCGATTTTATCGGAGAGTTTTCCGACGAAGGGAGAGAAAAACGCTTGAATCGCCGGCTGAGCCAACATAATTAAGCCGGCTGTTTGTGGATCTAGCTGAACGACTTTTTGAAGGTAGAGGCTCAAGAAGAAAATAACGGAATATGTGCCGGCATAATTCAAGAATGCAGCAAAATTGGAACGGGAGAAATGCTTATTGGTTAAAAACAAGCGAATTTTCATAACCGGATATTTTTGATTCTTGAGATAGTAAACGAGAATCGGGAAGAAAGCCAGCCCGACCGCTAAACTGGCAAAAGCCCAAGTTTCAGGAAGGTTGCTGAGTCCGAAAAGCAGGAAGAAAACAAAAACCATATAGATAAGAGCGCCTTTGACGTCATAGGGTTCGCCTCGGCTTTCGACGAAATCGAATTTTAATGTTTTATAAACGACAAGCATACTGAATAATGCCAGCGGAATCAATAGCAGATACAAACTGCGCCATCCGAAATTGGAAGTCATAATGCCGCCGATAACCGGACCCAAAGAAGAGCCAAGATAGACGACGCCGACGTTAATGCCAAAAACCCCTCCTCTTTGCGACGGCGGGTAAATGGAACTTAAAATAGCCAAAGATGTTGAAAAAACGCAAGCCATTGCAATACCGTCAAATATGCGGAAAAGAACCAGAATCCAAAACGACGGCGAGAACGGTGATAAAATCGCCGATATTGCCGCAATGAGCATGCCGGCAATAAACACCTTCTTGCGCCCGACCAGATCGGACAAGCGGGCAACCGGCACCAAAAACAAAACCGACGCCAGCAAATAAGCTGTTGAAACCCAGCCCAAAGCATGCGCACTCACATGAAAAAATTCACCGATATTTGGCAAAGACAAATTGAGCATAGACGCCGCAAACGGCGTCATAAAAGAAGCAAGAGATATGCCGACCATAATGATTTTCTTTTGCTTCGCAGAATAAAGGGAATAATTAGATCCTTCTGAGGCTGTTTCTTCCATGTCAATTTATCCTAAAACTGTTTTTTAAAGAGAGGTAAATGATATTTAAACGATATTCTAAAAGGTATTTTAAAAGATATTCTAAAAGGTATTTAAACGATAGCCAAACGAAAGCCAATGGTCAAACGACTGCCAAACAATAAAACGATTGTCAAACAATAGTCAGATGGCAGTCAAACGATAGCCAAACGGAATCAAATGATATTAAATCGACATGAACCGATACTAAACGATTTGAAAAATGCTTGAAGATATATAAATTGTTTGCAACAAAAAAAAGAAAACGAAATGAATTGTTTTTAAAAAAAGGAAGAAGAAATGAATTGTTTTTAAAAATGGTAAAAACAAAAAAATGGTAAAAACAAAAAAATGGCAAAAACAAAAAAATGGCAAAAACAAAAAAATGGCAAAAATAAAAAAATGATTCTTGCCATTCTTAAAAACGTCATTCATTCATGGTTCTTTTAAAGAACATAAAAAGCAGCAAGACAATGAAAATAACAAAGCCGGCTGCAATCAATGCCAACAGGAGTGTTTGGTCGAAATTGAAGATGGAATCAATATTCGTCACCTGAATAAAGATAAACAAGGCAATCAAAACCGAAATCAATAAAATGGCAACGAAAACCGAAATTTTTTCAAGCGGCGTAATTTGTGAAAAAGCTGACGGGTCTCCTGAATTGAATTTTTTGGACTTTGCAGACTGCGGCTTATGAGATGATTGTGCGGGTGACCAATTATTGCGGATACTAAATGCAGGTTTTGGGGGTTTTTCTTCATCTTCATCCGGCGGGATGAATTCGGCTCTGTCCGGCATGGATAAAGTCGGAATCGGCTCGGCATGATCATTCATTAAATCGCCGACTGTTGATAATGTTGAAGAGCGAACTTTGTCAGTGCCGACCGATAATTTAAATCCTTTCTTTTGGGCGCCATAACCGGTCACCACATAAAACATGCCTTCGGCCGCAGGACGCGCATTAAAGGGAATGCGGATCACAATTTTAATGTATTCGTTGTTTCGAATCTGGTGTTTGCTTGGAACCAGAATCAAATAATCTTTAATCGAATCATCCGGCAAAAAGTGAATAAATGTTGCCGCCGCAAAATTCTTAACAAAAATTTGGAACTCACGGTCTTCCCCTCTGTAAAGCGGCACTTCGACAATATCGTATTTGAACTCGATAGAGTCCAAAGTTTGGCGCCCGATATATATATCTTGAAGAACTTCCTTCATTAAATCCCTCGAATCGCAAAATATGTGAATATGTGAAATAGAAATCATTTTGTTGAGCAAATTACTCAATGTAATGGATTATAACCTTATGAGTTAATAAAATTATTTATAAAATTCGAAAAAGAAGCTTTTGAAAAGATTAAAAAGTGTCTCTTAATTCGGGCAGCAGCATGTTGACGATTTTATTTTCGATCGGAAAATAAATATCACATTTTTGGCAATACAAATTTCCTGAAATAATTTCTGTTTCGGTTTCATCGACGGCTTTTAATTCTAAATGACCGCGGCAGCCGGGACAGATAAGTATGGAAAGGGTTTCTTTTTTCATTGACGGACTCCGTTAAAAATGATGATGACGGCGGTGATGGTGGTGGTGGTGATGAGGGTGATGGTGATGATAATTAATAAAGAAATATGTCCAGCAATTCATACAATATGTTATAAAGTCCGGTTGTAATCATGCCGACTGCGATGGCTGACAACAGCAAGCCAAACACCCTTGTAACAACGAGCATGGCTGTATAGCTGATGTATTTGTGAATCGTTTGCGAGAAGTGAAAAATGGCGTAAGTCACCGCAAAGACGCAAATAATGGCAATCAAAAGAAGCAGCATGTGCAAATAATCCGGGCTGCTGCCGGACAAAACGATGACCGTTGAAATGGTTCCCGGACCGCAAAGCAATGGAATGGCAATCGGAAAGACCCAGAAATCTTTATTTGCCGAAGATATTTCCGTTTGAGAAACCGTGTTGTCGACATGCGCCCGCATCATATTAAAGCCGACCGCAAAAAGCAAAATGCCTCCCGCGATTCGAATAGAATCAATGCTTATGCCAAAAACTTTCAAGACAAAAGCCCCGGCCACCGCAAAGAAAAGCGCCAAAAAGAGTGCCAGCAGAACAGATTTTGTCGCAAATGCCTGGCGCATTTTTTCAGTAAAACCGCTTGTCATTGACAGAAATATGAACAAGCCGCTTAAAGGATTAACAATAACGAGAACGGCCGTAAACGCATAAATAAAGAATGAGACCATTTCTTCCATCGGCATTGTTGTCACCCCAAAAAAATTGCTTTTTGAAATAACAGATGCAGAGATATATAAATATAAAGGTCATTTAAAGCATCTAAGTTTCCAATAACAGCCACAACAAAAAAAAAGAAATGTAAGAACGGATGAGAAAGATATTTATAGTAAGTTTCCTTTTTTTTCGCAGAGGGGCTCGTGGTCTAGACGGTTATGACACCGCCTTTACACGGCGGAGGTCCTGAGTTCGAATCTCAGCGGGCCCATCCTGCAAAACATTAAAATTTCGGCAGCGGAATGTATAAAAACAAAAACAATATTGTAGTAAGAACAAAACCATTTTGAAAAAACGACTTCAATCGGGCATGTGGTCTAGGCGGTTATGACGTCGCCCTCACATGGCGGAGGTCCTGAGTTCGAGTCTCAGCATGCCCATCGCTTCTTTTTTTGGTTTGTTTTTTGATTTGTTTTTTGGTTTGTTTTTGGTTTGCCGGTTTTGATTTTTACAACATTTATCATAAATAGAGAGACATTGGCTGATTACGGCGGATTACAAGTATATTTGAATTCCCCCATAGATCTGATTATACTCAGACACCATATCATACGGTCCGCTGAATGATGATATCATCGCCAGCCCTTCAAGTACAATCGTGTTGTTCATGCACACAACATTGCCTTGTTCATGGGGTCTTACAACAATGATTCTATGGTCTGCGCTTAAATGGACGAAATATCGGGGTCTGTTAAACATATCACAGGATATCGAATCCGGTCCGTCTCTTCTGACAGACACGGACATTGCCGGTGCGGTATAAACAGGCAGACCTTGAAGACTTTGAATTTCTTCGACTTTGGGTTTTGAGTTTTTCTCGACCTCTGCATCATTTAGTTTTTCATAAAGCGATGAGATGATGTGTTTGTTTTCGGCTTCTTTTTGCTCAAGGTCATGTATTGTGTCTTTTAGTCCGCTCATTTCCGTTTCATACTCTAATCTTGTTTCTTCAACCGCTTGCGTGATCTTTTTATTTATGATGTCTTCGTACTTCTCTTCCATAAGCGGTTCGAGGATATTTCTGTGTTTTTCCCATATCCCGGATGCAATTGCATCCATCTGGTCTTTTTTGAGCTCAAACATGAATGCGGAATCTATCCTCTTGAGCCCTCTTGCAAAATAGTATGTTTGCTTTGATACCAGCGAACATATCCATGTCTCGCCCGGCATGATGGTTTTTTCAGAATCACGATGTCGAAATACCAATATGCCTTTATACGTCGATTTGACACTGCCGTTCTCTTCGCTGACAAATGTCAGAACAGCCGTATTTTTTATATCTTCCCAATCTTCGTCAACCAGACCGAATTTTTCATTCTCTTCCGCAACCCATCTGTGAAAATCCATCAGACCATCTCCTCTATATCCTCAATACCCTCTGTATCCGAGCCTGTTTCATTGCTGCCGATTGGATTAAACATTGTAAGCAGCGGCATTTTTTCCAATTTGTAAAATCGGTCTGCCGATTGTATGACTGCAGATCCGACGGAATTTGCAAAGGCGGCGACCTCAACTCTTTTGCCGGCGGCTTGTACATGCTGTATCGCGGGGATGAAATCACGATCTCCGCTGACGACGATTGCAACATCGTAATGGTCTCTGAGCGCATGCACCACCATCTCGCACGCCATTGCGACATCCACTTCTTTTTGCTCTTGCTTTGCCGGATCATAAGCTTCTCTTACAATAACCCGAAAACCCAAATAACGTAATTTGTCGTGCATCCTTTTTGATACATCTTCTGATCGGGCCATTTTAGAGTCGAAGACATAAGCGGCTACCAATTCCCTTGATCCGATCAAGTTTAAGGCAAGAGTATACAGGTCCAGCCTAAAAGGCAGCGCCTCTATCGTTTCAACGCTTTTAAGTATATTTCGAAGGTCTATGAACATCATGACTTTGTTGTCCTTATTGTTGGACGCTATTTCCATTTTTTAACACCCCTGATAAAAAATTAGTTTGTTTTTAAATAATAACAGTAGCGATAGTATATAAAATAAAAGATGGTTTTTTTTCGTTTTTCATTTTCTTTTTTGCTTTTTTATTTTTTTATTTTTTTATTTTTCGAAAAAATATTGAATATTTTTTTACATGAGAATTTTTTTATATAAACAGAGCCTCCGATAATATATGGAAACGACTACATTCATTTACCCGATTGCATACATTGTGCTTCTCATTCTTGTTGCGGCTGCCGGATTACTTTTTGGAAAACAAAAATACAATAAAGCAAATCCGTATGCTATGAAAGAAGAGCGCCCCAAAAAGAAAGATACAGAAGGCCGCAGCAAGCAAAATATCAGAACATTTATGGCAGAAAAACCTCAAGATGATTCACTTGAGGAAGACATGAAAGTGGCGCCGGATTACACTCAAAAAAATACAGAGAACCCTGTCGCTTTTGCCGATGAAGAAAAAAACTACAACAGCCGAAGTACAGCATTTGTGTTTGAAAAACCGCAAGAGGATCCGGCAAAAGAGACATCTCCTGTGTCTGATCCCGAAGAAGAAAAAATCGCCGAATGGAAACCGCCGTCCGAAAGTAAAAACGATGAAGGGGCGGAATATAACGAAAATGAAAAACACGAGAGTGTTCAAGTCATCCAAGAAAAAGACGATATTCAAGAACGAACACTAAATGATGAATGGACGGACGATGATTTGGAAATCTTTGAAGCCCGAACCTATTCTTTTGACAAAGAAGAAAACGCTGCCGATGATACTTTTGAAGCAGGCACATTCTTTACAAACAGAGACCGTGTTCCAAAAAGAGACCCGTCTGAAGATGAAGGCGTTCAGGTTATTGAAACCAACGATTTCAAAAGAAGAGAGGAACTCCCCCCCGTTGAACCGCCGAAACAATCAAATTCAAAATACTCTTATTTTGATTCTATCGTGGAAAAAGACCTGTATGAAAGCGCAAAACAAGAACAGCTGCGATCTGATGATGCTGTGGTTTATGAAACAAACAGAACAAAGAAAAATCCTTCCATGCAGTATATTGAATTGGATTTGAATGAGAAGGAATGAAAGAATAAACGAGAAGAGGGATCGTAAAAACGAATTATTTTTTTACAAAAGATCGAAGAAGGATTTATTTAATCTTTAGTAAGGAGAGGGGTAATATTTATTATCGCCAATGAGCAAATTGGCGATGTGTTCAAATATGGTTTTGAAGACACGAATTGCATCAAAAGGAAATAAAAACCACCTTTAACTTTTTAAAAAGACCATCTCCATTACTTTCACCCAACGAGCATGATATTTATTTCAAAAAAACATACCGGCTGTTGTTTATGAAAAAAAGACAATATCGCAAACCTTAATTTTTAATAATACATATTTTTAATAATAATGTATGAAATTGACACGGATCATGTGTCAGCTATTTGTTCAGAACAATAAAAAAACATCATTTTTTTACTCGTATTGAGGAAACTGGAATGAAAACGAAAAATAAAGTTTTGCTGTATACGACAACAAAAGTCATCGAATCATTCAAAAATAACTTTCCGGGGGAAATGAGAAAGATTCATCTTTATAAGATGATGTATCTGCTAAAACTTGATCTTGAAAAAATTGGAATCGCCACCAAAATGCCTTATTATTGGTATAAATATGGACCGCTTCTGGATGTCAATACGTTTTATCATGAAACAAAAGTTCCTTTTTATGAATTTTCTCCAATGGGCAGCCATTTTGTGAATAAACCGACAAATCCGGCTGAAATGACTCTTCCTAAAAAAGAAATGGAAAGCATTGATGAAACGATTGATTTATTAATTAATCAAATCAATCAAAAATTGGATTTTATTCCAAAGTCACTTGATGATCCGCTAACAGAAGTCTTATTGGCAACAACATATGAAACGGCACCTTATGAATTTCAGCCGGTTTTTCGCAAATTTAAAAATTCATTGAAAAATGAATATTACGGACATCCTATGCATTTATTTAAATCTTTGACAAAACTGTTTCCTGAAGACGATTTTGAAAACATACTTGATTTATATTTGGAATGGGAAACCGTTGTCGATATTGCATTGGATATGAATGATCTCAAGTTTATAGAACAATTAAACACGCCGTTTTGGGAAGCTTTTTGCTATCAGATGGCGCCTATCAAAAACGAAAATTTAATGCAGTCTACCATCAATTCAAGAATAGAAGACATTGTAATTGAAATCCCTCTAAAAAAGGAAACGCTTTACAAACTGAGTTCTTTTTTTTACAAAAATTTAAAAGAGAATTCACCGCAAAGCATTGAAGATGTCAATAAATATTACAAAATATTAAGAGAAAACGATTTTTAAAAAACGGAGGTTGAGGGTATTTCATAGTTTTTTGATACGAATGTTATTGTTTCTTATGTGATATCGGATTACGAAAATACAGGCTCCCGTGCAATTTATTTTGTAGAATGCCCTGCTCATGAAAAAATTGTGAGCCAAAAAGTTTAGGCTGAAGCATTTGATGAAACCCACGGAAGATGTTCTAAGATAAACAATTATGTTCAGAGCGGATTTAGAGAATTTTTGCATAATATTAAAAAATTCGATGATTTGGAAACGGCGTTAAGTCAGATTACAAACGATAAATTTCGTGTATTTATAAATGAAATTTTAAAAGAATCCGAATTTAATACAATCACCGCTGTTGAAGCACGAGTGAAAAACGTATACAAGACATTACGTCCAGACTATGAAAGAAAAATTGAAAAAATAAGCAATTTAATTATTTGCTTAAACGTATCGGCTGACCATAACGCTGCTCAAATCTATCGCCAAATTGAAATGATTTGCGATAAATCTCCCGGAGGAGCAGACATTGATGATGTTAATGTTTTATTTGAAGCCCATTATGCCGGACTTTCCTATCCCGATTTACTCTTCATAACAAACGATTATAACCACATACTGCGCCATAAAAAAGATTTAATTGATTGTACATCACTCAAAGACATCATTTCACTTTTCGAATCAAACTGTTGACCTTTTGTGCAAACATCGCAAGCTTTGATAAATGATGAGATGTGAATAAATCAACAATTGTAAGATTGTGTCGGAGCCGGCGACACAATCGTTGATCACATTTTTGTAAAACTTTATTTTTCTCTTTTTTAAAAAATTTTAGAACAGATAGTATTCATTTTTCACAGGCAGGATCATGATTTGAATGCCAAATTACATGGTTATTCTCCTCGCGAACCTAAAATTTTGTAGGATTTTTAGACAAGAGAGTCAATTGGTAATAGTCATTAATTTCATAATCGAAAAAAGAATCATCTTCCGGCAGATATTCCGGATCAATATCATCTAAAGAAAAGGCAAAAGCGTTTTTGTAATTTATCATATGATTTGTATCAACAGAGTATGCTATCCCATCTTCGGAACTCAGTATTAATTGTTTTAATGAAATCGTTTTTAAAAGATATTGTTTTATTGAATATTCAGTTACAGGTACCACTATCCACTTATTTATGCCATCATTAACATCCACCCAATAAAAAAGATAATCCTTTTTTGCAGGGGATTTAAAATGTGACAATAAAGGGCCATCATAAAAGATAAGATCACATACTTTTATGAAACTGTCAAAATTTGGGACCTTTATAGATTGAATTGGCTCCATCATAGCACTCATTACTTCAAAAGTTTTTAACAAAAATAAATTTATCCATATTGCAATAAATTCACTTTAACTTAATTTTTTCTTCTTCCATCGCCGTTGCAAATCTTTTGATTTCTTTTTTTCATCACACAGCCTCCCTTTTTTTAAACCCCCCTTTCCTCTTCATTACTCTCACCCCAAGGATATGATATATATCCCAAAAACCAACATATTATTCATATTTACAAAAAAAGAAACGATGCTTATTCCAAAAATAAAAAACCGGAACAAAAAAATGCCTGTTCGAAAAATTGCCTCTGATACAATAGATTTCATACTTGCAACCTGTAAAGCCGTACATCCGCATGAGTTTGGCGCATTTTTGGAGGCAGAGAATGATACCATCATCAATGTCATTTATTTGCCGGGAACCGATGCAACAAGACGAAGTGTCAGCTTAAAAACGTGGATGATGCCGAATATGCCGCACGCCGGATCTGTTCACAGCCACCCAAGCGGCACGCCGTACCCGTCAAAACAAGATTTAATCTTTTTCAGATCCAATGATGTGAATATCATTGTCGGAAACCCATATACAAGAACATCCTGGAGAGCTTTTGACAGAAACGGAAACGAAATTTCTCTTGAAATTGTCGATTATGAATTTAAAGACGACCTGTTTGATGAATTTGATGACGATTTTGACGATGATGATTTTGATGATGACGATTTCGATGATGAAGATTTTGGTGACGATGATTTCGATGATGAAGATTTTGGTGATGATGATTGTGACGATGAGGATGATTTTGATGATGAAGAAGATGATTATGACGATGATTATGACAAGTTATAAAGAAAAGATGGCAGCGTGAAAAATCGTCTGAGAGGGAAAATGATCGATTTATCAGCGATTCCGACAAACAGCGGATGTTACATTTACCGCGACAAAGACAATGAAATCATTTACATCGGGAAAGCGAAGAATC
>Ga0099364_10014549_pt1 | contig 10457 bp, 6 predicted proteins | sample TergutTh196P3_FD_73070 | JGI IMG/M metagenome (GOLD analysis project Ga0099364, IMG submission 73070) | Microcerotermes parvus P3 segment gut microbial communities from Pointe-Noire, Republic of the Congo - Th196 P3 | ecosystem: Host-associated > Arthropoda: Insects > Digestive system > Gut ...
CAGCTCGCCGTCTACCATGCGCCCCGCACCGATGTAAAGGTTCTCCCGGGTTACTTTAAGCGAGATATTGCGGATATGCCTATGCGTTTCCTGCACCCACTTTTCGCACGCGCCATGCATATGGCCCAGATGCATTACCGGAGATGCCACTGTTTCGCCGGGTTCGATAATACGCTGGGGTGCGCGGGCTTTGGGCCCCGCGGAAAACAGGAGGTTGATTTCCCCCGCACCGGGATTATCAATCATATTGAACTCAATATGCCAATTCGCCGACCACTCAAGATGCCCCACGAACACCTCGCCCGACACGCAGTTACGTACGCAAAACCAAGGGATGCCCCAACCGGAGCGGCCCACATAGCTGTCAAACGCCGTCGTCCCCAGGCTTAAATCGCGCCATTCGGTATATCCTTCGTAGCTATGGTCAACATACGGCATAACGGCGACCTTAAATTGCACGGGCAGCCCGTGCTCGCATTTATCGGTAATACGCCATAACAAACCGGACATCGGCAAAATTTTTGAAAGGCACATGGGGGCGCCACTGTTATTTTTGATCTCCAGCCAGCGCTCGATAAAAGCCGTTCCGTCCAGCCGTGAATGAACAAATAACGTAATAGGCATCAAGCTGTTCTCCAGCTTAACAACGCCGTGGGTACGGCCCTCCTCTTCAACTTCATATGCGTCGACCCATCGCCAGCCGCCATGCAGCGAGCTGCCGTCAATCTCCAGTTCAAATGACTCGATCGGGTATTTGCCATACAGACCCTTAACAAAGCTTATATGCATGGGATCGGTAGCGCCTTGGTAACAGGGTCTCCAGTTTAGGGAACGCTGGTACCCGATAAACCGCCCGTTGTGCAGGCATTCGCCAAACATCACATTTCCTGATACCAATCTGGTCGTATTGTTTTCCCTTTCAAAACGTGTCATATGTTTTCTCCTTTTACGTTAACCGGATTACGGCAACGCCGTTTGGTTCCAATATCAAGCTACCATCCGCTCTTAGCCCTGTCAGCAGATCGATCCCGTCTATCGGGAACGTCTGGCGCTCCAGCGTATGGTTGATCATAAATACATAATCGACGCCATCCTTGCTCCTTACCATAGCCTCGGTATGTTCCGGCAATTCAAATCTGCGGATACCGGCTTCGTCAAGAATGCTGCTAATGATTCTATCCGCCAGCCTGTCACATGGAACGGTTCCGATATAGTAGACGCAGCCGTCTCCGCATGTGTTCCTTGTGACGGCGGGGTAACCTGTATCCTTGACGGCGAACCTCGCCAGCACCTCCGCTGTTTCGGGAATAATCCAGTCAGCCAGCAGCGTGCCTTCATAAACCTCGCCATTCATTTCCACAGTATACGGCTTAGCCGTCTGGACAGTTTCATACTCCTCTACTCGTATACCCGTAATATCCCGCAGATATCCCGGCAGGGTCATATCTAAAGGCACATTATTGCAGTTTTTAACACCGCAACGGCATGTCGTTAGCAGCATTCCTCCGTTTTTTACAAAACGGTTGAGTTTTTCCGCGTATTCTCGCGTGAGTATATATTTGTGCGGGAGGATAATCACTTTATACCGGTCCGTGGCAACTTCTGAATTGATAAAATCGACGTTAACGCCGCGCCTGTATAAGGCACGATAATATGGCATAAATGCGCGTATATACTCAAAATCCCGGTTGTTGCTCTGCTGTGTAAGCGCCCAATAGTCGGAATAATCGTATATGATTGCTATATCTGACTGTATCGTGCTGTTTTCCAGTTCCGTCCACACCTTTTGCAGATCGGCCGCCGTTTGCGCCGCCTCGGTATACCGTCTGCTAGGTATGCCGTCATGACCCAGTATTCCATGCCAGTATTGCTCCGTGCCATAACGGCAGGTTCGCCAGCGGAACCAAATCTGACCATCCGCGCCATGCGCCATGTTGTGGAATGTCATCCTGCGCATTTCCCCGGGCCGTATATTTCTGCCGTAAGTTTCCCAGCCGACCGGCCCCGCGCTATTTTCCATAATGTAGAAATTCTTTCCTTTGCAGCCGCGCATTAAGTCCAATGCGGCCGCCCCTTGGACATAAGCGCTAAATCTTTCATCCCAAAAATCAAGATTATAGTAATAATCCTGCGAAACAAAGTCAAGCAGTTTACCTAGATTGTAATAATTAACATGCGGCGCAAAGCCCATATAGTTATGCGTGATAAAATGTTCCGGGCATATGCGCCTTAGAATATCAGCCTGTTCTTTCGCGAAAGATATCAGTAAATCTGAATGGAAACGGCAGTGATCCAGATACAAGGACGGATTGGGTCTTTCATGGCGCGGCAGATGTATCTCGCCGATATTTCCATAACTCTGGCTCCAGAAGATCGTCCCGTATGCCTCGTTCAACACTTCGACTGTTCCAAATTTATCCTCCAAATAGTGACGAAACGCGTTTTCGCAACTCTCGCAGAAGCATTTTTGCACGCTTAACTCGTTGTCAAGCTGCCATCCAATCACATATGGATTGTCAGCGTAGCGTTCCGCTAACGCCGTCGTTATGTTGCGGGAAAGGCGGCGGTATGTATCACTTGAAAAACAATTATTTTGACGGTTGCCAAAATGCCTGAGATGCCCGTCCCTGTCACGCGCAACAGCCTCGGGATACTGATCATACACCCATTTGGGCATGGTTGGGGTAGGGGTACAGAGTATACTGCGTATACCACGCCGGCCCAGCACCCCAATCGCATCATCCAGCCACTGGAAATTATATTGACCCTCTTTTGGCTCCAGCTTGACCCATGAAAACTCGGTCAAACGCGTTGTATTAAAACCGGCCTTCCGCATAAGCCTGGCGTCCTCTTCCCATCGCTCCCTGGGCCAATGTTCGGGATAATAGTCCGCGCCTATCACCATTTCCATTATAACGCACCCCTGTCATAGATAATAAATAAGGATTACGACTAACCTTACAGAGCAGCCGCATACTCGTACCAAACAAACCCGCACGGGTCGGCAATATCAAAAGACGCGCATCCGTCCTTACCGACAGATATTGTTCGTTGTTCTCCGGTTATTACATCAGTTGCCGCCAGATTACATTCGCGCAGGAATTTCAGTTTTATACTCTCTGTATTGCTGTTGTTATTCAGCTCCCTGAATAAAGCGATATATCCATTCCCGCCGTTATCAAATTGGAACCCTGTCCATGAACGGTTATCCGGTTTTTCGCCAATTGGATATACGGTGCAGTCAAACATTTTTCCCCTATGCTTCTTGTAAATGGCTATTATATCCTTTAGCTCGCCTTTTGCTTTTTCGGATAAAAACTGTACCTGCTGGAACAGAATGGGAGCGCCCATAAACGCAATCATCGCGCAATAAGGGAGGTTATGCAAGCATGCGTCGCTGGCTTTAGTGTTGATCAGATCGAGGTTCTGCAAGGTCACCTGAAATTTGTTCAGGCTCGTATATTTCGCTACCTGCCAGGCGTCCCGTAAAACAAGGAAAGGTATATACACAACCTCTTTAGGGTGATACGGTTTCCTGTTTTCCAGATAGATATTGCCGAATTCTCTGCCAAAATAATAACCCATACGCGAATCGTTCTCTGTAACATCCCAATTGATGCGGACATCTCCGCCACCAGCCGCACAAACCCGATGCGCTTTATCACACAGCGCGTCTAGACATTCGCGCGTAGTAAGATCGGCAAAATCAATTTTGAAATATTTAAAATCGCCTTGATTCATATTGTCGATCATCTCGTCGGCGGATGCGCACCAGGAAAACCACAGGCCTAGCTCCAGGCCATGCTTTCTGGCCGGCACGGTTATCATCTCCCAGCCGTTCGGGTATTTTTCCTTATGCGTATACCACGGCAGATCCAGTGCAAATCCCTCTGTCCCCATTGGGGAATGCCATCCGGCGTCAACCTGCAATACATCTACGCCAATCTCGGCGGCGACTGCAATGTCTTTCAATACCAGCTCCCCGCAGGCGTTGTCGCAGGCTCGCGTATCGCTCCCGGTACCCCAGGTATTAGCCATAATGTAGATATCGCGGTCTTTGTCTATCGGGAATCTCAGCCGGTCAAACGCTTTGACTGCCGTTTCCAGCCCATCATCTTCTCCATCGAAAAGGATCGTCCACACCGCCCACGCGAACAGATACCGGTCTTTTCTTATATCGCCGGGACTTAATCCCAATCCGGTTATTTTAAGTATTTCATCCTTATATACAAAAGCACCTGTTTCATATGCGGACTGGTTAACGCATTTATTGCTTTCCTTGACCACGCACAAGCCGCCACTCCCGTTATACAGGGCAAATATGCTCGCCCAATCCACCTGCAGGTTGCCTTGCCCGGTATATTCCTCTTCCTTAATAATTTCGGTTTCGGGCATATTGCGGTGCTGGGTGTCGTTGTAATACCCCACCGCCTTGATTCTGGACGCTTGCGGGAATGTAATTGTTTCCGCCACCCAGTCACTGGAATCAGAAATAGGCGTATACCTGTCAATCGCTTTGATGAAAAGCTGAGTACGCAACCCGGGCGCATTCGGATACACCCAAATTACATATTTAACGCAGAGGAGTTGTTCCGGATACGTCATAATTGCCGTCACTTCAATATGCGCCGAGGTATTTGCTTCATCCGCGACGCGCGCATTTAAGCTTCGAAGCTCAGCCTTTTTGCATAAATTGGGATTGAATACGTTATAATCGCAATTGTTACCGCCGTGATACACCACGCCGGTTTCCATGTGAGCCATTTCAATCGTGGCAAAGCCATTCTCTCGCCATTCCCATTTGCGCGAAATTGTTCCGGTGTATACATCAAGTATTCCATTCCTGTATTGGGCATATGCTTCGCCGAGTCTTGCCTTCATAGTAACCCTCTCCTTTATCATTACTGCCAAAGCTTATCAATCAAATTACCCACGATTTTCATAGCCCGTCCCGGCTTGCATATATCGCCGTTCAGTGTCTGAATATCCCGGAATAAAAGCTCCAGCTTACATCCCCTTGCCGCTTTTAGAGTCTTTTCGATATGAGCGGAGAATCCATCCTCGTCGAAAGCATTGCCCACGCCGATATAATTGGGGCTTGGCTTGCGGGAATAGATAACGGAACAGTTTCGGAGCACCTCACCCATATATTCCTCGTTACACCACGCAGATACGGAAACCTTCCGCAGATTGGGATATTTAGACACGCTGTTCTCCCAAATCGGATGCACCGGCTCACAGCAGCCGTAGTATACGAGCCCAAACAACTCGGCAATTCGCGAATAATATGGAAAGCAAAATTCATGGTACATTTCCGGTGATATAGATAACGTTTCCTGTGAGTTTATATTACCCCACAGATCGTTTGTCCTCACTATCCCATCGGCGCTTTTCGGCAGCTCGTCGGTAAATCCCCAGCTACCCGCTCCGGCGTAATCGTTATGATTATTAAGCGTCAGTAGTCCTTCGGACTCTTGCCACTTGACATATCTTATTGTTTCGTTCGTGATAAATTCATACAGCTCACGAAGCTTGTCAGGGCAATCATAGAAACATAGCATCATGTTTTCCATGCCCATGAGGTTGACAATTTTAGCCGACAATCCAAGCGACCAATTTAGGCTTTGGTTTTTTACAACTACCGGAATGATATCGCCTATAGCATACTGCACTATATCAGTCATTTCCGACGTATATGCCGCATCGAGATTCATAATTGACGGCTTTAATTTTGCGAAATCTTCTTCTAAATCATTTATGGTTTCCTCTATATGATACCCAAGTGACCGCCCGTCACGATCCGGTACACGCTTGACATTATAGTTAAGTCCAAACTCCAAGAGATCAATCTTGCGGGTAACAGTGAAGAATCCCGGCACGACCTTGTCGTCGCCGATTCGTTCGTGATTAACAATTTGTGCCAAAAGGGAACGCTCTATGGCGCGGGCTGTTTCGGATTCGCAGCGTAGAGGGGGCAGCAAGTCGCCTATGAACGAATTTATGTCAAAAGCCACAATGGGCCGCGCACCATTTAGCGCGTTATGCTGCCGCCAGAGGTCCTCCCTTTCTGCCATGACCGGTAAATTTGCATATTCCATTTGTTTAACGGCAAGCTCACGTAAATACTCCCGTTCATTTTCTAAAACCGCAAACCGGCTATCAATCAAAATTTTCCATCCTCCAATACGCTCTCATTGAAATGATCTGTAAAACAGGCGATGGCGAAACCGTCTTAATAAAATCGTAACACCATCGCCTGTTTACATTATGCACTGCTGTGCGGTCAGCTTATAGGAGCGGCTGCTATGAGTTTATCGCGGTGATTTCGTCTATTATGTCCTGCCCGCCTTGATTATAGAAGAACTCAACCCAAGAATCAAATGCGTCCATTGGCAGGGAGCCCGTAATAATACCGGCTATTATCTCTTTCAGATGTGTTTCTATGTCTGTCCATTTATCGGCATAAACGGGTCCGGTCATAACCCTCGCGTTCGTGTAGCCATGCCGGGTTGTAAGCTCTTTCGCTGTATATATCGTAGGATGCATAACCCTGCCCTCGGCAAGCGCCGTGTCATACGTGATTTTATTGCTCTCAATCAATAAATCATTTGGCAGGCCCTGGTTTGTACCCATGTGGAAACGGTAGCTGAGCCGGTATAAGTCTACCGTCGCCTCGGGTGATAAATCAGCTTGGGGCATCTCTACAACAAATCTGTCGCCTACAACAATGCTGTTAACGCCGATTTCTCCTAGATATACCTTGTCGGCGTTTAGCGTGTACAACGGCGCGGTACTCTCGTCTTCGCTGATTAACCAGTTGAAGAAGGACAGTACCACTTCGGGGGCATCACAGGCGATGGTAATCCCATATGTGCTGCCGCCGTTTCTATCAAGGGGTAGCATAGTCCTGCCGTTGACGGGGATCGGGAGAAATTCTTCGAGCTTTGCGTTAGGATTGGCTTCGAGCATATTCGGATATGCACGCACAGCCACGCCATACGACCACATCCCGAATAGGCCGACCGAGCCCTGCGTGCCCTTCTGCTCGACCTCAGCGCCACCTACCATTAATGTATCTTTATCCATGATACCGTCGGCCCACAACCTGCGGAAGAACCCCAGCGCTTCCTTGTATTCCGGTCTGATGGCGTCGGGTATGATCTGCCCGTTTACATTAGTCCACCAATCCGGCTGAACGCCAAAGCTGGTCCATATCGGCCACATTTGTTCGAACCCATAGTTGCTTGATGCACCGATGACGCCGAAGGTGTCCTGTACACCGTTTTGGTCAGGGTCGTTAAATGTAAAAGCATACAAAACATCGTAAAGCTCGTCAATTGTTTTGGGCATGGACAGCCCCAAATTGTCAAGCCAGTCCGTACGCATATACATATGCCTCGGGTTGGAATTCGCGTTCAGAATAGTCTTGATCCCCCATTGTTGTCCGTTGTACCATGTGGTTTTCAAGTCGTCTTGCGTCATAAAATTATATACGTTCGGGTAGTAGGTGTCGTGTATGGCCTCAAGCGGCTGGATAAGGCCCATATCAGCCCATGCCGTCATATCCTGAGGAAGCATTTTAACTACGTCGGGGTAATCGCCGCTGCCCATCATCAGGAGTTTTCTCTCGTTATAAGCGTCGTCATCGCCCGGAACAAGGATCCACTCGATTTCGAGATTCGGGAACTCCGCGCTAAAAATTTCCGTCCATTTGTTGTTGTTCACATCAATATCAGGGGGAAGATTAGCGTATACCGGATTCAGGATAGAAATCTTGTGTACTACCGGTTCCGCATCAGGCTCCGACGTGTTTGAAACTGACGGAGTGGAAGTAGCTATTGCGGGCGGCGGCTCGTTAGCCGGTTGGGCGCATGCGGACATCAGCGTAAATACCAGTACGATCGCGAGGAGCAGCGAGAGAATTTTTTTCATTTTACATGTTCCTTTCTGTTATTGATTTGTTAATTATATATAAATCGCGGAACACCGCGAGTATTTTTCAGGTGCTAGCTTGGGTATTCTATGGATGCTATCCTTTAACCGCACCCATGTTGAGCCCTGTGACGAAGTACCGTTGTAGCAACGGATACACACAGATGATCGGTACTGTGGAAAGCATGATCACGGCGGCCCTGACGCCCTCCAGATTATTTTTATTCGCTTCATCCAATTGCGCGGCAGCAGCCGCAACGGAGTCAAGCTGGACCATCACTTGGAGCATTTGACGGACATATACCTGCAAGGGAACGAGATTTGGGCTTTGAACATAAAGGATTCCGGGCATAAAGGTATTCCAGTATTGCACAACGATGAACAGGGCGAGAGTAGCGACAACAGGCTTGGACATTGGCAGCGCTATGCGGAAGAATAGGGACAAATCGTTGCAGCCGTCGATCATACCGCTTTCAAATACCTCTTTAGGCAACTGCTGAAAGAAGTTCCGAGCTACTATCATGTTGAAGATACCGAAAGAGCCAAATATAACGAGAATCCACATTGTGTCATACAGGCCAAGTCTTTTAATTTGCAAGAACGTAGGTATCATGCCACCGTTAAAAAACATGCAAATTAAAACGAGCAAAAAGAGCCATTTGTGACCGAGCATCTTCCTTGAAAACGCAAAGCCGGCAATCGTTGTAATAAATAGCGCAAGCGCCGTACCTAAAATGGAGATTTGAGCCGTCATAGAAACCGAATTATAAAAGGCGCTTGTATTTAGCAGTTTTTCATAGGACGACAAAGTAAAGCCCGACGGTAAGAATAATACCCTGCCCAATAAGATGTCTTGGCTGCTGCTAAAGGAAGTGGCAATTGTATTAATAAATGGAAAGAGGATCGATGCGCTTAGCAATAATAGAATTGCGATATTAACTACATCGAATGTGCTGATTTTCTTTTTCACCAAATTGACCCCCCAAATATACGGCAGATTTTGTTTGTGGCGATGATTATAAAGAAGTTGATCACAGAGCTAAACAGGTTAATTGCCGTGGGAAAGCTGTAGCTTGATTTTAATATACCCTCGCGGTACACATAGGTAGATATAACGTCGCCTACGCCGTAGGTACTGGGCCTTAAAAGCATGAAAATCTGATCGAAGTTGCTGTTCATCATCTGCCCGCTTCGCAGGATAAGCAACACTACAATCGTTGGGAAAATGCCGGGAATGGTAACACTCAGCATTTTTCGGATACGTCCCGCGCCATCCACCTCTGCGGCGTCATAAAGCTCAGTGTTTATGCCGGCTATTGCTGCCAGATAGAGGATTGAGCCCCACCCTATTTCTTTCCAAATACCGGATGAAACAAGGATTGTGCGGAACGCCTTGGGATCGGCCAGCAATGCCGCGTCATAATTCACGCCCAAAAGACCAAGCAGACCCTTAATCGCACCGGTGGACGGCGACAGCATAGTGATTATAAACCCCGAAACAATAATCCAAGACAGAAAATAGGGCAGATAAGTAATGGTTTGGACGGTTCTCTTTATTTTCTTTTGCCTTACCTCGTTCAATAACAGGGCGAGTATGATTGGCGCGGGGAACCCCCAAAGCAGGTTGAGCAAGCTGATAATGATCGTATTACCGAATAAACGCGTGAAATAAATGCTGTTAAACAGTCTAACAAAATGGTCAAACCCAACCCACGGACTTCCCATAATGCCTAACCTGGGGTTAAAATTCTTAAATGCAATTACCGCGCCATACATGGGGATATAGTTGAACAGGATCAGATATAAAAACATCGGGGCTAACATCAAATACAGATATTTTTGCTGCCACAACACTTTCCCAATCCTTGTACCTGCGCTGTTTTGCTTTTTTGCTTTCGATATCATAGTCGGCACCTCCTATAGTATTATTGTTATTGCTTAATATTGATTTCCGCTTGATTTTCCAACAAGGTCTCGTGCATATCCCCCCCACACTGCCGACTTTTCGGCGTCACCAAGCAACTTATAACGCAGCTCCGGGTCATCAAATGCAATCCCGCATACTTCTGCCCTCAAAGCGTATTTCATTAATTGGGCGTATACAATGAAAGAGGATCGTAGAATGTTGTCTTCGGTCTCATCGCTTGCGAAATGCACGTTATTATCCCTTGCGGCGTAAACGAAAGAATCTAAGTCCTTGCCAAAAACAATATCGGCGGGATAATCCGGGTCGGTTAATGACAGCCATGTGTACAGCGTATATTCAATATCATTTAAGTCACTGATTACCTTGTCAGGATCCTCCTCGACTTCATTTGCAATATACCAAAGCGGCAGAAGCTCATTACCAGCAATAAAGTATTCGGCAAATACCTGCGCGCTTTCATTCATTGCATATGTGAGGATATCCACAAGATCAGATATTTTTGAATCTTTTTCACCAATGATATATCTTAACATTCTGTCGTACGAGCCATATATAGCATAGCTTAAATCCTCAATGCCTTTTATTACCAAAGGAGCTT
>Ga0099364_10014550_pt1 | contig 10457 bp, 5 predicted proteins | sample TergutTh196P3_FD_73070 | JGI IMG/M metagenome (GOLD analysis project Ga0099364, IMG submission 73070) | Microcerotermes parvus P3 segment gut microbial communities from Pointe-Noire, Republic of the Congo - Th196 P3 | ecosystem: Host-associated > Arthropoda: Insects > Digestive system > Gut ...
ACATCGGCTGGGGAATAGTTCTTGGGATAGACGTCATCGTCGGTACCCAATTTTTTGTCCGGCCCGCCGGAAATGATGGTGGGTGTGCCGTCATCCGTCCTATTGGTTGGAAATTCGTAATAATACTCCTGTCCCCACGGGTCTAGCGGAACGACGGTTTCGGTCAAATAGGGACCACGCCACTTGGCGGCTGCCTGTTGTGCGCGAAATGCTTGCGTTGCGGCAGAATAGTTGGACGTTCCAGTCCCAATTGGATTCATGCCCATTGGGTCATTTCCCATCGGATTCATACCCATCGGATTATTCCCCATTGGATTCATTCCCATCGGGTCGTTTCCCATTGGATTCATCCCCATCGGGTCATTTCCCATCGGATTCATACCCATCGGATTATTCCCCATTGGATTCATCCCCATCGGGTCATTTCCCATCGGATTCATGCCCATTGGATTGTTACCCATCGGATTCATGCCCATTGGATTGTTACCCATCGGATTCATCCCCATCGGGTCATTTCCCATCGGATTGTTACCCATTGGATTCATGCCCATCGGGTCATTTCCCATCGGGTTTGGACCGAGTTGGCCTTGATTACCTTGTGGAGCCTGATATGCTGGCATGGGTTGCGTTGAATCAGGCACCGGCATAGGATTCATTGTTGTCGTCACCGTTGGCCGAGTGATGAGTGCTTGTAATCCTTGCTCGGTCGTCGGGTAGGTTCCCGTGTGCATTTGGTATTCGTTCAGAGCACTCTTGAACGTGTCGATTTGCAAACCGGCCTGATCAATTTGCGAAGTTCGATAGCGCCGCCAGGCAATCGGCAAGAGAACCGCCATCAAAATCACAATGATGGCAAGCACAATGAGGAGCTCGATCAGCGTAAAACCACGCCGGAGTTCCCGGTTTCGCAAGAATGTTTCGATTTGTTGGTTCATTGTTTTTCCTTTCAAAACATGTTTAAGGTGGGAAGTGCAGAGAGCAGAGAGCAGAGAGCAGAGATATTTTTATATCACCATTCAAATTACGAACGGCAGTCCATAACAATATTTCCTGCAATCTTTCCACCCTGCGTTCCACACTTGGAAATTCAATATCTTGTATTTTACACTTTGCTCTCGACGCCCTGCACTTGACACTCTGCGCTCTTCGCTTTTTGCAAATTATTTTTGGCTGTTTTTATGGAGGCAACGAGCATGGCGATGAGTTCATTCGTGTCTTTTGACATGCTGGCGTACATCTTTTCGTCGATGACCTCCGTGTCTTTCAATAATGTTATCCAATACAGCGTTTCGTCAGCTTCCTTGAGCGCAATACTGAGTTTGTGAATGAAGTCCGGTTTGCTTTCCGCACGTTTTGACTCTGTCACCAAAGCCCCAATAGCCGTGCCGCTTCGCAAAACCTGTTTGGCGAGTATGTATTCCTTTTGCTCTGTGATCAAGTACCGTGTCATGTTGACCACACGAATCGCAAACGCATAACCTTTATTCAGCAACACGGAATCCGATTCTTGCGAGCTGGCCATCGTCTTTTCACTCCTGTCTCTGCACTCTGCGTTCCGCTCTCTGCACTTCAAACGGAAATATCCATATCAAACACGGGCAACAGCAGTCCGATGATAATATAAAGGACGGCGGCACCCATCGCAAGCAGCATGATCGGTTCGATGAGCCGCATGAGCATATCCAGTTTTCGGGCAACCTGGCGTTCGATGGTGTCCGCCGCGTTGACGAGCACCGTTTCGAGCGAGTTCGATTCCTCGGCGACGCTGATCATGGCCATGACCTGCGGCGGGATGATGCCCGCCTCGCCGAGCGGCCTGGAAAGCGATTCGCCCGACGAAACGTTTTCCGCCGCCTTGTTGACCGCGTCGGTCAAAATGAGGTTGCCCGTCGATTGACTGCTGATTTCCAGCGATTTCAAAATCGGCACGCCGTTGGCCAGCAGCGTTCCGAGGACGCGGCATAAACTCGCGACCGACGAATTGAGCAGGATTTCGCCGATGAGCGGCAGTTTCAGCTTGAAGCGGTCCACGAGTTTGCGTCCCCACGGTGTGGTGAGCTGGCTCCATATCCAAAACGTGACCGCCCCCATCACGATGAGCGCGTAATGCCAGTATGCCAGGATCAGCTTGTTGCCCTCAATGAGCGACACGGTGACCATCGGCAACGTCTTGCCGTTTTGCACGGACATTTCGAACATCGGCGTGAACCGGGGCACGAACACCGTGAGCAGCACAAACACCATCGTCACGCCGACGACGCTTAAAATCGTCGGGTAAATCATCGCCCCGATAATACGGCTTTTCATTTCGCCGGCCTCGTCGAGGAACTTGGCGACCCGTTTGAGCGAGTCCTCCAAAAACGCCCCTTCGACGCCCGCGCGGATAATGCTGATCGTCAGTGAATTGAACACCTTGGGGTGCGACGCGAAGGCACTGTCAATCGAATCGCCGTCGGACACGCGGTCGTGAATGTCGGTCAGCACTTCCTTCAAACGCGGGTGTTTCGCCTGACGGACGAGCACCTGGAACGCGGAAAGGATCGACACGCCGTTTTCGAGCAGCTCGGCCAACTGGTGCAGCATGGCCGCGACCACCGCGTTGGGCACGCGCCCCCGCAGGAACTTGAGTTCGATGTGCCCCTTTTTGGCGTTCTCAATCGTCAGCGCGAACAGCGACTGCCGGGCAAGCGTGTCGAGCACGTCCCGTTTGGTGTTCGCGGTCAGTTTCCCCGTCACGTCGTCACCCTGTAACGTCCGGGCTAAATAAATGTAATCGGGCATGATTCGTCACCGTCAATCAATGTTCGCGGCTTCGCGTTCACGTATTTGCTCAATCATTTTCACGTTTTCCTCACTCAACAATTGATAGCGTTCTCGTTCCTCATCGGTGAGCTGGTCATTCTTTTCCACCTGAATGCGATAAAGATAAGACCGCCAGGAGTAGGGAAGCTCCAATCCCCGATAGCCCGGATATTTTTCAGCAAGCCGGGTGCAATACTCAATGGCCTTGTCGAAATAGTCCTTGTTTTTCGGTTTGCTCACAGACAGGGATTGATAACAATTCGCCAGTTGATAACAGGCATGTTCTCTGGAAATCCAAATGATTTCCGGATAACCGATGGCCGCCACATCCGTATGTTTTTCCGCTTTGCTGAACTCCATGACCACGAGAAAATCGTCAATCGCCTTGAGAAGTTCGGATTCCCATTGCCGGGCTTCCGCCCGGGATGCGATGAGGAAGAGTTCGTCGCCGCCTTGCAGAATAAATTCCGTGCAAAGTTCCGAAACGGGTGTTTCCATGGCGCGAGGATCATTCCTGGAGTTCAGCAAGCGATACAAAAGCTCCCGGTAGGCATAGACCGTTTTGACACCTTTGGCATTTTCAAAACGAACCTCATCCAAAGGCGTCTCCGCAGTCAGTTCGACGGCTTTCATGTAATCCGCAGCCGCATGATGAGAACGATCATGAAAACAAAGCATGTCGCCACGCCACAGATACGCCTGGGCAAGCCGTTTTTTATCGGTTTCGCCATCACGTTCCAGCAGTTCAATGGCTCTTTCCATGTCGTTGATCGAAAGCGAACCGCTGCGCGGATGAGAGTAGTCGTAATATTTGTGCTGGAGGCGCGCTCTCCTGATCCAGTGATCCGGGTTGTCAGGATGAATCATGATCAAAATCGTCGCCACACGAACGGCTTCTTTGGCATTTTGCAGAGTTTCATAGCATTGCAAAAGCGGTTCCAGCACATCCGTGTCGTGCGAAGCGTACTTGAGGTATTGTTCGTAATGCTCTGCGGCGGAAGCATATTGCTTGCATTCAAAGAACATGTCACCGAGTTTTTTGTAAAACGGGTGATAGCTACTGTCATAGTCAATCACACGATTCAACAGGTAACACAAGCGCACGATTGTACTTTGCGGGACATTTCGTGTGTGATCAACATCCTCATCCACAGCTTTTTGATACAATGCATCCAAATATGTGCGGATGAACAATTCGGGAATCGGGTCCGGCTTTTGGCGTGAATCTCCGACAATCAATTCCACAATATTCCTGTTTGGTTGTTCAAAATTTGCAACAAAACCGAGCATTTGCTCTGTTTGTCCGGCCTTGTGCATGGCAAGGGCAACGTAGGCATAAAGCGGTTCGTGTGAACGTCCCCATTCGATGAGTTGCTCAAGCGTCACCCCGCCGGAAGTGTAATAGTCGATGACATCCTCGTACCGCCCCAGACAATACAGCGATTTGATGTGAATGTGGTGAATGTTGGGAACGTCAGAGTACCCCACTGTCACATCGTTATCCGGAATTTTCTGGTAAGCCTCTATCATAGCGAGTGCCTTGTCATAGTTACCTTGTCTGAGATGGATCGTTGCAATTTTGAATAGTACCCTGATCTCCTGCGTCTGTGATGAAAAATCGCTTCCGGTCGAATGCTTGTAATCATGATAAATGTAAGGCGAAACCTCTCCGGACATCAACCAGTCGTAAACGATTAAGCCATCTTCATCCGACAGGGGGAAGAGTATTTGATCCTCAAGCTCTCTCCGCGTAAAACACTTGGGATACTCCATCGGCGAAATCGTTTCCTGGTCCTTCCATCGGGCAATCAATTTTCTTGCCAATTCCGTCCCGTTTGGCAGTTCGTGATCATTGTTCCTTGTAATGATAACTTTGTGCCAACGTTCGATCCAGTCCAGCCCTTGCTTCAACATTTCAATATTTGTCGGGTCAAGTTCTGTTTTTTTATCAATGACATGCACCATGCCCGACATGGCATCAAAGCAGTCAGCATCAATGGCAATGGCACGTTCAAAACACGTCACGGCCTCGCCATACTTTTGCAGTCGGAACAAAGCCCAACCCTGCATATTCGGCGGCATCGGCCAGGCAAGGTCGCAACGTTCCGCCGCAATGTAATCCTCAATCGCTTTTTCGTAGTATTCCGGCGCATTTTCATTCTCGGCGAAAAAGTAGTTGACCTGTCCGCGAAAATGATAAAACACCGCCACGCTGTCATCCTGTTCGATCGCTTTGGTATAATGCGCGACGGCCTGCGTGTAATGCGAAAGGCGGAAATCTTTCCACAGCCGCGACATGCGGTCATGCACGTAACCGCATACATAGTGATAAAACTTGCCGTCGTCTTCCGTCAGTCCGGTCCATTGCATCACCCGTTCCGGCACATCCTCCGGGCGAACCTGTCCGGCTTTCACAACGATTTCACGAAATGCGTCATTCCAGCGGTCAAGTTCGCGGGATTCGGTGGTCACCGGTTTTTTGATCCGACGGGACACAATTTGGCCGGTAAAATCAAGCGGCATATCGTGATCAAGAAAATCAGCGGCTTGTTCCAGCTTGGCGCGTGCCCGGGGCAAAAGATGGACCGCGTCCCAACTGCTGGGATCGTTCTCTGCAACTCGTTCCAGCAGGGCAACAGACTCGCGGAATTTCCCCAAATCAAAGGTACATCTTCCCTGCAAGGCCACCGGGATGATCCAATCCGGGGCAAGTTGCCCGGCTTTGACAAAATATTGTTGCGCGTTTGCGTAATCCTGCGGTTGTTTTGTTCGTTCGGCAAAACGAAAATCAGCCAGACCACGAAAATAGTAAAATGTCGCAACCTTGTCGTTGAGTTCAATGGCCTTGTCAAAATTCTCAACCGCCTTGGCATAATATTCTTTGCTCAAATTGATTTCCGGGGTGTACCATAACTTAAGATGGTAAATATAACCCAGGGCATAGTAATAAACCGCCCCGTCACTTTCCCGGATTTCCGAAATTTCTTCAAGCAACTGCGGCACGTCATCGGAATGAATTTTATCGATACGCCGGGTAAGAAAATTCCAAAACTTGTCGTTCCACTTCCCGAATTCAAGAGTATTTTCAATGTTTTCCGGTTTTTCGATGGGGCTGGTATCAAAACTCCCAAAACTGAAATCCCAAACATCGTCCTCTGCCAGCTTGGGACGAGCTTGTTGTAACCCATCTATCGCATCCCGGTTATCGGCGTCAATTTTAATGGCCCGTTCAAACAAAGCGACCGCTTCCTTGTCATTGCCCAGGCGAAAGTGGCACCATCCCTGCATGGCCACCGGAAAAACCCAATCCGGGGCGCATTGCTCTGCTTTGGCATAAAACGGAAGTGCTTTGGAATAATACTCCGGACTATTGGTTCGTATGGCATAGAAATAATCGGCTTGACCACGAAAATGATGAAAATGTGCGATTTTATCATTCAATTCAATCGCCTTGTCATAATTCTCGACCGCTTTGGCATGATGTTGATCGCGCAACTCAACTGCCGGCGAATCCCGCAACAACGTGTCATGGATATATCCGAGGAGAAAGTAGTAAATCGCACCATCACTTTCCCGGATTTCTGATACTTCTTTGAGCAGTTGCGGTGCATCCCCGGACTTGATATTACGAATGCGCAAACGGATTGAATCCCAGTGGCGATCTTTCCACTTGTCAAATTCAAGTGCGTTTTCCATATTCTCCGGCTTTTTGATGAGACTGAATTCTTTCATTTCCACGAAATCAAAGCTGAAATCCGGGTTGCTCGCCTCATCAGACGATTCGGCCGCATCGCCGCCCTTGTTTGTTTCCTGAGCCTTTTCCTTGAGGCCGTCCGCCGGGGCAAACGGGTCGTCATCGAAGTCGATGCTTTCGTCTGCGGATGAGAAAAAACCGATGGAAACGTCTTCCGTCACAAAAGGGCGACTGCCATCACGCTCATAATCAGTCCGCCCGAGTACAGCCACACTGACCATCATCGCAAGCAGTCCCGACGCCAAACAGCCCGGAATCAGGTACTCTTTCCAGTTCTCTTTCACTTGCATGGCCTTTTCTCCTGAAATAATTGGTTGTCCTGAGTTTTACCAGAATGTTGCACTGAACTAATTATCCGCTCCGGAACGGATTTATCTCCCCACTTTGCACTTTGCGCTTAATCGTGCCTCGCCATCCTCACGATTTCATCGACGGACGTGACGCCCCAGAGGGCTTTGCGCCAGCCGTTTTCGCGGAGCGTCATCATGCCGGCTTTGCGGGCGGCATCCTTGACCAGGTGCGACGGGCTGCGCTGGCCGGCCAGGTGCCGGATTTCGTCGTTGGCTGTGAGCAATTCATAAATCGCGACACGGCCGCTGTAACCCGTGTGCCGGCACTCGCGGCAACCGATCGGCCGGAACACCTCGACATTCTCTTCGTGCAACCGGTCGAAGGGAAAATCCTCCGGCGTGTCGGCAAGCGTCGGTTCGTATTTTTCCGCACAATGTTTGCACAGCCGCCGGACAAGCCGCTGGGCCATGATGCCCTCGACGGTGCTGCACACGAGAAACGGCTCGACGCCCATGTCGATCATTCGCGTGAACGCGCTGGAAGCGTCGTTCGTGTGCAGGGTGCTGAACACAAGGTGGCCGGTCAATGATGCCTGAATTGCGTTCTCCGCCGTTTCAAAGTCGCGGATTTCACCGACAAGACAGATATCCGGGTCATGACGCAAAATCGCCCGCAAGCTCGCCGCAAAGGTCAGCCCGACTTTCGTATGCACCTGAATCTGGTTGATGCCGTCAAGCTGGTATTCAATCGGGTCTTCCGTCGTGATGATCTTCGTCGCCTCATCCTTGATTTCATTGAGGGCACTGTAAAGCGTCGTCGTTTTCCCGGAACCGGTCGGCCCGGTGACCAAAATGATGCCGTGCGGCAGTTTGATGAGCTTGCCAAAGGTCTCATACACGTCCTGGTCCATGCCGATGCCCTGGAGCGTGAAGTTCATGCGTTCCTTGTCGAGAATACGCATGACGATGCCTTCGCCGTGGAGCATGGGGATAATCGAGAGACGAATATCGACCTCACGGCCTTGCACCTTGATTTTGATGCGACCGTCCTGTGGAATGCGTTTTTCCGCAATATTGAGACGCGACATGATTTTCAACCGGCTGACGATGGCCGACTGAAAGCGGTTGATTTCCGGCGGCATCGGCTGCGTTTGCAATACGCCGTCGATGCGGTAGCGCACCTTCATGCCGTGTTCCTGCGCTTCGATGTGAATGTCACTCGCACGGGCGTCGATCGCTTCGGTCAAAATATCGTTGACCAGCCGCACAACCGACGCTTCCTGCGCCATGGCCGCGTCGCCGCTTTGATCCCATTCGAGGTCCTCGAGCATTTCGACGCCGTCGTCCTCACCGGCCTGGGCGAGCAACCCCTCAATGGTTTCGGCCCCGACGCCGAGGTACGTTTTGATCAGCTTTGCCAACTCCGAAGGCAGCGCGACCACCGGCGTGACCGGCGTTTTGACGGCGGCGGAAATCGCGTCGATGGCGTACAGATCGAAGGGGTTGCCCGTCGCGACAACCAGCGAACCGTCCGGGTCACGCCCGACCGGGAACACGCCGTAACGATGCACCATTTTCATCGGAAAGGTTTTGAGGATTTCCTCATCAACCTCCGTTTTGCTCAAATCGAGCAGTCTCATGCCGAGGGTGATGGCAAGGTAATGAAACGCTTCCTCTTCGGAACGCGCACCGAGTTGCGTCAAAATGGTGGACAAGCGGCCGCCGCCGACAATGGTGTCGCGCACGATTTGCAATTGGCGTTGGTTGAACAGTTGCGCTTTGGCAAGCGCATCGGCGAAGATCATCATCGATCCTTTACTCCTTCATCAAACTGTAGGGACAAATCATCCTTGATTCACAGAGCGGCCCAAGGTGGGATGGGGGTGGCCGCTCACAGAACAAAACAAGACTTTCGCAAAAAGCCTCAAAACTCATTTCTTTTGTTGAAAACACAACGGTTCTTTAGTATATTATATACAAATTCCGGTTGTGAATCAATAAATATTGGCGATTCCTGTGGTACAATTGCAAAAAACCTTACATTTTTTCGACGATGTTTTAAGAAATTTGCCCAGTTATGAAAAACTCATTATTTTACTGTCGTTTTGTTTTTTTTCTATTTTTACTATTTCTAACTTTCAGTTCCGCAATTGCTCAACCACCAGGCGGCGCACGTCAGCGTGGGCAAGGTGGAGGGGCACCCGGTGGCGGTCAGTTTCAGGGCGGTCAAGGAAGACCGGGCGGGCCAGGCGGACAACCAGCTCAATTTGGGCAGGGAAGGCAAGGTGGTTTTCCGGGTGGACAATTTCCCCAAGGGCAACGCCAGGGCGGAAGGCCAGCCCCTCCTGCGGAAAATGCGGAAGGTGAGCAGGAACCAGAGTTGGTGACTGGCCCTGGAACAGTGCCGGAAATATGGGACGAAAATCCACAGGAAGAGTTCGACGTGCGCCCACTCGCCGATCGCGCGGTCATCTTGCGGCCAATCCCGGCCAAGATTCTGCGATATGCCGAGTATCTTATCAGAGAATATGACAGGAACGGCAATGGTCGTCTCGAATTTGAAGAATGGAGCGGAATAAAAAAGAATGGAGAAGAGGATGATGGAGAAGAGAAAAAGAAAATGAGCGGTTCGCCGCAGGTCATTGATCTGAACGGGGACGGGATCATTACGCTTGATGAACTCGTAACACATATCGAACAGTTTTCACGATACAGAACGATCTACAATCCTTTTCCGTTGCAACAAATCATAGCCAACCGTGTGATTCCCGAACAGAAAAAGTCCGATAGTATTTTCCGACCGCTTTCCCAGCCGACTGGTGCTCGCAAGGTTTCTGAAACGCAATCTTTCGCCGATCGTCCGCCACTGACCGAAGAGGAACTGGCAGAGGGTGTTCAGACACCGGAAGATACCGAAGATATTGGCAACGAAAATGAGCCGTTCCAGGGACGTATGCCTGCCTCACAAATCCGAAGATACGCCGCCCCGACCGAAGGTCTGCCCGCGTGGTTTGTACAGCGTGACACGAACGGCGACGGCCAGGTGTCTTTGTATGAGTTTTGCGCCCCTCATTTCCGCGATCAGGATTTGGCTTTTTTCGGACGCCTCGATCTCAACGGCGATGGTTTCATCACTCCTGACGAACTCCCGCGACAAGAGAGTGAAAAGTGAGAGAGTGAAAACCGGCACAACATGCCACTGCGGAGGAGCGCGACGCCATCGCGGCAGCTACGCCAAAACCGTAGATACGTCATTTCCCGAATATGGTCCATGACAACCTGCCCCCTGTGGGCAAAACAATCGGCAATGGATACCCTTATTTTGTTCGCCGCTTTCTGGTCGTATAAAATCATTGTTGGATCCCGGTTCCCAGGGCGGTAGCGAGTACACCTTGCCTTGGACTATTATGTTTTGCTCTGACAGGGCACTATAATGAACACCATTTGCGATGAGGTGTAGTAGCGAACGGCACAGGTGAGCCGTTCGCAACGAACGAATCCGAAGGAAAAACACTATGACGAACCATCGAATGATCCCAATTTTCATCGCCTGTTTGCTTTTGGCAGTCACGGCAACGGTGTCAGCGCAAGAGTTCAGGCTGGAAAGCAAG
>Ga0099364_10014551_pt1 | contig 10457 bp, 7 predicted proteins | sample TergutTh196P3_FD_73070 | JGI IMG/M metagenome (GOLD analysis project Ga0099364, IMG submission 73070) | Microcerotermes parvus P3 segment gut microbial communities from Pointe-Noire, Republic of the Congo - Th196 P3 | ecosystem: Host-associated > Arthropoda: Insects > Digestive system > Gut ...
CGAATTCGCTTCCGTTGAAGTTGAATATTTCCAAAAAATATTCATCATCGCGATTATACATGCCGCGCCATTCGTACTCGCCTTCACTGGGCTGATAGTCATTGGCGTCATCCCTGCCGCCGCGGTCATTTGCGCCGCCATTTAAGTCATAAGGCTCGTAATGCGCCATGATTCCCAATCTGCCGCCGTCTAAATCATGCATGGAGAATCCGTATATGTCTTTGTTCATCTCGAAGTCTTGAAATGTGCTGGCGCCGGACTCCGCCCATTTGACATTGACGTAGATACGCCACGTTCCGCTCATTTTTCCTTCCGGTATGGAGGCATCCGCTAAATAAGCGCTTCCCGCCGGGATATGATCATCAAAATCGTCATATAAAACGATTTCATCTGAATCGTTATGGTCAGGGCCCGGACTTAAACTGATGCGGTAGATTGTGGCGGTACTTTGGTTGTAAATCTGAAATTGTATATCGGTTTTACTGCCGCTGCAGGCGGTTAACGCAAGCAAAAGCGAAAGCATAGGCAGCGTGCAAAGCATTGTCCGTAAGACCTTTTTCATTTTCTGTTTCCTCCTATCTCTATTTCCTGTTTTAATCATTGTAAAACGGCGCGAACACAAATTCCGTTTCCTCCGCGTAGAAAACAACAAAACCTTTGACATTCTCATTCAACGCCAACGATTTACTATTGTCCCTGAGTTCCGCTTCGTACGCCTCTACTTCGACTCCCCACGGGCCGTTAAGTATTTTGTCCGGCAACTCCAGTGTGTACATACGTTCATCGCCCGGCGCCATCGGCACAACGTCATGCGGATTTTCACTTGAATCTGAGGAGCCTATGATTGAGATGAAAACAAAGGGGTTGCCGCGTCCCGATGGATTTCTTCCTACAAAAAGAATTTCCTGCATTTCATATTCCGTCTCGTTTCTGACTGTAAATGACAGAGTTTTTTCTTCCCCATAGTCGTATTCGCAAGCTGCCAGCATGACGCTCAATAGCATTACCGACGCCAGAAACAAAAACAATCTTACCCTCGCTTTTTTGTTCATTATGATAAATACCTCCTCCATTAATTGAGATTTGCATCCGTGAGAACCACAGGCGCGATGACTTCATACACAATTTCCATGCCTGAAAATGATTCTTGCCGCACTCCCAATATAATGAGCATCGCGAATCCAACGACTGCGGGGAGAGGAGTGCCGATCTTTTTTACCCGCATCCATATGTTAAGGAATCTTAGTTTTTTTCTTAGTTCGACCTCCGACAACTCAGGGATTTCCGGAACGCTACGCATTGCCCGCATTGTTTCTGCAGAGATATCCGCATCTCGCTTCCTACACCTGCTTAAACAATCTGTCGTTTCGCAGCAATTCGTCCATTATGTCGGTCATGTATTTCAACTCGCGGCGGAATTTCTGCCGTACACTGTCCACACTGTCGAGCTTGACGCCTTTAAGTTCAAAGGAGTCGCGTCCGTTGTACAGCGCAATATGCACTTTGCCGTCTTTGAAGCAAAAGAGCGTTGAAGAATCTGCCGCTTCGTCAGCGGCTACAAGCTGTTCCATGAAGTGCGGCGTAAGCAAGTAGAATGCGGTATGCCCGTCACCGGTTACGATTCTGAACTTCTTGTTGAACGCGATGTTCTCAGTCTCAATATCCGATTTACTTACATCGTATTTACGCTGCCATTTCGTACCTCCCTTTCGCTCAATGAGCCGAATCGTCGCGGCCAGTTCCTTGTTGAAATCGCAGACCAGCCACTGACCCTTAAAATCGGTCACGGTGCGTTCCTCTTCTTCACCGTCACTGTTCGTTTCTGTTTCCGTATGCTGCAAAAGCAGGTCGGAGTAGAGAATAGATACTCCATTGTAGCTGCCCTCAATATAGTCGCTGCCCGAAATAGTTTCCCATCTGTCAATCAACCCTGCCGAGCCGATTATTTCCCTGCTAATATGTCCGAGTGGCCGATAGTCTTTCACCTCGAATATTTCCTTGATGACCGGTAGCGTCAGGGCATTACCTAATGTTACTTTCAGCTTTACGCTCCGTTTATGCGCGTAAAGGCCGATTGCCAGCGCCAGAACAAGCTCACCCAACCCGCTCGCGAACCCAATTCCAATCATGTCGTTTACGCTGAAAATTGCGAGAAGCGCAAACGCAATGGGAAATGCGGCGGCTAATAGAATTACTCCCGCCAACGACCATTTTTTTAAGGATCGCATGTCATTTAGCAGTTCCCCGTCTGTTAGAACGGCATTTGACGGTGTAGCCATTTCTGTACCCACAAAGATTCCTCCTTATTTATCCGCCCCAAACAAGCCGCCGATGCCGGGATAAACGAGCACCCATTGCGATTCATCGTCTTGCATATATAGATTTCCGCTTTGATAGGCGTAAGCATAGGATGGGGCGCCTACCACGCCGTCAGGTTCGGTAATTTCCAACCGATAAACATAGCACTCCTCGTTTGATTCCCCGATTGTTTCGATGCCCGTGAGTACAATCATGTATTCCGTGTTCCCAGTTTCTTCGGGTATGTTGCCTTTTTCTTTTACCGTCGTGAATACAAGTTTAGCCGCCTCATATGTACTGAGGTATTCGCCGGGATCGCCTTCCGGCGTGTATTCCTCGCTGTATTCGAGATTCGGGCCAAAATCGTAACCGTTCCAGATTGGGAGGTCATCGTCTCCGCGCCCGCCCGCATGGCTGATGAAAAACGTGCTGCCCTCATACGATTGATCCACTGGCAATTCGGGCAGACCTTGCGCTGCCATGTCCTCCGGGTTGGGGAACGTGACGGAGCCGCCATCCGAACAATAGTAAACCGTCGTAACGTCCAGATTGTTTTTCAAGGTCATGGCCAAGCTGTCCATCATAAACCAGTTCAGGCTCACGCCATCGAAAAAACGGAAGTCCTCTTTCCACTCCCTGCCATCGTATCCGGCGATGAGGGTGGAACCCTTCGACCAGTCCACGGTGATGCTGTCCTCACCAAAACTCACATCATTCAGGGTGAAGTCAAGCCCCGTCCATGCGGACAACTCATCTGCCAGATAAAAAGCAATCAGGGACGGCGATGCCGGTTCGTTCTCCACGGGCAGCGGGTCTGCCCCTTTCTCCAAAGTCTCTCCAGGGAAATCCGCAAAAAGGGTAAGGTAGAATTCATCTTTCTGAGTGGACGATGCGCCCGGTTCGGCGTTTGCGGATACCGGCGTTTTTGAAATATCTGCGGCGTCGGTGTTTGTGATAACGAAGTTCTCGCCATCGTGGGTAATCACGAAACGGTTGGTTCCGCGTTCCAGAACAACCGCGCCCTTCGCGGTTTCCAAAGAATCCGAGCTTCCATCGTCAAGAAGACCGATAAGCGCAAATCCGTCGTAGCCGAAATCACTTTCGACAAACCCGATGACGACTTCGCGTTCCTCATCAGGTTTCAAAGGTTCATCCTCGCCGGTAATGACATGCTTCATGGGGCTGTATGTGCCGGACTTCTGCGGCATGTTGAAAACGACCCACCTTAATTCATACTCGGTAGCGTTTTTTATCACAACCGTCATATCAACCACCTTGCCCATACAGCCGATCAAAGCGAACTGAATAGCGACAAGCAGGATTAGCGCCCATAGTATCTTTTTCATCTGGTTCCCTCCATTATTCAATTGGTATTCTACTGTCCATATTGTAGCGAGGCCGTTTTCATAAGGGAGGGCACAAATTGTTACCTCTTTCGATTTTTTCCAAAAAAATAACCGGGCGGGTATGTTCCCCCCGCTCGGCTATACTGGCAGTCGAACAGCCAAAAGCTATCTCATCAGTTTTTTCAGTTCGTCGCGTGTCCCAACGAATTTTTTCTCATATATTATGCTGATGATACGCCTGACATAATTATAGGAGTAGTGCAGCGTCTCGGCGATTTCCTTGTTGCTGTAGCCAAGGATAAGCAGACGCAGCATTTTTTGTTCCGTTTCATTCAAATCGGCAGCGGCCTGCCTGAACTTTTCCTCGTCTATCCCAGCCGCTTGTTTGTCCTTCTCTATAATGGAAAGCTGACGGAGACGCCTGCCGTTTTCCAGATGCCGCCTGACCCGCGCCAGCATCAGCTCCCGTGTAAACGGTTTCTTTATATAATCAATCGCGCCGGATTCAATCCCTTGAAGTTCCGATTCCAGCGTGGTCATGGATGTAAGGAATATTACAGGAACGTCCTGCATATCCTCTATTTCCCGCAACTTTCCAAGCGTTTCATAGCCGTCCATATTCGGCATGGTTATGTCCAAAAGAACAATATCCGGCACATAGCCCGAAGATGTGAGTTCCACCGCCTCCCCACCGGATGACGCGACGCTGACCGCATAAAACTCCTGTAGCGCGTTGTTTGCGGTTTTCAAGAACGACGGATCGTCGTCCACAAGTAAAACCGTGTCTCTATCTTCCATTTCTATTAGCCTCGCTTTCCATCAGGGCAGTGAGCAGGCGTTCCGCCTCCCTGAATTTTAATTCGTCGGTCTTTTGCCGGATTTCACGCAGTATCAGGGCTTTTTCAGGAGAGCCTGCCTTTTCGATCAGTAAGGCAAGCGAGTCCATCGTTTCTTGAAATCGGTTGGATTGAAGCATATCCAGCAATTCGTCAAGCGTCTGGCCGCGTCTTTCGGACGTTGCTCGCCCATGCGTCCGGGGCTGCTTATCTCGTTCCTGTTCCGGCAGTATGCCGCTCAATTTTTCCGTGAACGCAACCAGCCCATCTTTTGCCCGCTCCCATTCAAAATATAACGCAGGCAGGGCGGCGGAAATATACGCGCCGTCAACCTTCGCGCATATACGCTCCAGTTTGGCGGCGGTGTCGCTTAAAGCGTTAGCGCCGAGGTTCTGAGCGTTGCCTTTGAGGGAGTGAACGCAAAACTGCATTCCCGCCCAATCGTTTCCTTTAGCAAGCACGCGGATCGCGTCTACACCCGTGTTGTAACTCTCTGTAAAAATAACCGCAGACCTGCTGAATTGCAAAATATCACCGCCTACATATAGCAAACCGTCTTCTAATTCGACGCCGCAACCGGTCAGTTCCCGCGCGAGTTCGTCTTTCACCTCGTCGGGAATTTGCTCCATCGTATTCGAGCCGCCGATTTTGACGCGCTCTTTAGGCAGCGTGTCCATCAACGCAGTCTCAAGGTCACGCCACCTGACGGGCTTTGAAAGGTACTTGCTAAAGCCGGCGTCAAGCAGTTTCTCGCGGACTCCCTCAACCACGTTGGCGGTCAGCGCGATAACCGGCGTGTCGAAGCTCGGAAGCTCCTTCAGGCGTTGCAGGGTTTCCTCTCCGTCCATGCCGGGCATCATGTAATCCATCAAAATCACGTCGTAACGGTTCTTCGCAGCCTTGTCCAAACATTTTTCGCCGCTTATAGCAGTATCCACACACATAAGCGTCTGGGAAAGCAGAGATTTGATAAGCAGAAGATTCTCGCTATTGTCGTCTACAATTAGGATGCCGCAATCCGGCGCGGTAAAATTGTTCGCGCGAAAAGCATGAGGTGAATAATGCATCTGTTCCCAATGGCCCACCGGCTCCCAATCGACTACCTTTTGAGGCAGTTCCAGCGCAAATACGCTGCCGCGCCCGAGTTCGCTTTCGGCAAATACCCGCCCGCCCATACGTTCGGCGTACTCTTTAGCAATAGCAAGCCCCAAGCCGCTTCCCTCAACATATCGTCCCTGTGAATCGCCCCTTGTGAACGCGCTAAATAAGTGCGGGATTTTTTCGGCTTTGATTCCGATACCTGTATCAACGACTGCGATTTGGAGCGTAACTTTTTCCGCGCTTCTGAACGGGAGTACTGAAAATGAGAGCGTGATGCCGCCTTGCTCGGTGTACTTCGCGGCGTTTGAAAGAAAATTTATGACAATCTGTCGTATGTGCGGCATATCGCCTGTAAGACAGCGCGGAAGGGTGTCGTCGACCTCGGTTACAAAACGCAAATCTCTCCTGCGTGCAAGGCTCTCTCCGGTTGCCGACAACGCGGAGATCAACTCGGCGGTTTCATAGCGTTCTTCCGTGATTGTAAGCAAACCTTTTTCTATCGCGGATACGTCCAAAATATTATTAATGAGCGTGAGAAGCTGCTGTCCGGCATTTTCCGCGCTCCTGCCGTAAACCTTAACCTGTTCGGATTTAGTCTCGCGCATAATGACATCGTTCATGCCCAGCATGATTCCTATCGGCGTTCGGATTTCGTGGCTCATGTTGGCGAGGAAATGGCTCTTGGCTTCGCTGGCGGCAAAGGCGGCTTCACGCGCGGCTTCCAATTCACGTTGTTGTTGGTTGTAGAAACGAAAGTGTATGAATATCGCCGCGCTGAGCGCCGAGCCGACTACGACAAATCCGAATAGGCACGCACTCATAAGAAACCAATTGTTTAAAAAATATTCGTCCAAGACATACCAACGGTATGCCCATAAACACACTCCGATGTATGCCAATAGTTCTAACGCCGCCGTTAAGATTGCCTTGCGGCCTTCCAGCATAAAAACCGTGAATACCATAGCGAAGATGAAAAAATATGGCATTGTGCCGAAATAGGCTCCGCTCGTGAAAAAGAATAGAGGAAATCCGATTAAAAAAATCACGACAATGGAGATTAAGTAGCAACGCTGATATTTTCCCGTTTTTGACGAATATATCAGTATCCCTACCGTCAGCACAAAGGACGCCAAATAAATTATATAATTGTAAGAACTTCCGTCAACAAACGGCGAGGCGATGGATGCGGCGAGGCTCACCGCCATGCCAACCATAGCCAGCACGTTAAAGAGCCTGACACGGAACTCAAGATGCTTGCCCAGGAATCTGCCTTTCACATAGTTAATCGCTTTCCTCATTTTATAGACCCCAAATACGCTTCGACATTGACGGATCTACGGAGCGCACAATTTATAGTATAATCCGTGTACGACGGGTTAGATAGTCACAAACTGTTACCTCTTTCTTGGGTTGGCGGCGTTTACTACTCCGTCCGTTCTCCGGCTTTTTCTCTGACGATTGTATATATAAGCCGCATACTAGCTTATAATTTCATTCTATATTATCTATTGGCATCGTCCGAAGTATTCTTATTCCCAGAGAAGCCATCTCCCGAAGCCATGCCCTCCAACTTGCTCCACTGCGCGATGAATCTGTCGTAGTCGCTCTCGAAAAGGCGGTCTTGAATGACGCGGTATTTTTCAAATTCGCTGAGCGCGTGACGCTCGGCAATCTGCGCGGATATTTTGCCCGCGTTAGTCAGAAGCTCGTTCCCGTCCGCTTGCAAAATCAGGTCAAGGTGCGCCGCCCAATCGTGCATGGTCATGGGGACGTTCGCCATCGCACGGCGCTCCGCCAAATCAAGATATGCCGATACAATTAGTTCCAGCGAGCGCAGTTCGTTTTCGTTGAGATAGTTTTTGGCGACGGTGACATCGCCCCTCTGGATTTTTCCGTCCGGCGCTTCCCGCCAAGTCGTCAGCCCCATGTGTTCGCGTCCCGCGTCGGCGCGGTTGTATATAACCTCGGCGGCGGTGCTGCCGTGGACGGCGAAATGAAGTTTGTTTTGTACTTTGGAAAAGAAGTCCCGCGTAGTTTTTGCCGTCTTGTCGTAGTCGAGCGCGGTAGCGTAAATGTCCGTAATCTTTTGATGAAAGCGGCGCTCGGACAAGCGTATCTCGCGGATTTTTTCAAGCTGCCGGTCAAAATAATCCTGTGTGAGTATCGTGCCGCCATTTTTCAAGCGTTCCTCATCCATGACCCAGCCTTGAATCGTGTAGTCTTTGACGATAGCGTTCGCCCATTTGCGGAACTGCACGGCGCGTTCGTTGTTGACTTTGAACCCAACAGCGATAATCATTTGAAGATTATAATGCTTGACATCGCGCTCGACCTGCCGCTGCCCCTCGGTTTGAACTATCCGAAATTTTCGGATAGTTGCTTCCTCCATTAGTTCACTGTCCGAATACACCTTATGAATATGGTCGTTAATTGTCCGAACATCCACATCGTAAAGCGTCGCCATCATCTTTTGCGTCAGCCAGATGTTTTCGTCTTGGTAGCGCATTTCAAAGCTGCGCTCGCTGTCGCCCGTGGTTGCGATGTATGTCAAGTACTCAGCCGCCGAACTGCGGATGGTTATTTCATTTTTCTTTTTCACTTGTTGACTCCTCCGGTTTGATTTCATTTTTCGGTCTCGGCTTCGGCCCTGTCTTTATTTTAGACGTGCGCGTGGGCTTTGGAGCATCATCCGGGATTGCCCAAACGCCCGCAAAACGGGTCGCGTCTTTTACCCGTCCTTCGGAGCAAAGTTTCTGAACCTGACGCTCTGTAATGTCCCAATTGGCAGCCGCATCCCTTGCGCTAATATATCCGTTCATTTTATCACCGTGCCTCCTGAGCAAAAACATATTCACTAGAATAATAATATTCGCTATTACGTCTTTAGTCAAGTAGAAATTTGTGGCTGCGTTGAAGCGGTGTCTGCGGTCGTGGCGCAGAGATAACAACAGAACAAAAAATTTCTATTGAACACCGGCGCAGATGATGATATAGTAAATGCAAGATTGAAACACGCCCTTATGAATATTATCAGCACTTAACTCGAATTTTCACGTATAATCGCTCACTCATAAATTATTATTTGACACCTCCGAACGACACGCAAACAATAGAAAACGCTAAAATTTACGAAACGCCGTATCGCGTCTGACGTTAGCGGCAAGCAAGGCGCCGGTATATACCCGGCGCTCCTTTTTCCCATTTCGGCTTACGCCGAAACGGAAAAAAGTGCTTGTTGTGGCTGCCGCCCCAAACCCCGCAGGGGCTGTCGCACTAGAAAGGTGCGGCAGCCCCTGTTTTAGGCCGGAAGAATGCGGCTCCCTGCCCCACCCCGCAGGGATTTTGCAAACCAATGATATTCAGTGCCCACCCCAGCAGTGAGCCGCATCAAACTGTTGCGAAACTCGATAAAACAAACGGCGCCCCTATGGATAAAGGGCGCCGGATGCTGTATAATGTGAGTTATGACACAAACAATCATACAGCCAGATTATAGCGTATTCGGGAGCGTATATCAACTGGTAATTCCAATGGACATAGGCGAAATTATCCCGAGTGATGATTCGGTGCGGTTGCTCAACGCGGTTTTTGAAAGGATGGATTACAGCAAACTGTACGGCGCGTACTCCCGTTTTGGGAGAATCGAGACTTCACCGAAGAATCTGTTCAAGATTATTGTTTACGGAAGCATGAACGGCATATTCTCAAGCCGAAAATTAGAGTCTTCTTGTCAACGCGACATCAATTTCATGTTTCTGCTGGGGCGAGAGCCCGCACCTGACCACAGCACGATAGCGCGGTTCCGAAGTGAGCGGCTGCTTGGGGTGATCGAAGAATTATTCATGCAATTGGTGGCGCTGCTGAAAGAGTCCGGGGAAATATCGTGCGAGAACCTTTTCGTGGACGGCACGAAAATTGAGGCGAATGCTGGGCGGTACACGTTCGTATGGAAGAAAAGCGTGGGGAAAAACGAAGCGCGGATGCAGGAAAAGATGAAGCAGGAACTGCCGATAATCGCAGCGGAGTTCAATCTGCGTTTTTGGCCAGGGGAAAAGATACGGGCCAAAGATTTGAAAAAGCTGAGGAAGCGGCTCAAGCGCTTGCAGTCCCGGGAAGGCATCGTGTTTGTGCATGGGGCAGGCAGGCGCAAAACCCCGCTTCAAAGGGCGGTGGAGACGGTGGAAAACTTCCTGTCCCGGCAAAAGGGGTACGACGACTACAACCACAGCTTTGGGGGCCGGAACAGTTTTTCCAAGACGGACAGGGACGCCACTTTTATGCGCCTAAAAGAAGACCATATGAGGAACGGGCAATTAAAGCCGGCGTACAACGCGGTGATCGGCGTGGATTCAGAGTATATCGTAGGCGCGCTCATATCACAGGACCGGAGCGACAGCAAGACGCTGATCCCATTTTTGGAAAGCTACGGCCAAGGGTACAAGATGGTGACGGCTGACGCCGGCTTTGAGAGCGAGGAGAACTACACTCATCTGGAAGAGAATGAGCAGTTGGCGTTCATCAAGCCGTCAAATTATGAGCAATCCAAGACGAAGAAATACCAAAGCGACATCGGCAGACGGGAGAATATGCCTTACGACGCCGAAACGGACAGTTACGAATGCCATATGGGCCGCTGTATACAGGCCGCATATGAGAAAAAAACGAAATCAACCGCCGGATACCCGATCATAACAACGGTTTATGAATGCGAAAGCTGCGACGGCTGCCCGCACAAGGCAAAATGCATCAAGCCCGGCGGGAAGCAACCTGTCGAGGATCGGGTTAAGCGCCTGTATGTGTCGAAAACCTTCCAGAGGCAGCGTGCCGAAGCCAATGCCCGGATTACCGGCGACGAGGGCATCCTGCTCAGGCAAAA
>Ga0099364_10014552_pt1 | contig 10456 bp, 3 predicted proteins | sample TergutTh196P3_FD_73070 | JGI IMG/M metagenome (GOLD analysis project Ga0099364, IMG submission 73070) | Microcerotermes parvus P3 segment gut microbial communities from Pointe-Noire, Republic of the Congo - Th196 P3 | ecosystem: Host-associated > Arthropoda: Insects > Digestive system > Gut ...
TTACAGCTTAGTATAAACGGAACTTCTTCGTTTATGTTCGATAAGGATACGGGTATATACTATGAGATCGATTTACAAGGCCGTGCATATAATGCTGTTTCAAATTCATACAATGAGGCTGTAATTATCTACGCATGGGGCGATGAAAATTCTGTTAACATAGATAATTTACGTTTTGGCTCGGGTACAAATACTGCTGTGTTTGGATTATTTTATGGAAATGTCCTGTTTAATGGATATATTGAAATTGCTCCGTTTAAACCTGCCGGAACTATAACTCTTGACAATTTTAGTTTAAATGTAAATGAAAATTTAAATGCTGTTTTTAATGTGTCAAATCAAAACAATGCAATTTATTTACTCGGCGATAATATAGAAATTGCAGATGTTCAGGTAAAACTGCTCGATATATATGTATTTCCGGGAGAAAATGATATATCAATTAATTTAACGGCATTATTCGATGATGATGAGCAGATATATCTTGATGCAGTACTCGACGTATATCAGCTAACAAATTTTCAAATGGAAGCATCGCTTAATCTATATTCACTTTCTTTGTTTAATATTACAGAAATTATAAGTCCTTTTGTTGGTTATTTTAATGTTTCGCCCATTCACAGTTACCTGCAGGATGCCTTTATTGACGCGGAAATTTTCTTCCTGACAGATGCCAAAAATATTGTTTTTAATGCGCCTGAAATATTTTTTAATATAGAAAACACTTCCGGCAGGCTTTCATTATCCGGTACGGACAGGCAGTTAACATTAAGTGAAGGCTTGCTTTTCCTTGATGAAGATGACCTTTTTATTTCTGCGAGTATGGATTATTCCAATCCAGATGATCTTGCGTTTACAATTAATGCCTTGTATCGTGATTTACACTGGCAGGTGGACGGGAATTTCTTTGACAGAACAACATTGATTATTCAGGAAACGAATGGTTTGCATGTTTACGGAAATATCGCAAATAATGGAGTTGTATCCGGGTTTATTGAAGGTATGGATTTTCCAATTTCGGTGAATTCAGAAGTATATTACTTAAACTTTTATTTAACAATGTACTACAGTTCATTGGATTTTTGGAACATTGACATCAATAATTTTTCAATACGCAATCGGGACACATTGTCGGGAATGGATTTTTTCAGGATTTCCGGCGGTGCGAGCCAAAGCGGAGCGAGTTTTAGAAACATTATATTCAGCGATGATATCGGCATACTTGCAGGAAGTGCGGATTTTACATGGGATGAAGATTTTTCTTATTTGGGATTCCTGATAAATATAACTGATGGTTATGAAGCGGGTGAGAATTATTATTTAGAAGGCGTTGTCAGGAATTCGTATCTTGAAATGTATTCATCTGTGTCACAGATGCAATTAGACCGTTTTTATAAAGATTTTGGAAATATATTAATAAGCGCAAATGCTTTAATTAAATGGGAATCTATCGATTCTTTTGAAGCGCAGATTGATGTTTTTTCGTTATATACGGAACTACAGGATAATTCTTTCCTTGCATCTGTTGATGTTTATTTTACAAATGACGAACTTTTGATACAAAATCTGGCATTGGATTATGGTTTGGTAAACGCAGTGATACCGCTTTTGCATATTAACCGTATTGAAGGTACTGTTGAAGCGCTGGCGGGTTTTAAGGGGCTTATATTAAATAAAAATCTTGTTTCGGATATAGCTCTTAGCGCAAACATCGATAAATTTAATTCATGGCTTGAAATTAACCAGTCAATAAATTCATTTGACGGAACTCTCCTTTTGGAAAATATACAATACGGAGACAATTCGCATGAGCCGCTTGATTTTGTTTTTTCGAGAGAAAACGGAGCTCTTTCAATTTTAGGCGGCATTAATGATATGCTCAGACTTGACATGGACAGTTCCGGCAATTTTTTCGCAGGTCTTTCAGCCCCAGTCCCAATACGCGCATCCATTGCGGGAACATATAAGGATGGAGTTATAGATGCCCACTGCAGTAATTTCTTTATTGATTTTGGAGCGCTTTGGACGTTAGTTGGACCTGTAACAGAAGTTTTTGATATAAGCGCAGTATATATAACCGGTGTTGTTGATATCCGCGGTCATATCTATAATCCTGAATTTTTTGGATGGGGTAGAGCTTCAAGTTTTATTTTTCACATACCAGATTACCTCCCTTATGATATAAGACCTGCTCCATTTCTAATTGCAATTGAAGGTTATGAAATGATTTTTAGTTCTGTAGTAGTAGCGTCAGGTTCAGGGGGAGCCGTTTTAAACGGCTGGTTCCTTTTTGAAAATTGGTATCCCAATTTTATAGGGCTGGATTTGACCATTCCCAATGATATGCCGATTCCATATGATATAAACATAACCGGATTTCTGGCGGAAGGAAGCGCTTCAGGAAACCTTAATCTTTCAATTGCTCCTGGAAACTCTTTTATGGAAATAAGGGGCGACCTGTTTTCAAATGAAGCGGAACTTGGACTTAACATGGAAGAATTGACAGCTTATAGAAATGACGAACTTGAGGAACAGGAATTTAACGTTGTTGTTGAATTATCAATAACAGTAGGTTCGATGGTTGAATTCGCCTGGCCCAGTTTTAACCCGATTCTAAAAGCCAACCCTGTTATGGGATCGGTAATTAATGTATCTTTTGACAGTCAGGCTATGCAGTATTCAATCATAGGAGATGTTAGAATACGTTCCGGCGAAGTATATTACTTAGACCGAAGTTTCTACATAAGGCAGGGTATTTTGAATTTCAGAGAGAATGAAACTCAATTTGAACCGCTTTTTACCGCAAGAGCGGAGATACGGGATCGTACAGATACCGGTCCTGTAACTATTTCATTGATTGTTGAAAATCAGCCTTTATTCAGCTTTGAGCCCAGGTTTGAAGCAAATCCCGGCTTGACTCAGCTTGAAATTTATTCGATATTGGGGCAGAATCTTGGTAGTACCGAAGGGGCTGAAAGCGTGGATATTGCGCATCGTTTTCTGCTTACTTCGGCAACGGATCTTTTAACGCAGTTTATTTCAAGTTCGGACATTTTAGCGCAGTTTGTATTTTTCAGGCAATTTGAGCGCCAGGTGAGGAATACTTTGAGACTGGATATGTTCAGCGTAAGAACAAGGCTGCTGCATAATGTGGTTGTGACCGGCGCTATAGAGATGGGGTTGACTCCTTCGGCTGTTGACAGAAGCAGCCGTGTAGGTAACTATTTTGATAATACAACTGTTTTTATAGGTAAGTACATACGGCAGGATATGTTTATACAAGGAATGCTTACTATGAGATATGACGAGAACAGTGTTGTATTTGGCGGATTAAGGTTTGAACCGGACATTGGAATCGAATTACAGAGTCCTTTTGTCAATATCCGGTGGGATTTTTTCCCAAGCCGTCCGGAAAATTATTGGTTGAGCGATAATTCAATTACATTAAGCTGGAGTAGATCGTTTTAGGAGTTTTAATGAGATTCAGGGTTTTTGCTGTTTTGTTATTCATAACGGTTCTTTTTAGTTTTTCACAGAAAGTGTTTTCACAGGAAGATGACTGGTATCAGGGAAAACCGATCAGAGATATTGTATTTACGGGATTAAGAAATATTTCGCAGTCAGAACTTGATGCTCTTATGTATCCATACAGGGGGCAAAATTTTACCGATACTATTTTTTGGGAAATACTGGGAAAACTCTATGCCCTGGAATATTTTGAAAGAATTGAACCGTCCACGCATCAGGTGGACGCTTCCGGCAGCGATGTTCTTATAAGGTTCAGTGTAACAGAAAGACCTGTTATTAACCGGATTACCTTTGTAGGAAATTCCGGGTTACGCAGGACTGAATTGATCGATGTTGTCAGTTCAAGGGTAAACAGTATATATAATCAGTCAAGGGTACGCATTGATGTTCAGGCGATTATTAACAGATACCATCAAAGAGGCTATCCAAATGTTTCTGTTACATCGACGGAAACCCAGGCCGGAGACGGTAATGTAGTTCTTATTTTCAATATAGACGAAGGAGACAGGATTTCAATATCAAGAATTGAATTTCAAGGGAACACAAGATTTTCAAGCAACTTGTTAAGAAGCCAAATTTCCTTAAAAGCGCGTTCGCTTCTGAATAACGGCGCATTTCATGAAGCCGGGCTTCTTGCGGATATAGAAACAATTACAAAATATTACCAAGATCGCGGCTTTATTACAGCGCAGGTACGCGATGTTACGCGCAGTTATGAAAGTGATAACCGCGGAACCAATTTAGTACTTACTTTTATGATCGAAGAAGGCAGCGAATACCGGTTTGGCGGCGTAACATTCGAAGGCAATCATATATTTTCCACCGAGCAGCTCCAACGGCTGGTATATTCCAGAACCGGCGATCTTGTTAATATGACAAGATTGGAAATGGATTTACAGCGTGTTGCCGATCTATATTTTGAAAATGGTTATATTTTTAATTCAATCTCAAGAACCCCGGAAATTGATCCTCAGACAAATGTTCTTTCGGTAACAGTGGAAATTGTTGAAAGAGGCAGGGCTTATGTAGAAAATATAATTATTATAGGCAATCAAAAAACAAGAACAGAAGTAATTTTAAGGGAAATCCCGCTTGAACCAGGGGATGTTTTTTCAAGAGCCAAGGTTTTGGATGCAATGCGAAACCTTTATAATCTGCAGTATTTTTCCATGGTAATCCCGGACATTCTTCAGGGAAGTACGGAAAACCTTATGGATTTGGTTTTCACGGTTGAAGAACAGCCGACAACGGACATTCAGTTCGGTCTTACATTTTCGGCAAGCGGAGATCCGGATTCGTTCCCGATAGCAGGGATGTTGCAATGGAATGAACGCAATATAGCGGGGAGCGGAAACCAGCTTGGAATTGAGCTAAATTCTTCTGTCGTTGACGCTTTTTCCGGTTCTTTAAGTTATAACCACCGGCGGGTATTTGGCCTCCCGCTTTCACTCGGGTTGGATTTTTCTTTAAATTATTTAAGGCGTTTTGCCGCAATGGACAGCCAACTGCCTATTTTTTCCGGTCATGAAGAATATGCGTTTCCGGATGGTTTTAATAGCTATGAAGAATATATTTCAAGCTCAAGGATACCGCCAAGAGATTTCCTGATGGAATATGAACAATGGTACTTTTCAATTGGTCTTTCTACAGGATACAGGTGGATGACAACTCTTGGAATTTTAGGATTGGGCGGCGGAATGCGTTATGGTCTGATTCAAAATTCTTACGATGATATTTTACGCCCGTTTGATCCGACCTTAAGAGAAGGAAACAATACATGGGTTCCAAAAAATTCTTTATGGCTTGCGCTTACGCTGGATCAGCGTGATATCTTTTACGATCCTTCCAATGGGTATTTTTTCTATGAAAGGTTTGGAATATACGGAATACTTGATCAGGAAAGAGAGCATTATTTACGCAGCGATACAAAAGCCCAATATTATACCACGTTGTTTGATATCCCTGTAAATGAAAACTGGAATTTCAAAGGCGTATTGGCAATGCATTTAGGGTTTTCCATAATATTTCCGCAATTCTGGCGCAGTTCTTTTTCTATCGAAGATGCCAACAAACTTGCTGTTGACGGAATGTTTACAGGAAGAGGGTGGAGCGGTGAATATCGAAATAAAGGATTGGTGCTTATTGACAGTTGGGTAGAACTGCGTTTTCCTTTGGTTAGGGGTATTCTTGCATTTGATCTGTTTTTTGATGCTGCAGCCGTTGAAACAAGGGAAGGTTATTATTTTGGAAGAGATGATCAGGGGAATTCGAATTTTACCATTGAAAATTTCAAATTCAGTTACGGCGGAGGAATAAGGTTTACATTGCCTCAATTCCCGATTCGTATGAGTCTTGTTAAGCGTTTTGAAATTCTTGATGGGAATATTAAATGGGCCCCCGGAGCTATTTTTGGCGATCCAAGCAGACCCTGGACGGGGATGGATCTTGTTATATCGTTTGTAATATCATATTAGGAGTATTTATGTTAAAGAGGTTGTTATTTCTCCTGTTATTGAATGTAACATGTATTTTGTACGGACAGCAAATTACGCGATTTGCAATTGTTGATTTGCCAAGGGTCTATACATCGTTTTTTAACCAATCCAGCACAGTGAGGGATTTTGAAGAACGGAGTGCAAGGGTTCAAACCGAAATAAACAGGCGGTCCAGTGAATTATTACAATTAAGGGCAAGGCATGCCGAAGCTGTACTGCAGGGTAATCAGGCTGAAGCCTCAAGATTGGAATTGCAGATTTATACTATGACAGAGGCTTTAAGGGAGTACCATCAGACTAATACTGCTATTCTTCAAGCCGAACTAAACAGGCTTTCGCAATCCGATTCATTTTATAATCAGGTAAACGACGAAATTCGTTATATCGCAGAAAGCGAAGGGTACAGTATGGTTATTAATTCAAGGGAGAATACCGGTATACTCTGGTATAATCCTACGATTGATATAACGGACAGAGTAATTTCAAGTTTACGGGCAAAAGCCGGAAATTAAAGAAAATGGACGCGTCTAAATCCAGTCCAATGCTAGAGCAGTACAGGCGCATAAAAAGAAAGCATGAGGGTAATGTACTTTTTTTCCGGCTTGGCGACTTTTATGAAATGTTCGGTGAGGATGCGATCGAAGTTTCCGCCCTCCTTAATCTTACGCTTACAAGCCGTCATGGCATTCCCATGTGCGGCGTTCCGTATCATGCTGCGCGAAACTACATTGCACGCCTTTTAAAATTTGGAAAAAAAGTTGCAATTTGCGAACAGTTAACTTCTCCGTCAAAGGGAAGTAAAATTGTAGAGCGCGATGTTGTCGAAGTAATCACTCCGGGTACAACTGTTGATGAAGATTTTCTGGACAAAGGAAGTTCCAATTATTTAAGCTGCCTTACATATTCAAGTGGCAGAATGTCGCATAACGATAATGCGGCTCCTGGCGGTAATTCAGGGTTTCTTTCATTTTCATACATTGATATATCTACAGGCGATTTTTTTTCCACAAGTTTTTTAAATGATCCGCAGATTTTAAGGCAGGAGCTTGAACGCCTTTCCATCAAGGAAATGCTGATTCAAGAATCGCTTTTGGAAGAAGACGGCGAAGTTGCTTCCGCAATTTATGAAAGAAACGGCATTGTACTGAACCGCTGGGCGGATTGGCTTTTTGATCCTGTCCAAGCAAGATTCAGGCTTGAAAAGCAATTTGGACTTGCAAATTTAAAGAGCTTCGGTCTTAATGAAAACAGCATAGAAATAATTTCGGCAGGAACATTGCTTGAATATCTTGACACGACTTCAAGGAGCCTGCTGCCGCATATAAGGACATTGGTTGTATACCGCGACAGTGAATTCCTGGGTCTTGACGAATCAAGCCAGCGTAACCTTGAATTATTATTTAATCAAAGAGACGGTGATGTTCGTTTTTCACTTTTTGAAACAATGAACGAAACCCGCTGTTCAATGGGGCGCAGGCTGCTAAAAAGACGCATCCTGCATCCATTGCGCGATCCGGAAAAAATTAACAAGCGGCTTGATATGGTGGAAGAGCTTTTCCGGGATCAAGGACGTTTAAGTAAAGTACGTGATATTCTGGGAAAAACGCCCGACCTCCAGCGTCTTTGTTCAAGGCTTGGAATGGATAAAGCACATGGACGTGATTTAACAGCAATAAAAAATGCAATTATTTGCTTTCAGACAATACAGGAATTTTACAGCGGAAAAGATTCCGGCAAAGGATTCGCGGGAGAAGGAAGTTCCGCGGAGAATTTTAAAATTCTTGCTCATGTGCATGAATTGCTTGAAAAGGGGATTTGTGATGAACCTTCAATTTTGCTTAACGAAGGTGGATTAATAAAGGATGGTTATAACAGTTCTCTTGATGATCTTAGGCTTCTTAAAGACAGGGGAAGGCAATTTCTGGAAGATTATCTTGAAGAAGAAAAACAGGCAACAGGAATTACACACTTAAAAATTCGTTACAACCGCCTTATTGGATACTTTTTTGAAGTTACAAAAGCGCATCTGGATAAGGTTCCAAAACATTTTATCAGACGGCAGGGAATTGCCGGCGGGGAAAGGTATTCAACTGACCGTCTTGCCGCCCTTGAGTCGGATATAAACGGCGCTTCGGACAAGGTAATTGAACTTGAAAGAAAACTTTTTTTGGAAATCCGCGAACAGGTAAAACAAGCTCTTATACCTCTTTCAGATGCCGCACGTCTTCTTGCGGAAATTGATGTTTCTCAATCACTTGCAAAGGTGGCTTGTATAAGGGGCTGGACGCGCCCGCATCTTAATAATAGCGGCAATCTTGAGATTTATGACGGAAGGCATCCTGTCGTGGAAGCTCATCTTGGCCGCGGCGAATTTATTCCAAATGACATTATTTTAAACACAGATGGCGGAATTTCTTTTGCCATGATAACAGGTCCGAATATGGCGGGTAAATCGACTTATCTTAGATCTGCGGCATTAATTACAATTATGGCTCAAATGGGCAGTTTTGTACCTGCAAGGGAAGCTTATATAGGGCTTTGCGACCGTATTTACTGCAGAGTCGGAGCATCGGACAACCTGGCGCGGGGAGAATCTACCTTTCTTGTAGAAATGAATGAGACTGCTTTTATTCTGAACAGCGCTTCGGAAAAAAGCCTTGTAATCATGGATGAAGTCGGCAGGGGAACCGGAACAAATGACGGTCTTTCCATTGCATGGGCTGTAAGCGAAGAGTTATTAAAACGTATAAAATGCAGAACACTTTTTGCCACTCATTTCCATGAACTTTCCCTTTTATCCCATCCTAATCTTGCAAATCGTTCAATGGAAGTGCTTGAAATTCCTTTAAGTTCCGGAACCTCAAGTTCGGCTGATACTCCCAAGGTGCTAAGTGAAAAGATTGTTTTTCTTAGAAAATTAAAAGAAGGTCCTGCCGCAGAGTCTTACGGTATTCATGTTGCAAAACTTGCAGGCCTTTCACAAAGCGTTCTTGAAAGAGCGGCTCAGATTATGGAAAGGTTAAAAGAAAGAGATGCGGAGTTAAGCAAAACATTTACGGACGAAAAAATATTTGTTAACCATGCAAAAAATCACGTTAACGAAAACGAATTGATTCAAAGAAAAACCTTTAAAAAGAAGTCAAATAGGGACGACGAATCGCCTTCATTGTTTGATTGACGGACGGAAGACCGTACCTGCCGGGCTTTTCAAGTCACCCCTATTAGTGTATAGTGAATACTTAGAGGTAATTTTATGAATAATCAAAGTATACTTAAACCACAGGACAGACCGAAACTTGCATCGTGGATACCGCTTTCTTTTCAGCATATATTTGCGATGTTTGGAGCGACTATTCTTGTGCCCATCTTAACAGGATTGAGTCCTTCAACAGCGCTCTTTACAGCAGGTACAGGAACATTATTGTTTATCATTTGTACGGGAGCAAAGGTTCCTGCATTTCTCGGATCTTCTTTTTCATTCATTGCGCCGTTAATTGCAGTTACTGCAAGCCACGGACTTTCGTATGCACTCGGAGGAGCTCTTGTTGCAGGTTTGTTTTATTGTGTTATCGCGCTTATAATTCGTTTTACAGGAACGGGATGGCTGGACAGGGTCCTGCCGCCTGTAGTTATCGGCTCGGTTATTGTTGTAATCGGACTTTATCTTGCACCCGTTGCCATGGATATGGCAATGAATGATGCAAATGGTTATAATCTTGTTTATCTTTCCATTGCGGCAGTTACTCTTGGAATTACAATAATCTCAAATATTTTCCTAAAAGGTTTTTTTAGTACAATTCCAATTTTAGTTGGTCTTATTTGCGGTTATATTTTTACGCTGATTATGGGTCTTTTTTTTCCGGCCTATAATATAATCAGTTTTCAAATTGTAAAAGATGCAAGCTGGTTTGGATTGCCTTCTTTTCACATACCGGGTTTCAGGCTTGTGCCAATTTTAATTTTTATAATAGTATCTCTTGCAACAATTTGTGAACATTTAGGCGATATGGTTGTTACGAGTAAGATTGTCGGACAGGATTTCTACAAAAACCCGGGGCTTCACCGGACTCTTATGGGTGATGGTATTGCGTCTGCATGGGCAGCCTTGTGGGGCGGTCCTCCTAATACAACTTACAGCGAAAATGTCGGGGTTATGGCAATTACACGTGTATATTCTGTGTGGGTTATCGGGGGTGCGGCGGTAATAGCTGTATTTCTTTCATTTTTCACAAAATTTGGAGCTATAATTCAGACAATTCCCACTCCTGTACTTGGCGGCGTATCTATTCTGCTTTTTGGAATAATTGCATCCAGCGGTCTTCGTACCATAGTTGAAAGTGGCGTAGATTATAAAGACAAAAGAAATCTGGTTATTTCATCTGTAATTTTGGTAATAGGCATTGGCGGCGGCAGGCTTGCCTTCAATATAACGG
>Ga0099364_10014553_pt1 | contig 10456 bp, 7 predicted proteins | sample TergutTh196P3_FD_73070 | JGI IMG/M metagenome (GOLD analysis project Ga0099364, IMG submission 73070) | Microcerotermes parvus P3 segment gut microbial communities from Pointe-Noire, Republic of the Congo - Th196 P3 | ecosystem: Host-associated > Arthropoda: Insects > Digestive system > Gut ...
GCAGATGCCCACTACCGTACAGAAGATGATTGAGCACGCGCCCATCGGGCAGCGTGGTGCTGATGCGGTTGCCCAACGCGTCGTAAGCGTGCGTGAGGGTGTGATGCACGGTACTGCCGCTGTAGCGGTCGCGGTCGCGGATAAGGGTCTGGGTTTCCTGAATGAGATTGCCTGCGGCATCGAACTGGAATTCGAGGCTGTCGATGAGGTTGGGTTTGGGGGCAAGGTCGGTACGCACGATCTGGGTCACGCGCCCCAGCGCGTCACGGGTGTAGGTGGTGATGCTCTCCAGGGTGATCTTGCGCAATAGCCGCCCGAGCGCGTCTCGTTCAAGTTCGGTGGTGAGCGCATGCGGCGTGCCCGCCGCTTCGATGACGCGAATGGGGATACCCAACGGGTCGAGTTGGGTTTCGGTGCGCTTGCCGTCCAGCCCGATCTGGGCGATGAGACGATCTGCGGCGTCGTGCTCGAAACGCACGGTTTCGTGGTTTTCGTTGGTGACGGCAAGGAGATTGCCGGGGGCGTCGTGATGAAAGCTCACGACGCGCTCGGCGGCGTCGGTGCGGTGCGCAAGACGCCCGCGTTCGTATTCGTAGTCGGTGATGCCGCCCTTGCCGTCAATGGCGCGGGTCAGTTGTCCGGCGGCGTCCCAACTCCAGGCGCGGGCCGTGCCGTCGGGGAGTTCCGTTTTGAGAGGACGGCCCAACGGGTCATATTGGTATTGGGTGCGATTGCCCAACGCATCGACGCTGGCGAGCAGCCTGCCGTCGCGGTCGTATTCGTAGCGCGTGACGTAGCCCGAACAGTCGGTTTCCTGGAGGATTTGTCCAGCCGCGTTCCAGACCCATTTGGTGGTGCTGCCGTTGGCCGCCGTGCGGATGATGGGCTGGCCGCGACGGTCGAGCGCCCAGGTAGTGGAGCCACTGGCATCCCGTATTTCATGGAGGTTGCCCCAGTCGTCGTAGTGGTACGTGGTCTGGTTGCCCAGGGCGTCGGTCTCGATCTCGGGCAGGGCGTAGTTCGTGCGCCATTGGGTGAGGGTCGTGGCACCCGTGGGATCGATCTGGCTGGCGAGGTTGCCGTACGCATCGTAAGTGAATTGCCACACGCCGCCGTTGGGCTGAACGGCGCGGGCGATCTGGCCTTCGTCGTTCCATTCGATCTCCCAGGCGTTGCCCGCCGCGTCGGTGTGCCCGAGCAGGGCGTAGCGACTGTTCCAACGCCAGACTTGCACATGGCCCCGTTGGTCGGTGGCGTGGGTGGTGCCGCTGGTGGTGTCGTACTCGATGTGCCAGCGGTTGCCCAGATCGTCCCATTGCTCGACGACGCGAGGATGGTCGAGGAATTTGTCCCAGCGGTAGTGGGCAGTGACGCCCTCGGGCAGGTTGTGGCTGGCCAGGAGGTTTTTGCCGGAGCCTGCGTCGTGCCAGGTGAAACGCCGGGTGATCTGCCCCATCCGGTCGGTGACGCTGACAAGCCGCCCGTGTTTGTCATAGGCGTAGCGCACGAGCCAGTCGGGGTTATTCGGGGCGGCGTCGCCATAGTCGAGTTCGATGCCGCCGAGCCGTTCCGGGTGAGCGGGGTCGTAGTGGCAGCGGTAGTGCCGCCCCGCGTCGTCGGCTAAGCCCAGGAGACGGCCCGTGCCGTCCCGGTAGAGGTGGATGGCGTTGCCGTTGCGGTCTTCGAGCCCGAGTAGCTCGAGCGTGTGCGGACCCTGGCGACGCGCCGGGCCGAAATCGTAGTAGAGACTGCCGTCGTCCGTCTCCAGAATGTAGTGTCCGCCTGCGGTGCAGCACAGGCGCAGCCCTTCGGCGGTGTTGGTGAGGCTCTGGTTGGGTCTGAGGGCGGGGAAGGGAACCTCTCGGCCCTGTTCGTCGATGAACAGGATCGGATGCTCGCCGGGGACATCGAGTTTGAGTTGCACGCACACGGGCGTGCTCCAGCCCTGGCCGAGCAGACCGACGCGGGTGTCCAGGCTGCTGTAGCGACGTACCCATTCGAGCGGCAGACGCGCGGGCAGCGCGAAATCCGTGTCATCGCTGCCATCGAGGATTTTTGCGCCGCTGGCCGCGTGGACGGGATGGCCGACGGAGGCGCGCACGGCCGCATCGGTCGCCATGCTGATGCCCATCATGACGCCCAGGCAGGTGAGCTTGCCGGGGATGGACTTAAAGTCGCGTCTACAAAGCGCCGTAGCGACGCCCAGCGCCGTGCCCAACGGCTGGAGCCAGGCGGGCTCTTCGGGGGTGACGGGGGAGACCTGCACGATGCCACCGCCGATGAAGACGTTGGGCGAGCCAGTGTGTGCCTTGGCACCACAGGTGCAACTGTCGCCGACGCGGTGAGCCGGGTTGCCGTTGATAAAGACGTTGTCGGACCCTTCGGCCACGGAGGGCTTGGGCGGAATGTGTTTGCTGCAGGTCACGAGGTTGGCGGGGATGGCGTGCGCGGCCGGGATGCCGTTGATGAAGACGTTCATCGAACAGGCTACGGTGATGGCCCCGCACACGGTGGCGGGAAAGAGCGCATCCATCGCTTTGCCCACCATGTCGTTGAGGCTGTCGATGATGCTGTCGCCGAAAAGAAGCATGCCGCCCGTCGTGAGAGCCGCGCTCAGAACCGCGCCCGCCACGGCGGCAGCCGCCCCCCCCGTGGCGATGGTGGCCCCCACGAGTGCGGTCGCCGCTGCGCCAATCGCCGCACCCACCGCAGCCGCCACCACCAGGCCGCCGACCATCTTGCCGATGCTCGCCAAAAGCGGCGTGTGGGCAATCGGGTCGTTCAGGCGGACGGCGGCTGGCATGGGCGGGTCAGGCGGGATCGTCTTCCGCGACCGGACAGAGCGCGGGCGAGGGGACGAAACGGGTCAGGAGATCCAGCCAGCGCGCGCGCAGCTTGTCGTCAAACGGCTGAGGACTGGTCAGCGTGAGGACGAGCAACCGGGCATCGGGCAGTTGGGCCAGGCATTGGGCTTGATAAACCTGCTGCCCGTCCTGTTTGAATTGGGTCTGGAGCACGATGGCCGGGAATAGAGCCTCGCCTGAACCGAGCCAGGCGGATTCACGCTTGATTTCCTTGAATTCCGGCAAGCGCCGGGCCAGTTCCCGCACCTGACGCGTCAGACAGGTCTTGAGATCTTCGCCGCCCTTGAGTCTGTCACGGGTGATGACCAGCCGCAGGGGCGTGCCGTCTTCGTGCGGAGGCATTTCAATGATGTTGATGCTGCCGTCGTCGAGGCTGTCGAAGTCGAATTGGCCTTCGTTGATCTGGTAGGGCATGGCAGTTTGAGTTCCTTCCTTATTGCGTAAGTGTCAGTTGATGCTTGTCTTCGTGGGGCCGGAAATGTTGATCGTTCCGTCGGCATTCATCTCGATGGTGCTCGATCCAACCTTGAAGATGATCTGCTTGGTTGCTTCAAGATAGACGCTGGCCCCACTGTGGATGGAGATGTTCTTGCCAACCCGCTCTTCGTGCTTGCCACCCACCGTCTGCGTTCGGTCGTTGACGATCGCCGTGTTTTCGTTGTTCTTGACCTTCACCTCCAGGTTGCGCTCGGCATGGACCCACATCTCTTCCTTGCCCTTGGCGTCCTCGAAACGGATGGTGTTGTGGTTGGCTGCACCGCCGCCTGGACTGCTGCGGCTCATGATCCCGGATTGGGTCTTGTTCGTGGGCAACGCCCACGGCGGCATCTGCTCGGCGTTGTAGACGCGCCCGGTGATGAAGGGCCGGTCCGGGTCGCCGTATTCGTAATCGACAATGACTTCCTGCCCAATGCGCGGGATTTGGATGCCCCCGAAGCCCGACCCCGCCCACGGGTACGAGACCCGAATCCAGCAGGAGTCTTCCCCGTCTTTTTTGCCGTAACGATCCCAGTGAAAGTGAACCTTTACACGCCCGTATTCGTCGGTGTGAATCTCTGCGCCCGGCGGGCCGACGACCACGGCCGTTTCCGGGCCGCAAGTGCGCGGCTTCGCAGTCCTGGGCGGGCTGCGGTACTGCCGATCAGCCGGCAACGCTTCAATCTGCACCCCGAAGAAGGCGTCTTTCCCCCCGCCCGTCGCTTCGTAATCGTTGTTGACGGCCGTGTAGTGGGCACTGGTAATCACGTAGTCGCGGTTGAGCGAATCAATCGGGTGTCTGCCCGGCGGCTTGCCCAGCGTAAAGCGACAGCCAGGTATCGCGCCGCGCACGTCGCCACTGAGCGTGATGACGTTTTGCTGGGCCTGCAAGGCTTCGAGACGGGCCGTGGCGTAGGCCGTGCCATCGCTCGGCTCGATATAATTGCCAGGGTAGTCGTAGATTTCGTATTGGTCGAACAGATGCTCTCTGTGATCGACGAATTCCGTGGTCATCCCTTTCGAGGGCTGTTTGAAGTCGTAGTCGCGGTGCTGGTAACGACCCGACACGGGTTCGCGCTCTGCGCTCCAGCTTTCGTAGTGGTCTTCATCGCCGCGAGATGTTTCCCGTGGGAAAAACGGAATGTGTTCGTAGCCGACAAACGGTTCATGGGTGCTCAGGTGATCGCCCAATATCAGTTTTTCGCCCCCGAGGCCGTGCTCGAACCAGTAGTAGATGCCCTCGTGCTCGAATAGCCGACACAGGAAGTTGAGGTCGGTTTCTCCATATTGGACAAGGTATTCCCATTTTCGATACGGGTTCTTGAGCCGCCATTCGTAGCGCAGGGCGTTATCCTGGAGCACCTCGTCGGTAATCTCCTGCACGGTCATGTTCTGCCAGATTTTGAAGTTGGCGCGCCGTGAGGCATGCCAGAGTTTCGGCGCGATGATGACTTTGTACGTCCAATGCCGGTCCTGCTTGCCGCACGCGGATACCTTGACGATCTGCCCGGAAAAGTAGCGCTTCAGACCGCGCTGCGCTTCGAGTTCGACCGCGCAGACTTCTCCGATCAGTTTCTGCCCGTCGATGTCGGATTTTTCCGATTCGAGCGAGAGTGTGAAGGCGTAGAGCTCGGAGAGCGACTCCGTGCCCACCAGACTCGTCGCCCACCAGGCAACGCCTTCTTTGATATTCGGGATATGCGCAATAATAAGCCTGTTCATGGCGTGTCCTCGAATGGGTTGCCCGTCAATTGCAGTTCGGTCATGTTGTTCTCATATGTGTATATATGTGAGGCAAGGGCGTTATTCTACATAATTCGTCCAAAAAATGTAAAACAATTCGTCCGAGCAGACCAGGCGCGAGGCGCACGAGACGAATCCATGAGGGAGCCTGGAGATGTGTAGATCCCTGTGTATGAATGGCGAGGATCGTGCTCGCCCCATGTTCAAAAAATACAGTGCTGCCACTACTACTCGAATCTCCAGTAGTTGTTTTTCTTCGCCTCTCTCCGCGCCCCTTCCACTTTCTTCAGATCAGGATCCGCATGACATTCATAGGGGGAATTCGGATCGTCAAAATAAGCAAAGTCTGCCTTATCGTTCAAGGGGACGGCAAACTTGCATTCGTAATTCTTGTCTTTGTCGACATCACATATAACGAACTTATTGACCTTGGTTTCTCCTTGCGCGCATACAGTATCCGTTTTGTCGTGCGCCACGGACGGTACCAAACGTTCAAACATCTCTTTAGCCACTTGCCCGCGAATTGTGATGTTAATGACTTCCGCATCTCCTATGGCATATCCTTCCAGTGGCGCAAAGGATAAATATCGCTGTTTTGAAACCGCTATCGTGGCGATCGCCATAGTTGAAATAATCAGCGTTTTGGCGAGTTTGTTCATGCGTGCATCCCCTTATACACAACTGCCGACGTTACCGACGGCGCGTAGTTGCTGCAATGTTCTGGCTGCGGCATGAATATTTCTGAGCCACTCCCAGATTGCCTTCACATCCGGTTCACCGTCGCCCTTGCGGTCGAGGAATCCGCCCAGTTGCGCGATCAAGCGCAGCACTTCATTGAGTTTGGGCTTCTGATGTGGCTGTTTGACCTTCGTCAGCAAATACGCCCCTCGAATTCTATCCGCGTCGAAGAACAGATCTGGGCAACTGCGACCCATTCGCACCAGATAGTCAATGCGCCAAGACACCACCAGATACAAGGCCAAGGCGCATTTCAAGCGATCAATGCTGCTCAGTTGCATCTGCTCGACACGGCAGCCGTTCTTGAGCACGTTGAAGTCCAGTTCGGTCGTATCTTGCAGGCACAGCACGATCGGATGAGCCGCCATGCGTTGCTCGGTCTGCTCCCAATGCGGGGCCAAAATCGCTTCCCAAGCAACTTCATCGTTGCCCAGGAAACGATACGCCGCTATCGTCTCGCCCCAACCCCGACACGCTTGTGGCTGGCTGGCCGTCGGTTTGCTCGACAATCGTTCCATCAGTATTCTCGCTTGCTTTTTCCGGCACTTGTCGCCAAGGTCAAGATCCGAAAATTCGCTCTCTGTCCACAAGCCCACATACAGTTCAGAAGTTGTTGGCCCTTGAGAGACTCGTGTATGAGTGACTGGGTGAACATTCTCGCGGCATGTTCATGTTGTTGGGAACAATGCCGTACAAGTATGCTGGATCAAATCGTAGATCTAATCCATCAGATTCTGGTACTGGTGAGATATACGGTATTCTTCGGAATTCGAAATGCAGATGTTCATTGATGGCTCCCGTGAGATTGAAGGCGTTTCCGGATTTTCCTGTCAGTCCAATTTGTTCCCCAATCCTAACAGTCTGTTCCCTTGCAACTCCTACGCGTTGAAGATGTGCGTAAAATGCGTAGATATCCCATTTAAACCCAGGAAGGAATAGTTTCAGGATTATGTATCTACCGTATGTTCCGGCAACGCCATCGTTAGCCGTATGAGAAACATCCACAACTTTTCCATCTGCAACAGCATAACAAGGCGTTCCAAGTCGAGCATAGATGTCCCATCCGTGATGCGGCCTTGTTCTGTTGTTTCTAACCAATCCAAATGTACCCATCAGGCCGCGCTTCATACAGTTTATGTCAAGCGGCCAGTCTAAACCTGCAACTTCAATTCTGGACATACGGTAAATCTCCTTGTGAATGCGTGGTTGAACACGGGTCTCGCTTGACTTCGCCATTTATAGCGGAGACAAGCGAGACAAAGCGTTACAGGGAGCCGAAGGCTCCACAAGATCGTATCGAGGAATCCCCTGCCTTCAGGCAGGGGTGACTCAAAGGTAATCGCGTTTCAAAATTTCTTCGTAAAACAGAAATTTTATATGCTTATAATCATTATAACACTCGTTGCAACGCAACGGTACTCATGGTAGCGAATAAGAGGTACATCCCCGCCAGCAGGGCGCTAGCGGGGATTTTGCAAATGTAATTCGCGTCTTTTTTATCAACGCACCTTACTGTGTTCGCTGAAACTTCCATCCCTTGCCGTCTTTTGAGACCGTACCCACGGCATTTGCATAGGGAAAATGCATTCCGGCAATTTGCATTTTATTTTTCGCGGCGAACTCAAAAATGCGCTTGCGGGCAAGAATGGCCTTGGGCGGGTCCATGTCGTATGAAGCACATTCGTCGGGCAGGGCGAATTGCAACGACATGGCGTGAATCAGGTCGCCGACGATGAGCAGGCTTTTCTTGTCTGCCGTGAGTTGGTACGCCGTGTGGCCCGGCGTGTGGCCGACAGCGTCCAGCGCCTTGATGCCCGGCAGCGGCGCGTCGCCAAAGGCGAAGGTCTGGATGTCAGCCCCGTAGACATCGGCCACGGTCTTGACTTTGGCCGCGTTGGCGTTGGAGGGGTCTTTTTCCGCAAGCGCCATCCACGAGTCGAGTTCGGGTTTCGAGACCATCAGCTTTGCCTTGGGGAATGCGCGTTTGTCTTCCCGCAACAGCCCGCCGATGTGATCCATGTGCATGTGGGTGAGCAGGACGAAGTCGACGTCTTCCGGCTTGATGCCCAGACTGGCGAGTGTTTCGGGCAGTTTTCCCGGAGGAGATCCCAGGCCCGTGTCGAACAGCGCAATCTTGCCGCCCGAGCGCAGCAGGAAGGCGTTGATGCCGGCTTCGGCCTTGCCGTCGGTGAAGTGTTTCAGTTTCTCCTTTTCGGAGGCCGGGCCGCTGAAGATGGAAGCCTGCATTTCACCGGGCAAGTCCTGGATGACCGTGACGGTCATGTCGCCCGCCTTCCAGATTTCGCGGCTCAAAGTCTCCTGGGCGGATACGAAGGACGGGATGAGTGCGCAGGCCAGAAGCGCAACGGCACTACGTGACAGGTATGAGCGAAGAGAAAACATGGTTGGGACTCCTCGATATGGTTGCGTGGAACAGCCGAAGCCTGGATAAGCAAAGCGCCATCCAGGGATATTGATTCTTCGACGCACAAAGCGTCGCTGATCTTCAAGTATCCTGTGTTGTGATACTGAGGGGTTTAGGGCAACCCCCGTGCCTGACCGGCAGAAATCTGACAGATTGCTCAAAAACTCTGATCCCCCTGGTCTACTAATAAACTACAGGTCATAAAAACCCTCGTCTCCCCGCATCCATAACACCGAGTAATGACGCGGCAGGAACCAACGTACGGCGCGGCTGACATACTGGATGGTTTTCGCGTCCTGTTCATTCTTTTCAGTAAAGGGAAAGATCAGCGACAGCCCACCCTTTCGGCCCGCTTCCGGTTTGGCCTCGCGGTGCATCAACTTGACTTTGGGTGGAAAATCATAGGCTTCCAGAAACCTGCGCAGCACGGCGCGGACTTGCGGCGGCAGCATATCGGGCGAGGGATCGCCCTCCAGCACAGACTCTCCGCCTTCGCCAACTTCTTCCGAAGCCGGGGCGCAGTCGTCAAATTTATCGAACCGATCATCGTCGGTTCTGAATGCGCCATTGAGGTGAAAGTTGACAATATCGCCGAAAGAAAGCACCCAGTCCGGTTGCCCTTTTCCGGGGTTGATCACCACGCCGCAGGTGTCTTCCAACAAATTGGGGAGAATGTGCCGAATGACCCATGCCCTGTAGACCTTGTTCGGTTCCGGTGAACTCAGGCAGATGTACGGGAAACCGTCCGGCCCTTCCATCTCCACCGGTCGAGAACTGGAGCCGCCATCCATGTTGGCGTCAGCCAGATTGGCAAGCAAAGCCTCCCCCCATTGGTCATCACGTTCTTCGTGCGGCACTCCCAGCAATCCATACACGATTTCTGTTTTTTCCGGGTCGCCCATGTACTTTTGTTTGTCTTCATTGCCATCAAGTGTTACCCGAAGCAACCCGTCGTGAGTGATGCTTTCAACAGTACCTTTTTCGCCAGTGGGTAATTCCACGCGAAGTTCAGCGGGGTTTTGTTTTCCTGTTATGGCAGCCAGAAGCTTTTTCAGGATCATGTCAACTCAACTCCTAATTCTTTGTTTTTGAGCGGCCTGTTAGGGAAACACTGAATAACTCTGAATTAAGCAATCGTCATCCTGCGCGAAGTCGCAGGATCCATGCGGTGTGTGGATTCTGCGACTTCGCTTCGCTACGCGCAGAATGACAGGGGGGTGTTCAGAGGTTCCTTAAGGGTCAGGTTAATAAAAATGTTTGCGACGCTTCGCATCGGATGTTATGCACTCCGGATGACGCTTAACTTGTCCAGGCTACACTTGCTGCGTTCATTTGTCGACAATGGCGGGGTTTGCGTTTGTTCCATGTTCATTGATTACACTGCACGTGGCGTATCTCAATATCTCGTACGATTTCAAGCGCGGCATGCGGGCGGGCTATGTGCTGCGCCGCGAGCGACATCGTGTGCAGCCGCGCAGAATCGTTCAGCAGTCGGTCGATGTAATAGGCGGCATCGGCAAAATCGTAAAGCCGGGTGGCCGCGCCGCGTTCGAGCAGATATTCGCAGTTGCGCTGTTCCTGGCCGGGAATAGGCGCAACAAGCATCATGGGTTTGCCCTTGGCGAGAATTTCGCTCAACGTGAGCCCGCCGGGCTTGGTGACGACGAAATCAGTGGCGTCGAGCAACTCGTGGATGAAATCGACAAAACCATAAACAGTGACATCCACGGGAAGCGCGGCGGCGATTTCTTCGCATTGCGCTCTAAGTTCAGCGTTTTTACCGGCGACGACGACGAGTGAACAGTCCGCCGTGTGCTTGGCAAAGGAGTGCAGTATCGAGGTGATCGGCCCGACGCCGAAACCGCCGGACATCAGGAGCACCGTCGGTTTTGCGGGTAGACCCAGCGCCGCGCGCGCTGCCGGAGCGGGACGGCTGTCGGCGAAGACGGGGGCAATCGGAATTCCGCTGACCTGGATACGCTCCTCGGGGATGCCTTTTCGCAGCAATTCCCGCTGGCTGTCGGCGCTGGCAACGTAATAACGGTCGACATGAGGGTATACCCAGAAACTATGCGGGCTGATGTCGGTCACGACGCCGATGAGCGGTAGGCCGAATTTGCCTTTGCGCTTCAGGTCGTTGAGCAACTCGAGCGGCAGGAAGTGGGTGCACACGATGGCGGCAGGGTCGATGTCGTGGATCGTTCGCAGA
>Ga0099364_10014554_pt1 | contig 10456 bp, 6 predicted proteins | sample TergutTh196P3_FD_73070 | JGI IMG/M metagenome (GOLD analysis project Ga0099364, IMG submission 73070) | Microcerotermes parvus P3 segment gut microbial communities from Pointe-Noire, Republic of the Congo - Th196 P3 | ecosystem: Host-associated > Arthropoda: Insects > Digestive system > Gut ...
TTCTGGAAATTGCCAAAGACTCTGAAGGGTTATTGGAGATTAATGCAGTAATGAACAATATTGCAAGCCAGACAAACCTGCTTTCAATGAACGCAGCTATCGAAGCAGCCCATGCGGGAGAAGCGGGAAAAGGCTTTGCCGTAGTAGCTGATGAAATCCGTAAACTTGCGGAGTCTTCCAGTAAACAATCAAAAACAACGGCATCCATGCTAAAAAAAATAAAAGCTTCTATAGACAGCATAACAATGTCTTCTAATGAAGTTATTGCCCGTTTTAATGCCATAGACACTGGTGTTAAAACAGTTTCTGAACATGAATTAAATATCCGGCACGCTATGGAAGAACAGGAAGTTGGCGGCAAACAAATTTTAGAGTCTATAAGCGTTCTTAGAGATATAACTTCATCGGTAAAAAAAGGTTCGGAGGACATGGAAGATTCCGGAGAACAGTTAATAAGTAAAACCCACGAGTTTATTAATATCAGCGGAGAAGTTGTAGAAGGTATGAACAAAATTGTAAGCGGCGCTATGACAGAAATAAAATCTGCCGTAAAGCATGTTGATGAAATGAGCAATGAGAATAACCGTAACTTTACAGACCTTAAAACAGAAACAGAAAAGTTTAAAGTTGATACCGGCAAGGAGAAAAAGAAAATCCTTGTTGTTGACGATGATGCAAACCACCTTGCCACAACCAAGAGTATGCTGGATGCGGAATATGAAGTTATAACAGTGGATTCCGGCAAGGATGCGCTTCTTCTCTTGTACCGCGGACTTGATCCAAACTTAATCCTTTTAGATTTACTTATGCCGGGCATAGACGGTTGGGACGCTTATGACAGGATAAAAGCCATAGGCAATTTACACCATGTTCCAATAGCCGTTTTCTCATCTTCTGAAGATCCAAAAGATGTAGAACGGGCACGGCAAATAGGAGCGGTTGATTTTATCAATAAACCAACCAAAAAGAGCGAACTTTTGGAAAGAATAGCAAAGCTTATCAAAGGGTAAAGTGCAAAAATAGCCCTAAAATAGCTCTAAAATAGCCAAAAATATATTGATTATTTTTACTCTTTAGTATTATAATTTAATAATCAGAGAAACATTTGACCTAACAGGAGACCCAAATGAAATTAGGTGTTAAAATCCCGTTACTTATTGGTTTGGTGGTATTATTATCATCTGCCAGCATCACTCTTATTATAGAAAGAATTGTTACAAACAAAATGGAAACGGCTGCTTATACCCAGCTTTCCACGGAAGCCAGAGTTAGCTCTGAACTTATCGCTTCAGTGTTTAATACCCAGCTAACCCAGCTTGCAGAAATATCCGCCCGGGCAAGAACCAGAACTATGGACTGGGAAGGCTCAGTCTTTCAAAGTTTACTTCCGGATGTTGCCCGTATAGGCGTAGCCGATATGGCCCTAGTTTTCCCTGACGGCTCCACCTATACCACTCTTCACAATAGCCTAGAGAACAGTTATGTCGGAAATTTAAGTGATAGGGATTATATTCAGGCAGCTTTAAAAGGGACAAATGTAATGTCGGATGTACTTATAAACCGGCTTACCAACTCAATGGCTATTATGCTGGCAGCCCCTGTTTTCCAAAGCGATGCGCCGCGCGCTCCCGTTGTCGGCTTGGTTATGGCCCGTAAAGATGCACGGGATGTCTTGGATCAGGCACTAGCCCTTGTAAAACCAGAAAGACAAAGCGAGTTTGCTTTTATAATAAATAACGAAGGCACCCTTATAGCTCATCCGGATCAATCATTAGTAAGCTCTATATTTAACCCCATTAACGAGGCAGCTAACAATCCGGAATTGCAAACTCTGGCTGATATGTTAAGCCGCGCCATTACCCGAGAATCAGGAACAGATTCATATTCATACGGAGGGGAAAACAGGATCTGCGCTTACAAGGAAATACCGGGGTATAACGGCTGGAAACTCTTTGTAACAATTGAAAGAAGTGATTTTGAAAAAGAAATTAATGAAACTATTGTTACCGTAGTCCTTGTTGGGTTATTATGTTTTATTATTGGTATTGTTATCTCGGTGATTGTTGGTAAAAAGCTTGCAGCGCCTATATCCAAAATAAACATTACACTGGATGAAATTGGCACCGGTGACCTGACTCTTGTAATCCCCGTCAGTTCCAAAGATGAAATAGGTCATTTGACAAATGATATTAATCTGACCATAAATAAAATCAGACTCCTTATCACAACAATTAAAAACAAAGTAAACGCCCTTACAAATACCAGTTTTGAACTAACGGCCAACATGGTAAAAACATCAACAGCGGTAGATGAAATTTCAGCTAACTTTGAACAAATGAGGCAGTTAGAAACAACTCAGGACAAAGAAGCCCATGAAGCAAATGAGGCGGTAGGGGCTATTGAAATCAGCATTGGCAATCTCAATAAACTTGTAGAAGAACAATCAGAAAGTGTTAACAATTCATCTTCAGCCATAGAAGAAATGACGGCTAACATTCAGTCTGTTACAAGAACACTTGTAGAAAACACCAAGAATGTTACAGAGCTTGCGGAAGCATCCGAACACGGAAAAACAGGACTACAAGCGGTTGCGCAGTTAATTCAGGAAATTGCCAAAGATTCTGAGGGCTTGTTGGAAATTAACTCGCTTATGAACAATATTGCCAGCCAGACAAACCTCTTGTCCATGAACGCGGCTATAGAAGCGGCACACGCAGGGGAAGCGGGGAAAGGGTTTGCCGTAGTAGCGGATGAAATCCGTAAACTTGCAGAATCTTCCAGTAACCAGTCTAAAACAACGGCGTCCATGCTTAAAAAGATAAAAGGTTCTATAGACAGCATTACAATATCATCTGACGATGTACTTTCCCGCTTTGATGCGATTGATACCGGAATGAAAACGGTAACGGAACACGAACTGAATATTCTGCACGCTATGGAAGAACAGGAAACCGGCGGAAAGCAAATACTGGAATCTGTAAGCCGTCTTAGGGATATAACCTCATCGGTAAAACAGGGTACTGTGGATATGTCAAACGCTGGTACGCGGTTAATTGAAAAAACTCACGCATTTATAAACATAAGTGATCAGGTTGTAGAAGGTATGAACAACATTTTAACCGGAGCTATGACAGAAATACAGTCCGCCGTAAAAAATGTTGATGAAATGAGTAAAGAAAATAACCATAACTTTACAGACCTTAAAACAGAAACAGAAAAGTTTAAAGTTGATACAGGCAAAGAGAAAAAGAAAATTCTTGTTGTTGACGATGATGCAACCCACCTTACCACAACTAAGAGTATGTTGGATGCGGAATATGAAGTTATAACCGTTGACTCCGGCAAGGACGCACTTCTTCTCTTGTACCGCGGACTTGATCCTAGCTTAATCCTTTTAGATTTACTTATGCCTGGCATAGACGGCTGGGACGCTTACGATAGGATAAAAGCCATAGGTAATTTACACCATGTTCCAATAGCGGTGTTCTCATCTTCTGAAGATCCAAAAGATGTAGAGCGCGCACGGCAAATAGGAGCGGTTGATTTTATCAATAAACCAACTAAGAAGAGCGAGCTTTTGGAAAGAATAGCAAAGCTTATAAAGGGGTAAGGTACAAAAATGGTAATAAGTATACCCGGTATAGATGCAGCAAAAGGGTTAGACCTGTTTGACGGCGATGAAAAAAATTACTTACTTGTTCTTAGGTCATGGCTTTCAAATACGCCTGCAGTATTGGATAAACTTAGAAACCCTTCTGCAGAAACTATAAAGGATTATGCCGTCTCTATTCATAATTTAAAAGGTACTTGTGCAAACATTGGCGCGGAAGACCTGCGGGAAAAAGCCCGTAAAATGAATGAGATGGCAAAAGCCGGCAATATATCCGGCTTGCAGTCTGAAAGTGAAGCTTTCTTAAAACAGGCAGATACCCTTGTAGCAGATGTAAGAAAATGGCTGGATAAAAATTAGAAAGAATTAGGGAGAATGGGTTTTGCAAGGTAATGGATTCAATCTGTCTGCTATAATTAGGCAAGATTTGTTGAAAGTTAAAAAGGTTGCTCAAAACAATCAATTTATTGCCGTTGGAGCGTATTTTGATCTTTTGTATAAATTTAAAAAAGAAGGTCCTAATACATTAGAAGCCTTGGGGGACTTAGCCCGCAAAACTAATGGTATGGATGGTCTGCGGGTAATTCAGGATATGAGAGAACTGCTTGAGGAGATTGGCTGTGTAAAATGGCCGCTTATCCTTAGCGATGTAATTAGTGCAGTAATGAAAGGCAATACAGATCTTTCCGCTGACTGTGCAAAGAGTATTTTAGAGCCTTTTAATAGTTTTTATAACAAACTCGTTAACACAGAATACACAAGAGTTCAGCCGGATTTTTTTACCACAACAGATGATGCCTATGCAAAAGATGGAGATTCGCCATTAACATTGCCATTGATTCAATATTTAGACAGGCTGGAACGAGAAGAAAGTGACCGCAAACTGAGAATCCTTGTTGTTGATGATTCTACCACCACAATTAGTGCTGTTTTTTCTGCATTAAATAATCAGTATAAAGTTTATGGAATGTCAAACCCAATGATGCTGGAAAAATTCTTAGAGCAAGTTGTTCCGGAACTTTTTATATTGGATTATAAAATGCCTGAAAGAACAGGGTTTGAGCTTATTCCAATTATTAGAAGCTTTGAAGATCATAAAAACACTCCCATTATTATTTTAACCGCTATGGGTTCAATTGATCATATATCAGCATCACATTCACTAGGTGCGTGTGATTTTATTGTAAAACCGTTTAAAATAGATATTCTACATAGAAAAATAGCAAGACATATAAAAAAGAAAAATTATTCATAGAGGTGAATTGTTTATGAAAAAAAACATTGTAAAAGCACTCTTTGTTTTATTAATTTTTACATTGTTTGTCAGTTGTATAAAGCCAAAGACAGTGGATTCCTCCGTTGTTTTGAATTTGTCTTCTGCAAGTACAAGAGTGGAAGATGTTTTAAGACAAGTTATGCCAAATCAGATGGAAGATGGAAAAGTTAGAATAGCTGTTATCCGCAACTTGTCTAATTCAGATCATACAAGATTGTATATTTCAGGCTGTATAACAGAAGGAATTTCACTTGGATTTGAAGTAGATGTTTTTATAACAGATGGAGACAATGATTTATGTCAAAGATATATAAAACAGGCAATTGAATCTGATTATGATGGAATTATTCTTTCTCATGGAGGAACATATACCTACGATGCACTTCTTCCTGCAATAGAAAAAGGAATAAAAGTAGTAACATTTGATTCAATCCCTTTCAAGTATGGAGATAGAAATAATGAAATTCTTGAGGGAGTTACCCATGTAGCGCAAGAAGATTTTAAACTTGCGGAACTTTCACTGGATGCTATAGTTAATCGTTTTTCCGCATTTAATCGTCCTGTTAATGTTATTCGTACGGGGATGGGTCCCGGCATTGTCCCTCTTGATATTCGTAAGATAGTATATGACAGGTATGTTGAAAATGAAAAAATAAGAGAAGTTAATCTTGTTACTGCCGCAGATCATTCAAATCCGCGTGATGCGGCCAGAAGAGCTCTTTCAAATCTTCTGCCGCAAATCCCTATTGGATCTGTTGATGCTATTTGGGGCTGTTATGATGAACTTGCAAAAGGCTGCCTTGATGCATTGCTTGAGGCCAAACGCACTGACATTGTAATTATGTCAATTGATATTTCTGATAATGATATTGGCTATATGATAGCTAATCCAAAGATATGGATTTCTACAGCAGCGGTGGATCCAAAATTAATTGGAATTGCAAATATGAGACTTCTTGCAATGAAGTTTGCAGGAGAGCCTACCCCGGACACATATTACCTTGAGGCGCACCATGTACCAACAGCTTTGCTTGACAGTACCGTGAACATGTCAAATTTATCAAAAGTTATAGAAGGGTGGGGCAGTGAATCAGGCGTTTTTGATCATTTTGATTGGATGAATGATTTAAAAGCCATTACTTACAGGTATTAAAAACAGTATGTTATATAAGCTGGTAGAAAAATTTAAACATATCAAAATTAGAAAAAAACTGATACTCTCATTTTTGGTTGTTTTTGTTTTGACTGCCGCAGTAGCATTAACGGGTATAATTTCATTAATAAATACAAGGTCTTCCTTTTCTTACATGATTAATTATCCTCATGAACGGTTTCTTTTTTATACCGATGCAAAGTATCAGCTAATGTCTGTGCGGCGGGATTTTGTTTTTATGGCAGTAATTACCGGTGAAGAAAGGGTGTTAAGTGAAAGACTTGTGTTGTCTAATCAAGCTATTAATATATTTATTAAAAACCTTGAATCTGTTAAAGTAAATTTAAATAATGATAAACTTTTAGATGCAGAAACAAAAAACAATCAAATTAACGCAATAGATTACATGATTACCGGCATGCATGTTTTTAGAGATGACCATTTAATGCCTTTTAATGAAGAAATGAAAAAAAATGAGTTGTCCAGAGCAGAAACACAGGCTGAACTTTACAGAGGAATTGCTATTATAAATCCGTTTGTAGAAGTATTGGATGAAGTGCTTGTGTCCGCAGAAATTGCAATGCGTAATACTCAAATCTCTTCAGATGCGTTTTCTTTAAATATGCTGTGGCTGTTAGTTGCTATTGCATTTGTGTCAGCGGGCATATCAGTGTTTTTAGTATTATTTGTTGCAGGAATGATATCCAAGCCTATTGTAAAATTAGTAGAAATAGCAGACAGTGTTGCAAACGGCAGCTTAAATGTAAATATTGATATTGGATCCCGTGATGAAACAGGCACTTTATCCAGAAGGTTTGCGCATGTTGTGAATGTTATCAATATGTTTGTAAAAGATTTGAACGATCTTGGTCATGCGTTTAAAGTTGATGGCGATACAACGGTAAGATTAAATGAATCTCAATACAATGGTGTTTATGCGCATGTAGCAAGCGCAATAAATGATATTCTTGCATATCATGTTACTTCTAAAGGTGAAATGCTGGATTGTATTTCCAAAATATTGCACGGTGATTACGATGCTCCATTGCGCCAATTCCCCGGATGGGAGTCCATGATAAATGTATCTGTGGATATTTTGCGTAACAATGCCCGTAATATGGAACAGATAATGATGCAAAAAGCGGAATCGGATGCGGCAAATAAGGCTAAATCTGCTTTTCTTGCAAATATGAGCCATGAGATTCGTACACCAATGAACGCTATTCTGGGCATTACAGAAATTCTTTTGCATAATGATAATTTACCCAATGAAATTGCTGAGGGGCTTGGAAAAATATATAATTCATGTGATTTATTACTAGGTATTATTAATGATATATTAGATTTTTCAAAAATAGAAGCAGGAAAGCTGGATATTGTTCCGGCAAAATATAAAATAGCCAGCTTAATAAATGATTCTATCCAATTAAACATGATGCGTATAGAAGGTAAACCCATAGAATTTGAACTAAATATTGATGAAAATATTCCCGCATGGCTGATTGGTGATGAACTTAGAATAAAGCAAATTATGAATAATCTGCTTTCCAACGCATTTAAATATACAGAGGCCGGCATGGTTACAATGTCTATATCCTTTAGGCCGCTGGAAGATAATGACGGAATAATGTTTGTAATAAGCATTAAAGATACAGGTCATGGAATGACGCAAGAACAACAGGATAGATTGTTTACTGAGTATTCTCGTTTTCATCAAAAAGTTAACAAAACAATTGAAGGAACAGGCCTTGGTTTGTCTATCACTCTTAATCTTGTAAAACTTATGGGCGGCAGAATCAATGTAAAAAGCGAGCAGGGAAAAGGTTCTGAATTTACAGTGGAGTTTCCCCAAACAATAGTTGATGCTGAAGTATTGGGCAGTGATGTAGCGGAGAGCCTGCGGCAATTCCGCCTTAAACAACTTGAATACAGAAAAAGATCACAAATTGCAAGAGACCCAATGCCTTATGGAAAAGTTTTGGTTGTTGATGATGTGGAAACAAACTTATTTATTGCAGATGGCCTTATGAAACTTTATAAATTGCAGATTGAAACTGTAATGAGTGGAAAAGATTCAATTAAAAAAATAGAAGAAGGCAATGTGTATGATGTTCTATTTATGGATCACATGATGCCTGAAATGGACGGAATAGAAGCAGTAAAATGCATACGGGATTTAGGATATAATTCTCCAATTGTAGCGCTTACTGCAAATGCAGTTTCCGGTCAGGCGGATATGTTCCTTAAAAATGGTTTTGATGATTTTATTTCAAAGCCAATAGACATACGGCAGCTAAATGCAGTACTTAACAAATATATCCGTGACAAGCAGCCGCTGGAAGTTATTGAAGCTGCTCGTTTGCAATATAAAACAGATGAACAAAATGAAAACGGGCATTCGCAGATTAACGCTTTGTTAATGGAATCTTTTATTCGTGATGCGCATAAAACTGCAGAATTATTAGACAGTCTATTAAAGGGCAATACTTTAAAAGATGAAGAAGCCATGAGAAAGTTTACTGTTTCCATTCATGGTATTAAAAGTTCACTTGCAAATATAGGAGAAATGGCACTTTCCAAACTGGCATCTAAACTGGAAAAAGATGGAAAGAACAATGATTTTGATTGTATACAAATTATGGCCCCGGAGTTTTTATTTAATATGCGTAAATTATTAGAAAATATAGAAAAAGATAAAAGGAGAAAGAAAATGGATAAACTGGTATTTGTAGTAGATGACAATGACACAAATCTGACTATGGCGGCTTTAGCTTTGGAAAAGAATTTCAAGGTATTAACAATTCCATCTGCAGTAAAGATGTTTACTGTTTTAGAAAAAAAATTGCCGGATCTAATTCTTTTAGATATTGAAATGCCGGATATGTCAGGTTTTGAAGCCTATGAAAAATTAAAGGAAAACCCGCAATGGAAAGAAATCCCCGTAATTTTCCTTACAGGCCATGAAGATGAAGCAATACTCTCACAAGCAAGAGAAACCGGCGCAGTTGATGTCATCCAAAAACCAATTGTAATTTCAGTATTATTAGACTGCGTTAAAAGACATTGCCCTTAATTTAAATGCTAATTATTTTTCGCGGCTCTTCAATTATTCCCATCTTAGCAATTCTGCTTTCCAATTTTTATTTAATGCTGAGTTTGATATAATTGCTTCACAGATAGGCCGTAAAAAAACAGTTAGGGTTTGCATAATTTCAGAAAGAGTTATTTCTTTTATTTGCATAGTCTTTTGAAAGTTTCGCCATCTTACTTGTATAGCAGCATCATCTGTAAGCCGGAGGATTCTATCTAAGCTTCCAGTTTCTAAAAGTGTTCCACGGTTATTCAATGTTTTTGTTAAAGCTTCTTGTATCTTTTTTCCTTTAAAGTTAAAGGTATGTGCTAGATAAAAAATATCATAGAAATCCTTCATACGGCTTGTAAGTTCAAATCGCTGTAGCATAGCCTCAAATTTTTCTGCAATTGTACTTTCAAGAGAATATGTTAAAATTTTTGGAGCATCAAAGCCTTCAAGTTGTGTTTTAATAATCCGTTTTTCAGGCTTTGGAATGACAACATCTCCAATACCAATATCAATGTTAAAAGGTAATCGGACTTTTTTGATATGTCCGATAATTTGTATTCTTACACCTTGATACTTCATCTGTAATGCTATTGGCTCAGTCTTTCCAGCTTCAAAAATGACAATATCATTAAAACCAGTTGGAACAGATATTATTTCTGTAATAATCTTATCTACAAGAGTTGCTTCATTAGAAAGATATTGAACAAGAAAGTCTATATCTATAGTTGCACGGCTTTTGAAATTTGTCAGAGTATAAATGAATAGGCCGCCTTTCAAAATGAAATTTTGAGAATAAGATGAATTTGCAAGACGGCGCAAAAATTCTTCCTGAAAGAAAAGCTGAAGACAATGTTGGAAACTTATATTTGAAGCTCTTGCTTTGTTTTTTAGTTTTGCCAGTATTGAGGCTCCTTTATCCTGCATTATAGCCATACTCCTATTATATCTTTTACTTTCTGTGAGATTCTAAAACTGCAGGCATAATCCATAAGAACAGGAATGTTTTTTGAAGAATCAGCTACAAAATGCCTGATTGCATTATTAAAAATTTCTTTATCCATTTTTTTTTCATAACGAAGACAATCACAGATTGTCCGTTCCTTATTGTAAATGCGCACTTGGTTTCCGTCTATATTGCCTCCAGAAAGTCCTACAGTAAGGAGAGCAGGTTCAATATAATAAGATTTTACAAAGGGATAATCAAGCTTAAAGCGAGACTTACTCGAATCCTTGCTGACAGCAATATGCCATGCTTGGGGCGTGCGGTCGCAAAACCCATGAAAAAACATGGCAGTATCCATACAAAGTATGCCATCCGAAAACAGGCGGTTAATT
>Ga0099364_10014555_pt1 | contig 10454 bp, 4 predicted proteins | sample TergutTh196P3_FD_73070 | JGI IMG/M metagenome (GOLD analysis project Ga0099364, IMG submission 73070) | Microcerotermes parvus P3 segment gut microbial communities from Pointe-Noire, Republic of the Congo - Th196 P3 | ecosystem: Host-associated > Arthropoda: Insects > Digestive system > Gut ...
AACGGCATTGCGGCTGGCGGTGATGCAGGATGTACCGAAACAGATTCTCACCATTTCTGATACAGTTTTACAAAAGGCCGCCAACGCCGCTCTTTACAAGGCTTTGGCAAAGAGTGCCGTTGACCGGTTTGGTAATTGTAACGAATTTATTACAGCATTGAGCGGCAAGTACACGGAAGTATCGGAAGAGACATTACCGTCTGCCTCGTCTCCTATTTTGCGACGAAATTGGCTGTTGGCCGCCGGTGTCTTTTTGGTTACTGTAATTGGCGGCATTGTTTGGGGCGTCGGTAGTCGCCGCAAACCGGAGTCGCTTAGCGCCGTTCCAACGGAAGACGTTCCAGTGGTTCAATCGCAAAAAGTTCCAACGGAACAGAGTGAACCAGGAAGAAAATATCGTTACGAATTATCAAAAGTCGAGGCTCAAGGTTTGCAGGACTATGCAACGTGGGAGATCATCGGCGGCGAAAAACGGCTTGTAAAAATTGATGCCAACGATAAGGGCTTGGCCGGTACATTGGACTTGCCCGATTGTACGGAACTCAAACGGTTGGAGTGCGGCAAAAACCAGCTCACGGGACTAAACGTTTCAGGAAGTACGGCACTCACACATCTACAATGCTGGGTCAATCGATTCACGGAATTGACGGAATTGGACGTATCGACAAACATGGCTCTCATTGAATTGAAATTCAATCACAACCGACTCACGAAGTTGGATGTATCAAAGAACACGGCACTCGAACATCTACATTTTCATAGTAATCGACTCACGGAACTGGATGTATCGAAAAATACGGCACTCAAGTTATTGGGATGCGAGTACAACCGACTCACGAAACTGGATGTATCGAAAAATACGGCACTTACAACTCTGTGGTGCCATGCCAACTTCCTTACGGAATTGGATGTGTCGAATAACACCTCTTTGCGACAGTTGCAGTGCCAAGGGAACTACCTAACGTTTCTCACGTTACCCTTACCGGGAACGATTGCAAAGTACGTTTATGCTCCACAGAAAGACGTTGTCGTTACGGAAACGCTTGCCGCTGGAGCGACATTGGACCTTTCCGCTGTTGGTGCCGAGACGTACACTTGGCACTACGCCGATGACAGTGTGGTCGATTCTTCTTGTTACACGGAGGCGAACGGCAAGTTCGTTTTCACGGGTTTGAAAGACGGCGATGTCATTCATTGTAAAATGACCAACGCAAAGTTTCCTGATTTGACGTTGCAAACGACCGCCGTGACGGTCGTAAGTTAGAGCATATTAAAAATGGGTTTGGACAAAAATTCCCGTCACCCCCGCACAGGCGGGGGCCTAGACTCCAGACGAAATTGAGTTTGCTTCATCACTATAACCTTTTGCAATTAAAGAAGATGTGAACATCTGTCCTCTAGGCCCCCGCCTACGCGGGGGTGACGGGAATTTTGGCCAGCCCCATTCTTAATGCGTTCTAGACGGCTCGAACTTGAGAATGTTTTGACTTTCTTTGTAAAAACAGCCTCTCGGGGCGAGGGAACTGCAAGTTACGCTGCACGGCGTACACTGTCTGTCAGAATTTCGCCGTTTTCGCCGACTTGGGCGAAGCAGATGGAAAGCGGCTTCGAGACACCGGACTCCTGCATCGTAATGCCGTAAAGTGTTGTCGCCGCAATGACCGTCTTCTTCGAATGCGTAATCATCAGGAATTGAGTTTCCGTTTCAAATTCCTTGACGACGCGAACAAAACGGTCGATGTTCGCTTCGTCCAATGCGGCGTCGACCTCGTCCAAAATACAGACCGGATTCGGACGGAATTTGAAAAACGCAAGAAGAAGCGCAACACAAGTCAATGTCTTTTCGCCGCCGCTGAGGAGCGATACGCTCTTCAGGTCTTTGCCCGGCGGACGCGCAACGATGTCGACACCGCTCTCCAACACGTTGTCCGGATTCTCCAATATCAAGTCCGCATGGCCGCCGCCGAAAAGACGTTGGAACAATTCCTTGAAATGATGCCGAACACCCTCGAAGGTCTCTTCGAAAAGCTGTCGGCTTTTGATGTTGCAATCCTCACGAATTTCTTCGAGCAGTTTCCGAGATTTTAGAATATCATTGTAATGAGCCGTTTTCGATGTGTACTGCGCTTCGAGCGTCTCCAGTGCTTCGATGGAATCAGGATTGAAGCCGCCGAGTTTTTGAATCTTCTGCCGCAAGTCACCGATTTCAAGGTTCAGCGTTGGGAGATCGGGCGGCGTGGATTCGTCGGCGTCGACATTGGACGCTAAAAGATTTTCGTCCGTTAAATCGACGCTGTAATCGTTACGGATCGGTTCGAGCAGTGCTTTCTGTTCCTGATGTAATCGTTCCCATTCGAGTCGTTTGTTGTGCCGCTTCGATTCCAATTTGCGCAACTCGTCCTGTTGCTTTTTCAATTCGGTTTGGACCGCTTTGCGTTGCGATGCCGATTCGGTCCGCTTCGCCGAATGTTCGGCGGCAATTGTCGTCATTGATTCCTTCTCAAGATAAAGTTGCGCAAGGTCCGCTTCCTTCCGAAGAATCGCCAGCCGAGCGACGTCCCGATTGTTTTTGAAGGTTTGGCGGCGTTGCCGATACTCCGCAAAGAGCGATCGCTGTTCTTTGAGCCGCTCGTCGAGTTGCCGGATTTTGTCCTTGAGAGATTCGAGCCGCTCTCCGCTCTTCGCCAATTCGACCTTGACATTCGTCGTTCCTTTGAGATGCTCCGAGTGATTCCGCTCCGCTTCGTCGACCTGCCGTTGCGTTTCGGTCAAACGATGTTCCATCGCTGCAATTTGTTCGTCGATGTTTTCACGGTCGATTTTCGTCTGTTCGAGTTCGTCGCCGGCCCGTTGAATCTGGGCGTCGAGATTGTCGAGTTCGTCAACGAGATGATCGTAATGTTCCGTCGCCTGCCGGGTCCGTTCGTCGGCAGTTTGATGTTCTGAGCGTTTGGCGTCGTATTCCGAAACGGCTTTCTGGTGTTGCCGGGTTTCCGTTTCGAATTCCTTATCGTCGTCTTTCGATTGCGCGGAAGCGACGGCGACGGCGTGCTCCTTTTCCGTTACGGTAACATCCAGCGTGAGTTTCTGTTCGCAAAGTATCCGCAGTTCGTTACGTCGGGCCACCATTCCCTGAGTTTTCGGTCCGACGACGAGTGCTCCTTCCGCAGTGAGCAGTTCGCCGGAGCGTGTCAGAAAATTCGTCCGTCCATCGCTTTCCGCATAAAGAGATCGTGCAACGGACATATTTTCGACGATCCAGGTTCGCGCCAGCAGCCGCCGCGCAAGATGAACGTAAGGGGCGTCCGTATTGACGAAGTGATCGGCGCGGCCGAGTACGCCGGGGTGTCCCTGGAATCCTTTTTCCTTCATCCAGGCCGGTTCTTTTTCCATCGGCCGCAGCCAGATGAATCCGACGCGCCCGGCGAAACTCGCGGCGGCGTTGTCGAGATGCCGGAACAGTTCCGGCTTCCATTCGACGACAACGTATTCGGCGTGAGGTCCCAGGGCGAGATCAATCAGTTTTGCAACTTCGTCGTCGGCGACCATCAGGAGGTTTCCGAACACGCCGTGAACGAATCGGAACGGACTTTTCGGGTCTTTGGCCTTGTCCAACACGTCGCGGACACCTTGCGTCAGACCGTCGTATTTACGGTTCAGGTCTTCGAGAACGGCGATTCGTTCTCGCATTCCACTTTGGCGTTGTTTCAGTTCGGAAAGTTCCTGCGTGAGCGTTTCGTGTTCCTTCGCCCGATTGTTTTTTCGTAACTTGGCGTCTTCGAGTTGTTCGTGTTTGCACTCCGCTGTTGCGTGGAGTTCTTCGACGACAATCCGCAGTTCTTCGCTCCGTCGGATCAGGTCGTCACGTTGCTGTTGCAGCTTCGCCAGTCGAACGCCGCCTTGCTCCCGTGTGTTTTGCAGGGTTGTGACCGTCGATTCCAAACCGCTGATCGAACCGGCAAGTTTCGCGGTTTGCTTGCGTTTGGCGTCGAGTTCTTTTCGGACGTTTTTTTGCTCATCCTGTCTTTCCTTAGAGAGCGCCGCAAGTTCCTGGCCTTCCTGAAGGATTTTTTGGTACGTTTCGGAAACAGCGGTGCTCGACTCCTTTGCTTTTTGGAGTTCGTCGTTGGTTTTCCGTAACTCTTCCTCGATGTTGACGATCCGGCGTTTCAGTTCGACGAGCTGGCTGCCGTTGTCGAGAATGTCTTTTCCGATTTTTCCGACTTCGTCCGACTTCGATTTAACGGTCGATTCGTCGGCGGAAATCCGAACCCGATTCGCGGCGATTTCCGCTTCGATACGGCGAATCTCCTTGTCGATCGTCTCGACGTTTTCGTTACACTGAGTCAGATTCTTTTCGTTGCGTTCGACCGCTTCGGAGATCGTTCGTTCGGTGCTGCTGAACGCATCGATTTCCGTCTGGAGTTCCGCGCAGCGAGCAGCCCGCTTGCGATAATCGACGAGTCCCGCTTGAATACGCAGTTCCCGCAAACGTGACGAATATTGCCGATAAAGCTGCGCCTTCCCCGCCTGCCCGCGTGTCGACCGAAGGCGGTTTTCGAGTTCGTTGATATGATCCGTAATCCGAATCAGATTCTGGTCGACTCGTTCCTGTTGGCGAATCGCTTTCTGTTGCTCGGCAATGTATCGTCCGATTCCGGCGGCTTCCTCGAAAATCAAACGGCGTTGTTGCGGCGAACTTTGGAGCAAACTCTCGACGCGGCCCTGTTCGATGATACTGTACGCTTGGTTGCCCAATCCGGTGCCGCTCAGCATATCCTCAATATCTTTGAGACGCACGATTTGCCGGTTGATGAGATATTCGCCTTCGCCGCTCCGATAAATCCGACGGGTGATATGGACTTCGGGAAGATCAACGCCAAAGGTTTTGGCCGAATTATCGAAGGTCAGCGTCACCTCGGCGGCACCAACCGCTTGGCGGCCTGCGCTGCCGTTGAAAATCACGTCGGTCATTTCGCCGCCGCGTAGTTTTTTCGGACTCCGTTCGCCGAGTACCCATTTGATGGCATCGACGATATTCGACTTCCCGGAGCCGTTGGGTCCAACGAGCGCAGAGACGCCGTCCGTGAACTCTAAGCGAGTCCGGTCGGCGAAGCTCTTGAATCCGGAAAGTTCGATGGCGCGGAGCATACCATTAGCCGCGTCGCCCAGTGACGCGATGAGGCGTACAAACAAAAAACCGGCGAATCGTACCCGATTCGCCGGTTCAAGGCAAGAGGAATTATTTAGTCGGTACTCCGTCTGTTGTTTTTCACGGCGTTTCGTTAGAATATAGGAGGTGAAAAATGTGTCGGAACCTCGCCAAATTGCCGATTTCTCTGATACGCCTCGGGTTTTCTATGACCTTTTTCCGAAAGTTGTAACCTGCCTCTGAATCGCCATATGAGCACAGCAAATTCAACTCCGCGACGTGGAATCACGATTGACGAGCGTCTGGATCAAACCCGGCGGCTTGTTCGCAACGTCGATCTGCTGATCGCTACGTTGACGATGATGACGTTCCTTTGTGCTGCCGGTCTGTTGGCAGTTCTCGCCGATCACTGGCTTTTCAAAAGCGGGTTGCCGGTCTCTCTGCGGCTCGGTATCGGATCGGTCTGCGTTCTCGGCGTCGCCTGGTTCGTTTTTCGGCGGATTTTGCCGCTTTTTCTGTTGCCGATCAATCCGGTGTACGCCGCCAAGGTGTTGGAGCAAGAAACTCCGACGCTTAAAAACACGCTCGTCAACTGGATTCTGCTTCGCCGAGAACGAACCGAGCGCGGCGGAGCGTCGCACAATCCGTTGGCCGACCGAATGTTCGACGGTGTCACGCAAACCGCAACAAACTCCCTCGCTCGAATGCCAACGGACCGCGGCGTCGAATGGCGGATCGTCCAATGGTGGAGTTTTGCCCTTTTGGTTCTCCTCGGTACGCTGTTCGTTTATGGACTGTTTTCGCCGAAGAGTCTCACGACGTCACTCGCCCGACTTTTGTTGCCGTTCAACGGCATTGCCGCTCCACAGACCGTTAAATTCCTGAACGTTCAGCCGGGAAACCTGACCATTCAACAGGGTGAGCGGCTGAACGTCTCCGTGGAAGTCGTCGGTCCGTCCCGTAAGACGGATGTCCATCTGGTATTTAGTACGGATGATGGTCGCTTTGTACGCGAGAGGATTCCTATGACGCAACCGGAAGGGGCCGTTCGATTCGAGGCTCCCTTTCCACCGGGAAAACAAGGGATCGTCTGCGGTTCCGATTATTGGATCCAGCGAGGCGACAGCCGGTCGCAAACGTTTCGGCTCAATGTTCGGCCTGTTGCCGTACTCGAAGTCGAGTCGTTGACGTATCGTTACCCCGCTTATACGGGACTAGCGGAAGAGACCGTCGAACACAGCGGCGACGTCAAGGCCGTCGAAGGTACGGAAGTTCGTCTCAACGCCAAGTCGACGGTTCCGCTCGAACGGGCCAGCATCGTGTTCGATAACGATCCGAAGCAGACGCTGACTTTGTCGATCTCCGGCGAGGACTTCCGGCAAGCGACCGCTAGGTGGAAACTCGAATCCGATCCGAAGAGTACGCAACCGGTGACGATTCGTTCCTACACATTTCGGGCGACTGACAAGGAGGGTTACGAAAGTCGCCGAAGTGGAATTTACCGCATCGAAATTTTGCCTGACAAGCCGCCGGTCGTTCAATGGGACGATGCGTTATTGCAAGACGGAAACGACGTCATCGAATTACCGCTGAACGCAACACTCGACATGCCGTTTACGGCGGAGGACCCCGACTTCGGTTTGCGTTTCCTGCGGTTTCACGTCGAATCCGCCAATAAGCGGATTCCGTCGGTCGATCTACTCGAATCGCCGCCGCAGGGCCCCACGGAACACACCGGATTGCTCCGAATGAAACACGATTTTTTCCCGGCAAAAAGCCGACTGTCCGTCGGCAACACCGCCGAACTTTGGATAGAAGCCATTGACACGAAGTTTCCGACTCCGAACACCGCGACGACCCGGCGGGTGGCCGTAAAAATCATCGATCCCAAGGAACAGCAGGATCAACAAGACGAACAATCGCCGCCGAAACCCGAAGACAAGCCGAAGGAAAACGACCAAACGAAAGAAAGCGAACCGGACAAGCAGGAACAACGGGACGACAACAACGAACCGAAGAATGAAGAAAGCCGAAACGAAGAGCGACACGAAGAGAACGGCAATCAGGACGAACCGCAACCCGGCAAGAACGAAAATTCCGGCGGGGAGGATTCAACGAAAGAAAGCAGCGAAAAAGAAGGCCCCGAAAATAAGGGAGAGGACAACTCGTCCGCAGACGGAGCGGGAAAAGACGACGGCCGCGACAATCGTGAGGAAAGCGGCGGCGAGGACAAAAAGCCCATCAATCCAGAGACGAATCCCGGCGATGCGATGCAGACGATTGCTGATCGGATGAAGGAAGACGGCAAAATGCCGGGCGACGATCAGGAGAAATCCGCCGATCAACAAGAGCAAAAATCGGGTGACGCCGGTAATGATTCACGGAGCGAAGAAGAGGGCAACAACCAAGGCGGCGAGCCGGGGACGGGAAACGATGAATCGGCGTCAGACGGCAGCGACAACTCAGCTGGTCCTTCGGCAACCGGCGGCGAGGGCAATCAACAAACCGACAAGGAAGGCGGACGCGGCGGCCCCGCCGAAGACGCTGACGATAACACGCACGGCGGCGACGACGGAAAATCCGGCGGTCAACCATCGGAAGAGACAATCCCCGAACGCGGGACGCAGAATCAGGAAAACAACGGCAGCGATCAAGGAACAAACGGCGGGAAAAGGGAAGTTCCGGACGACCCCGACAAAAAGGGACACAGTGAACGCGACGATTCGTTGAACCCGAATTCGCAAGATCGAAGCAAAGAGGGCAACGATCCCTCGAACCCAAGGAAGCTTGACGATCCGGCGAAAAACGACGGTCAACAGAGAACCGAAGAAAAATGGCAACCCGGCGGCGAACCCGGGGGCAATCAGATGGAGAAACCGGGAAAGGCCGACAATCAGGAAGGCGTCCCAACGGACGAAGACGGCGATCCTACCGGCGAGGGAAAGTCAAAGGGCGGCGGTAACGATTCTGCCGATACTCCGTCTTCCGAAGGTACACCGTCTTCCGAAGGCGAGGCGTCTTCCGATGGTACGCCGTCCTCCGGTGGAGAGTCGCCTTCCGATGGCACACAGTCCTCGGAAGCTCCCAATGATGCTCAGGGAAAGGGAATGACGGGAGGCAGCCAAGCACCGCCGGGCGTCGATACGGATGTCGAGGAAGCGAATCTCAAGTACACGGAAAAGGTCACGAATCTCGTACTGGAGTATCTCGAAGATCAGATGGACGCTCCGAATCCGGAATTGCTTACGGAACTCGGTTGGACGAAGGACCGATTACGTCAGTTTGCCGAAAAGTGGAAACAAATGTCGGAATTGGGCCAAAAAGCGGAGCCGGGTTCGCCGGACGCCGAAGCATGGAAAGAGGCACTCAAAAGTCTTGGCTTGAAGCCGGACCGTGACCATACGGGAATTCGCAGAGGCCGCACGGATTTCAAGGACACAAATAACATAATGGAAGGTCGCCGCCATCCGCCCCCGGCATCGCTCGAACAACGGCTTAAAATTTATACCCAAGGAATCGGAAAGGAATGATTATAGACCTGTTGCATAACCTCACGAATTTCGTCATTCCCGCGAAGGCGGGAATCTAGAGCGTATTAAAATGGGGCTGGACAACATTCCCGTCACCCCCGCGCAGGCGGGGGCCTAGAGAGTAAATGTTCACATGTTCTTTAATGGCAAAAGTTTATGGCGATGAAACAAACTCAATGACGTCTAGTGGAGCTAGCCCCCTGCCTGCGCGGGGGTGACGGGAGTTTATCGACATCTACCCCGAAACTCGTGCGTACTCGGATCGTTTTTTGCTCTTGCTCTCGACGTCGAAAAATGATACTGTCCTCGAATGGACTGGTATCATCTCGTTGACACTTCGCGCGTTCTCGTTTTCACATTGGTCTTGACCCGGGTGAGTGGGATCGTCATTATGGCACCGGTTTTCGGCGGGGCCGACATTCCAATGCAGATTCGAGCGCTGCTCGCCTTTACACTGGCCGTTCTCATCATGCCGTCACAATGGACCGTCGATGTCGGCGATCCGCGGACGGTGTCAGCCTATGCCATTTTGCTTGCCGCCGAGCTTGGTATTGGTCTGGCGCTGGGACTCGGCATCAATATTTTCTTCACCGGTGTTTCCGTGGCTGGTGAATTGATCGGCAACCTCGGCGGTCTGCACGCGGCACAAATTTTCGATCCGGCCACTGGCGATCAGGTGCCGTTACTCTCTCCGATGCTCCACTATTTGGCCGTCGTCGTATTTGCGGCCATCGGTGGTCTGCGTGTTCTTATGGCGGCACTGCTCGACACCTTTCAGACGCTACCGATCGGTGAGTGCAACATGCACACTTCCATTGCCTATTCATTAACGACGATCCTCAGCACGAGTTTCGGTCTTGCCCTTCGCATGGCCGCGCCGATCATGGTGGCAGTGCTCATCTCGATGCTCGTGATGGGCCTGCTCAGTAAGACGCTGCCGCAACTCAATTTAATGTCCGTCGGGTTCGGGATTAATTCGATGCTCATGCTCCTTGTCCTCGGCCTCTCGCTCAGTGCCGGTATCTGGTGTTTTCAGGAACACGTTATCGTTGCCTTCGAAGCCCTGTTCAACGGGATCGCAGGAACGGAAATTCCAAGCTGGGTAGACTGAAATGCTCTCGGCTCTATTCTGGTTCCGGATTGACGGCGACGAGTGCTTCGACAAGGGACCGGAGCAGTGCCTTGCCGCATAAGCGGACGTTGTGAACAAATTGAAAAAATCCTATGTAAATCGGCAAACGCTCCTGCGAAAGACCTCGGTGAGGACGCAACCAACTTCGCAACAACGGCCAAAAACCTTCCATTGTGTTAAATGCACTTCGTGAAAACCGTCGCCGTCCTCGTCACGAGTGGACACCCCACGACCATGATACACCGTCTTGTGCACGTAACCCCACTCCGGTCATCGTCCATAAATATCATATTCGTCCGTATTCACCAGCGTTCTCAGCTTGATGAACTGTTCAATGATCGGCTGAATGGTTATCTGCCGTACATTGTCCAACATCCTTAACACCACTTGACCACCTCGTTGAATCATTCCGAAAATCGGACTCGGCGGCGATTGGCCGATGGGAGAGGGGTTTAGATCGTATTAAAAATGGGTTTGGACTTTTTATCGTCACCCCCGCGTAGGCGGGGGCCTAGAGAACAGATGCTCACATCTTCTTTAATTGCAAAAGTTTATGGTGATGAAGCAAACTCAATTTCGTCTGGAGTCTAGGCCCCCGCCTGCGCGGGGGTGACAGAAATTTTGTCCAGACCGATTTTTA
>Ga0099364_10014556_pt1 | contig 10453 bp, 8 predicted proteins | sample TergutTh196P3_FD_73070 | JGI IMG/M metagenome (GOLD analysis project Ga0099364, IMG submission 73070) | Microcerotermes parvus P3 segment gut microbial communities from Pointe-Noire, Republic of the Congo - Th196 P3 | ecosystem: Host-associated > Arthropoda: Insects > Digestive system > Gut ...
ACTCAGCTATCCCTTTTATTTTACATTCGAAAATCCCGAAAGAACATCCAACCGTATATTCCAAAAAAATAGAATCAGTTTGCATTTTTCCTTTTCCCTGAAAAGAGGCTTGTGTTCCGTCAAAATTTTCCCACCATTGAAGAGGGATTAACACGCTGTCGTTGGATATAAAAGCTTTAAAAGGAGATGTGCCTTCTATATCTATGCTAAATAGCAAATCTGAGCCGATCCCCTCTGAAATCAAAATATAACGCTCATCCGGAAATATAAAACCAACAGAAGTTGTACTCTCACAGGAGCCTTCTAAATAATACTCTCCCGGAAAACATTGATTTTTTTTAGCGTGTTTAACAAAATGAAATAATTCAGCAACATACTCTTTATCATTTATAAATTCTAGATATCTTTCAAGTACTTCAGGAGTCGGAGGTGCCCCTGAAAACATGCCGATAATATATGTGCCAGCACAGTTCTTCCAATCTATTGAAGTATGAATATCCCAATCATCTGGACCATATTTAGTAATAGTTTCTATTCTAAAGAAATATTCATCTTTGTCGATTACTTTGTAAAGGTCAATACGTACGCTTGAAAGAGCTTGAATTTCCTCAATACTCTCGCAAAAAATTTTCAACCACTCCAATTCTTGCAATGGGTCATCCACGCCGCATACCATAACTTCAATATTGCTGCCATTATAACAATACACCTGCTCCCCATTGATAAAAATCACATTGACCTCCTCCTGCAATATACCGGCTATCGTATACGACACATCGGTGTAGCACACACAATCCGCCTTATTGGGGGAGCCTTGCTGGGCAAGGCTCAAAACCCCATTGACAAACGTATGGGTTACGTTTACTGCGGTAAAATCGCATGTAACCTCAAAATCGTAGTGCGTAATTTGTACGCCGGCGGTGGTAAATTCTACTTCTACTCTGCCCGAAAGTTCAGTATTTGATGCTTTCGTTTGCCGGCATGGCGTAAAGTTTACATTTGGCGCATCGGGCTCCTGCTCTCGCTCTGAACACGAGACCGCAAGGAACGCTGCTAAAATGCTGACTAATAGATACTTTTTCATGGTTTTTAATTTTTATTTACCTTATTTCAAGTTCAGAGCCTAAATCTACTTCAAAGTTGTTAAATAAGACTTATCCATTTGAAATAATTTCGTTTTCATTTTTTTTTATTAATTATTATTTACAAAAAATAAATATACCTTGCAACCTCTCAACAAATTCATCCCAGTTTATGGAACGTTCTCCTTTTCTTGATATGTTTCCGGTTACAAGTCCATCCGAGTACTTAAGCACAGAAGTAGAACAGCCTGCAATGCGCATGTCTCCGGGTTTTTCATGAAAGGGTATTCCAAACAGTTCATAATAACGAAGACTTTCCCACAGTTTTGCTAATCTATCATCAAAAGTTGTCAAAATCAAGATTAAAATATCTTGCTCCTCGAAATCTACTGCTAAATTAATAAATCGAGCTGATTCAATTGAGCCAAAACCATCACCCCATGCTATAAACGTAGAAATATTTTCCGGAAAATTCCCCTTCAAATCTTCAATTAACATGATGTTTCGACCGTATTCATACGCATCCAGAGCTATACCCTTGATAATATAAACATCTTCAAGGAGATGGTATCTCGTCACAGCTTCTAAAAATGAAAACTGTCTTTCACAAAATCCGACTGATTGCGGAACATCTGGAAGCGCATGTACATTTTCGTAACAATGAACCCGTTCGCCACAATACACCTGCTCCCCATTGATAAAAATCACATTGACCTCCTCCTGCGAAATCCCGTCTATCGTATACGACACATCGGTGTAGCACACACAATCTGCCTTATTGGGGGAACCTTGCTGGGCAAGGCTCAAAACCCCATTGACAAACGTATGGGTTACGTTTACTGCGGTAAAATCGCATGTAACCTCAAAATCATAGTGCGTAATCTGCACGCCGGCGTTGGTAAATTCTACTTCTACCCTGCCTGAAAGTTCAGCGCTTGACGCTTTCGTTTGCCGGCACGGCGTAAAACTCACACTTGGCGCATCGGGCTCCTGCTCTCGCTCAGAACACGAAACAGCAAGGAACGCTAATAAAATGCTGATTAATAGGTACTTTTTCATGGATATAATTATTAATTTTTTATTTTCACCTTATTTCAAAATCTGCGCCTAACCGAACATCAATCTCATTAATGATAACTTCGCCGCCGTCAAGCATTAATTTACCGCCGCTGAAAACAGTTACGTTATTTACAGTGATAATGCCACAATTGTTAATAAAATTTAGCGTGACGCCGTTGTTGACAATTACGTTTTGAATAACGATATTGCCGCAACCATTGTTGACAGTTGTTACGCCGGGACCCGGCGAGGTCGTATAAGTTAGTGTTGGCGCTGCGCACGGCTGGATATAACCGCCTTTATTGTTATTCGTTGTACTGATTGCGTTTAGTAACGAATTGGCATTATTTGGGTCAAAGTCGAAGCTTAATTCATAAATCATTATCCCGCCATGTTCTCTATCGTAATTGACGGAAACCTTCGAAATAGCGTCGCCCATATTGTCTCCGCGACTAAAAGGGAAGATCCAATACTCTTTATACGGTATTTTACTACCGCCATTTTCTTCACCGACTACCGGATCCCAGCCGAAAAAAGCGCTACCAACAAATAATTTACTTTTATCTAAATGTATAGGCGGCGGATTGCCCCACCAAAAAGCCCAATCATAAACTACGCTATTTGAACTGTTGGCGTTTGAGTGTGGCGTCCAGTCAGCATTATCGTATGTCATAAAGAAAATAGCATCTACAGCGCTCCAGATATTCTGCGGAATAGACAAGTTGGGATAACCATTCGGACGTCGCGATGAGAGCGACATTGAGATGTGTTTGCACTTAAGGGCAGTCTTTAAGGCATTTAAAAGGTTGACGCATTGATTCCATTGGGATTCATTAGCAGGATATTCCCAATTAATGTTCACGCCATCAAAACCATGTACATCAACAAACCTTTTTACATTGGCTACAAAAATATCGAGATTTGCAGAGTTTGTAGCACTAACAAAATAATCGCCGCCTACGCAAATAATCGCTTTTTTATTAAGATTATGCGCTCTGTTCACAAGGCTTTCTAACCATCTGTTTGTTTGTCCATTCCAGTCAATATCCGGAATACCGCCGTGCCAAAAGGCTGGAAGATTTAATGTGTGCAAAGTCCCACCTGCATTGCATCCTATACCCATCGCAATCACGTGGGTGAGCATTCCTAATTGAACATCGCAAGGAAAGGCATCCAAAGGGTTTAGATTAAAATCAAAACGTTGACCCGTTGCATATGCAATAACACCGCCTTGTGGCAAACAATAAGAATATGTCAAAAAGCTAAACGCCAACACAACAGCGAATTTTCTAAAAAAACGTAAGGAACATATTTTTTTCATACCCACTTGGTTAACATTTTAAAATAATTGGATTAAGTCTGACCTAAAAACCCATCCCTTTTCCTCTGCAATACTGCGATCACATTCGAAAATTGCTGGAGTACCTATTTCTTTGCCTGCCTCTCTAAATGATATTGATATAGTGCCATCAGAACTATGTTTTCGGTTAGGCATTGTTCTGAACATGTCGTTAAATGCAGAGACTGTAAACGGATTATATGCTACTAATAAAATGACCAGGTCTAAATTTTTACTCATATCCAAATTGGTTATTTGGTTATATTCGCAATACAAACGTATTAGGGCAATATTATTGCTTAAGTCCAAATGAACTAATTTATTACGTCCTACATACAACTCTTCTAGCAACGTATTGTTACTCACATCCAAATTGGATAACTGATTTCTAAAGCAACGCAAATGCTTTAGTGCCGTATTCCTGCTTAAATCCAATTCGATTAGTAGATTATTTCCGCATCCCAAACTTACAAGCGCCGTGTTTCTGCTCACGTCCAAAGATGTTAATCTATTACCTTCGCATCCCAAAGTTAGCAATTTAAGATTATTACTCACGTCTAAACTTGTCAATCTATTGCTGGACACACTCAAACGTTCGAGCGAAACATTCTTGCTCACATCCAATTCAGATAATTGGTTTTGATGGAAATACAATTCAGTTAGCCAAAGATTGCCACTCACGTCCAAAGCGGTTATTCCGCAGCCATGACAGTTCAAACTCGTAATATTACCGGTAACGGTAATGCGGTGTTCTGACCTGTTGCCTGAAAATGAGTGAGAAAAGGCATACCGTCCAGTCTCACTGCTTCTTCTGCCATCAGAAATTTCGCTCATTTCGCCATCCCCCCAATCAATACTGATATTGACGGAATTGTCAGCGTCCGCTGCTATTCCAACTTCAAAGAACGCTATGTGATATGTCGCAGTCATAGTGATAACGCCTATAGGTTTTTCCACAGGATCAGGTTCGGTTGGTTCGCCCCCATGCATTGGCTCTTTTGCGCATGCTTTAAGGGGAAACAACACTGTCGTTACCACAGTCATCGCCAATATGACGGAACATTTTTTAAAAAAACTATTCGTTTTCATATTATCCTTTAAATTACTGATTAATTACCAACTGTTTAGCCTCAATTTGATTTCCCGATGATACATTTATTATGTATGTACCCACTGCCAGGTCGCCAACCGATATCTGAACGCTGTATGTTCCCGCCTTCTGGTTTTGCTGCGGCACAATCAGCTTTACCATTTGTCCGAACATGTTGTACAATCCTATATTTATCTGGGCGTCGATAAACATGGTGTAATCAACTGTTACAAAGCCGTTTGTGGGATTGGGAAACAGGGAAAAGGAAAAGTTCTGAGGCTGTTCGCTTTCGCTGGCAATTCCCACAACGTCGCTTTTCGGCGCATTAGTCAGTTCGTCCAATCTGGCTGTTAATGCGTTTATCTGAGCCTGCAATCTGTCGTTTTGCTCGCTGAGTTCCTGCACAGCCTTCACCAATGGCGCTACAAACTCGGCATACCGGAGTCCGTAAGGACTTTTGTCGTTTTCGGGCGCATCTACTCCGCTGAAAATAAAGCCTATGCTCTGTGCGGCTTTTTCCACATCCTGCGCTATGAAACCGGTATAAACCCTGCTTTCCTGATTAGCTCTCGCGTCTGCCATTATTTTTGTTTCTTCTGGCGAACGCGCTAAGGAAATAGAGTCAATGAAGCTTCTGATTGCGGGGTCGTCCGGTCTCTGGATTTCATCTACTGCATCTAAGTCAAGGCTATATGTTACCGGCTGCAACAGATTGATGAAGTTAAGCCCTGGAACATCCGCCCGAATGTTTCTCTTAGCGCGCCCATCAGACCAGGAAGACCAACTTAATTGACCTCCAATGCGGGTCATAGTATTGTTGCCTATTCTTACTTCATTGCTTTGCGTATTGCTTGCTGCATAACCTATTGCTGTAGCATTAGTCAGATTGCTGGTGTTTGAACTGCCTGCAAAATCTCCAACAGCGGTATTGTGACTGCCAGTGGTATTGAAGTAAAGCGCAAAATATCCAAATGCGCAATTACCGGAACCCGATGTGTTGAATCCAAGCGCGTCACGCCCAAAAGCATTATTAGTGTTGCCGCCAAAATTGGCGCCAAGCGCACCATTGCCAAAGGCATTATTGCCCCACCCCGTATCATTGCTTCTAAGAGCAAAATATCCAAAAGCATTATTATCTTGTCCCGTTGTATTGTTTTGAAGGGCGTACAAGCCGAATGCATTATTCCTTGCACCTGTCGACAACGATTGGTGCGACAAGGCACTATATCCAAAAGATACATTCAGATTTGAAAGACTTCCTGTACTCCCTGTCACAATGTTGTTCACTCTGAAAACAATGGGCACGTGGTTAACTGTCCTGCTCAACGAACCTCCGATAAGAACATCCCCGTTGGGTTGAACCTTCAATTGCCCGAACACCGCCATCGGGCATACAAACAAGGTCAAAAGCATCATTCTCAATACATTAGCCGCCATGCCAAGCATCGAAAACCGTGACCTGTGGGCTGTGAGCCGTTGCTCTCCGCCCGACTTCAAAACTGTCGAAAAATTTATTAATGTCTTCATTTTTATATGATTAAATTGTTAAAAAAAATAAAATTAAAAAAAATACTATAAATTATGTTTATTAAATTTACGAAAACAACTATTTATTTTCGCTGCAAATATAAACAAAAAAATTGAAAAAAAAAATAAAAAATAAAAAATTTTCAAAATTAACTTAACAGATTCAGAACTCCTGACCTGACCCCTAAAAATACGACATTTCCGAAGACAACAGGCATAATTGCATTGTCGCTGTTTCGTCGCTAGCGCGACTTGCTTGCTACGTGCAGTATCCGCGGTCCGTAGCTCCTACCCCACCGGCTGGTGCGATATAGTAAAATAGAACGATGCGCCGGCGCCTTCGGTTGATTCTACCCACATATCGCCGCCCATGAGTTGCACGAGGCTGCGCGAAATGGTCAATCCGAGACCGGTGCCGCCGTATAGCCGGTTGTTGCCGTTCTCAGCCTGACGAAAACGCTCAAATATGACCTCGTGCTGACACGGCGGCAAGCCGATGCCGGTATCTTCTACCGCAAACTCTAAATAATTGGGACACAACTTCCTGTATCCGAAACGTATGTAGCCTTTGTCTGTAAACTTTATGGCGTTGTCGAACAGATTGTTGAACACCTGACGCAGGCGTGTCGCGTCTACGTTGATAACGCACGGGTTTACAAAACCGCTGTCGTCGAGCACTAACTCAATATTGCGCCGTTCGCGAGCCTTCAGATATGCCTCGAAAAAGACCTGCAACTCTTTCATCAACTCGTTGAGCTGCACCGGAATAGGCGTTACTGACAACTGTTGCGCTTCAATTTTGGAAATGTCCATTATGTCGTCTATTATTTTGGCTAATTGTTGGCAACTATTGTTCACTACCTTAATGTATTCACGCCGTCGCTCGCACGAAATGTTTTCGGAATCGACAAATCCCAGAAAACCAACTATTGCGTTAAGCGGCGTGCGAATTTCGTGAGACATATTTGCCAAGAAGGCAGATTTTAGCCTGTCTGATTCCTCGGCTTTTTCTTTGGCTATGGTCAGTTCGGCAGTCTTTTTTTCGCGAAATTCGGCTATTTCGGCTTCAGTTTTTACGCGTTCGTCTATGTCGCGTGTGAAGCCCACCATTTGCGTTAGTTCGCCGTTTTCGTCGGGCGCTATTCGCATCGAAGCCTCCACCCAAACCGGTGAACCGTCCTTGCGGAAAGTTTGCGTGGCATACTGGAAATAGTGATTAGCTCCTTCTTCGTGATACTCCTCTGTTTTTTCCCGAATGACCTTCAAAATAGCCTCTATATCTTGCGGCGACAGGATGTCGTGCAGCGACATGTTTAAAAATTCTTCATTAGAGTAGCCATACATCCCCAAACATGCGCCTCCCGCAAATGTGTATCTTAGCGTTCGCGCGTCTATCACCCAAAACATATCCTTCGTGTAGTCCGACACAAGCGTATATTTTTTTTCGCTTTCCACCAACCTGTTTTCAATATTTTTGCGTTCCGTGATATTGATTATTATCCCCTCCCAAACGATAAACGCATCATTTCGAGTGTTTTGTCTGAACAGTTTGTTCAATTCCCTTGAGTGGTTATGGCTACAAACGTTCCAAATAATGAAGGCATCTTCATAGCGCGGACGCGAGACTATGTGCAGCCATCTGTCGCCGCACCGAAATTCCATGTTGAAATCGGTCATCGTTTGCGCGCTGTGGTCTAACGCTTTGCGAAACAACGGCAAATCATCGGGATGAATAGCCGTCAGGAAGCTTGTAATGTCGGCTATGGCGACATCGGTGGCTATGCCGGTAACTGTTTGCCACGTTGCGCTGACGTATGACAGTCGCATCTGTCGCGTCCGGCTGTGGCGCACTAACTGGAAAAGCGTGCCGCCGGGAATATTGTCGCCTAAGGTCTGCAGGCGGTTTTTTTCTGACTTCAACTCTCGCTCCAATATTTTGCGGTCTGTTATATCTAACACTACTCCGTCTGCGACAATATGTTCGCCTTCGCGACGCGGACGGGAGGATATTTGCAGCCAGCGCGTGCAACGGTGATTTATCATGCGAACCTCGGCGTGGAACTTGCTCAACGCCTGACCGCTCTTTTCCATGGCGCCCATCAGTTCCCACAAATCGTCGGGATGCACCATCTCGAAAACGGTGTTGATGTCGCAGGTGGCTAATGACGCCGGAATACCCGTTATAGCCTCCCAAGTTTCGCTGACATACGACAGACGCCATTGCTGCGTTCGAACATCGCTAACAAACCGAAAGATAGTGATGTCGGGAATATTGGCGTCTAAGGTCTCCAAACAGTTATTTTGGACGCCCCCGTTCAATTGAGACTTCAATATGTGGACTTCGTGCTCTAAATGAGCTATCCGTTCATCTGTCATGTTCATATATGTATAAAATTATTAAGATTATTACTAATTTTCGGGGACAAAAGTACTCGTTACCGGCAAAAAAAATGTAGTAAAATAAAGATAAAAAAAAAAAATTGTTATCATAATGCGACAAATAAAATACAAAATAACGCACTTTTTCCAAAATTTAAGGAATTAGTTTCGTAAATTTGTGTTTTTCGCAAAAAAAAATATTTTCATTTGCATGTAACAAATTCTTTTTTCAAACGTCTACATATAAAAAGCGTTATTTAAAAAGCCGAATAAGTGAATGGATAAAATCGTTTTTAACCGCTTACTGTCAGCTCTAAGACCCAAGATGTACCGTTTAGCTCTTTCTTTTACGAGGCGTACGGACGAGGCAGAGGATGTTGTTCAGGATGTTGGAATAAAATTGTGGGAGCGGCGCGATGACCTTGCCGCATTTAGCAGTGTTGAAGCATACGCTATGAACGCCGTACGCAACCGTTGTATCGACGTTGCGCGCTCGCCCCACAACCGTATGGACGAGTTGGTAGAAGCTCACGACACTGCACACGGGCGAACGCCGCACCAAATGCTCGAACAAGCCGATATGGCAGCGTTCGTAAGGAAATTAGTAGAGCGGTTGCCCGAACAGCAAAAGATGGTAATGCGTCTGCGCGACATCGAAGGATACGAGTTAGACGAAATAGCACAAATACTCGAAATCACCGACGGCGCAGTGAGAACAAACCTTTCGCGGGCACGGCAAAAAATTCGCGACGAACTTTTAAAACATACATTATAATAAGTAAGGATATGAACCAACAAAAAGTAGAGGAGGCGCTCCAACGATATTTCGAAGGAAGCACAACATTGGACGAAGAACGCGACTTGCAGCGTTATTTTGCGGGAAACCATGTAGCCCGTTCGTTAGAGGTATACCGCCCGATGTTTACATTTTTTGCACAAGAGCGAGCCGTAGAGCCGCCAGTGCACAAAACACGCACTATACGCATGAAACTGTCTGTTATTACAGGCATAGCAGCAAGTTTGGCTTTTCTGCTGTGGCTCGGGCTACCAACGGCGGAGACAACCGAAAATTTCGTCTATATTGTGAACGGAGAACGCGTGTACGACGAAACAGCAGCCCTGGCTATAGCCGAAAATAAGCTGCAAATGCTGGCAACGTCGATGCAAACAGCAAAGAACAGCATGGCGGCATTCGAAAAATTGCACGAAAGCAGTCAGCCGCTGATAAATATTTCGAACGCGTTGAGAATGAAGAATGAAGAATGAAGAATTGTTAAAAGTTAATCAAAAATCAAAAATCAAAAATGAATAGAGTAGTAAAAATTTTGGTAATCTGCATTTTATTAAGTCCTTTTAGTGTTTACGGACAACGTGATGCAGTAGAAGACCCCGTCATCAGAATATTTAATAAGTATGAGGAACGGGATGGCGTTGAATCTATCACTATTTCGCCTGCTTTGCTGGGGCTGATGCGAAACGGGAGAACCAACGACCAAAAAACTAAGGATTTGATTTCGCGCATCAACGGATTGCGCATCATAACCATTAGCGACGGCGCCGACGGCAAGGGACGCACTAACCGCGAAGCCCTGACAGCCGAACTGCAAGCAGCCGTGAAAACTGACTTCGAAGAGATAATGATGGTCAGAAGCGCAGGCGAACGAATGGAACTGTACATCCGAAACAAGGATAACAGAGGCGCACTGCTGTTTATTACATCGTCGGCAAACACTGTTACGGTAATGCACCTCGCCGGAACAGTAGATAAAATGCTGATAGACGCGGTGATGAACGGAGATATAGGGATATCGAGATAAGAATGAAGAATGAAGAATGAAGAATGAAGAAGTTAGTAGATATTTTTAGTTTAATTTGCGTATTTTGCATATCCTTATGCGCTGTTGCCCAACCTGCTTTGCGTATCGGCAATATGGAAATCACGGTCAGACATCATGGTCAGGACACTACTATGCAAAT
>Ga0099364_10014557_pt1 | contig 10453 bp, 10 predicted proteins | sample TergutTh196P3_FD_73070 | JGI IMG/M metagenome (GOLD analysis project Ga0099364, IMG submission 73070) | Microcerotermes parvus P3 segment gut microbial communities from Pointe-Noire, Republic of the Congo - Th196 P3 | ecosystem: Host-associated > Arthropoda: Insects > Digestive system > Gut ...
GACTCTCCTTGCGCGAAGCGCAAAAAATCGCATGTGAGAACGACATCTGGCCCGAGCGTTACGTACGCAACACCAGTCTGTTCAGCGCGGCCGAGCAAGCCCGCCTGCTTTCCTCCACGGTTTTGCAAGTGGGTCTCGGCGGTCTGGGCGGCCACCTACTGGACATGCTGCTCCGGCTGGGCGTGGGGCGCATTGCCGGAGCGGACGGCGACTCTTTTGAAGAGTCCAATCTCAACCGTCAACTCCTCGCAACACATGCCACACTGGGCAAAGCCAAGGCACAGGCCGCAGCCGAGTACGCCGCCCGAATCAATCCGGCAGTGGAGTTCACGCCCATAGAGGCTTTCCTGCGCGGCGAAAATCTGCTTGCAGCCTTACAAGGCAAAGATCTGCTCCTGGATGCCCTTGGGGGACTCACAGATCGCAAAGCGCTGCACGACGCTGCCGCGAAAATGCAGGCGCCCATGGTCAGCGCGGGCATTGCAGGTTTTGTGGGCTGGGTGGCTGTTGTCCGCCCGGGCGATCCCGGGCCGGCCATTTTCCTCGGACAGGGTCCGGGCGTGGAGGAGAGCTTGGGCAATCCCGCGCCCAGCGTCGCTCTTGCGGCTGCCCTGCAATGCGCGGAAGCCGCAAAAATCCTCGCGGGCCGGGCCTGTGCATCCGGATTTGCCGTCTTTGATCTGGCCGACCAGAGCCTCACCAGGTTCAATTTCTGAAAATAGCCGGGGGAGGGAAGCTCAAGGATGTACGCCTTGAAGCTTCCCTCCCCCCGGTTTCGCGTTCGTGCCATGCATTATTTGGAGCGGATTGCCCGCGCAGGCTCTTTCCCTTTTATAATTCCCTCTCCACATAGCTTGTGTGAAGCAGCTTATGGGCCTTGTGTCCACCCGGCTTGCCCAGATAACTATCGTAGATTTCTTTAACCACAGGGTTTTCATGGCTTTTTCTCAGGGTCATGGCTTGATCCTCGGAATAAAGCGCTTGGGCCCGTTTTGCCCGAAGGTCGACGAAATTGCGGATATAGCCCGGCTGATGAGGCTGGCCGCCGCCGTTGACGCAACCGCCGGGGCAGGCCATGATTTCCACAAAATGATACTCCTTCTCGCCGCTTTTAATCATGTCGACAAGTTTTTTCGCATTTGCAAGGCCGCTTGCCACGGCGACTTTTACTTTTGTACCGGCGACATCGTACTCGGCTTCTTTAATGCCCGCAACGCCGCGGACCTCGTAAAATTCAAGCTTTTCCAGAGGCTTGCCTGTCACCACTTCAACAACGGTTCTCAGCGCAGCTTCCATAACACCGCCGGTTGCGCCGAATATATGAGCCGCGCCGGACGCTACGCCGAAAGCGGGGTCGAACTCGCCGTCGGGCAGGTCCTCAAACACTATGCCGGCCTCTTTAATCATCGCGGCAAGCTCGCGGGTCGTAATGGAAACGTCCACGTCAGGATACCCGGAGGCATTCTGATTGTCTCTTTTGACTTCAAACTTCTTTGCCGTACAGGGCATTACAGAGGCAACAAAGATGTTTTCCGGCTTAATACCTTCTTTTTCGGCGTAATACGTCTTCATCAGTGCGCCGTACATCTGCTGGGGCGACTTGCAGCTTGAAAGGTTCGGTATCATCTCCGGGTAATAATGTTCACAGAATTTTATCCAGCCTGGCGAACATGAAGAAAACAACGGGAACGGTCCGCCTTTTTCAAGGCGCCCTAGGAACTCGGTGCCCTCTTCCATAATGGTAATGTCCGCCGCTGTATCGACATCGAACACCTTGTCGGCGCCCAGACGGCGCAGCGCCGAGGCAAGCTTCCCCTCAACGTTTGTGCCGATGGGCATGCCGAAGTGTTCGCCAAGCTGCGCCCTGACGGAAGGCGCGGGGGCGATAACCACATGCTTTGTCGGGTCGGCGATGGCGTCCCACAGCTTCTGGTGGTCGAATTTCTCGGTCAAAGCGCCCGTCGGGCATACCGCTATACATTGCCCGCAATACACACAGCTTGTCGCTTCCAGCGGCAAATCGAAGGCGCTGCCTATACAGGTGGCAAACCCGCGCTCTTTGGCGCCGATTACGCCTACATGCTGGTTGTGCCTGCAAACCGCCACGCATCTGCGGCACAGTATGCATTTGGAATTATCCCTGATAAGATGCGGAGCGGAGTCGTCAATATTGGGGCTTAAATCCTCGCTGGCGGCAAATTTGTTCTGGTCCACCATGTATTCCTGTGCAAGCGCTTGAAGTTCGCAGGTTAAAGAGCGCTCGCAGGAAAGACATTCCATTCTGTGGTTGGACAGAGCAAGCTCCAAAGTCATTTTTCTTGATTTTCTAAGGGCTTCTGTGTTCGTCTGCACTTCCATCCCCTCGGAAATGGGGTGGACGCAAGCGGCGGCGAAGCTTCTCGCGCCTTTAACCTCCACAACGCACATGCGGCATGCGCCAATGGCATTTATCTCTTTGAGATAGCATAATGTAGGTATACGAATCCCTACGGAATTTGCCGCTTCGAGTATTGTCGAGCCTTTAGGGGCTTGTACGTCTAATCCGTTTATTTTCAGGTTGGCGGTTTCCATGAGCTAACCTCCTACTTTTTACTAATCGCTTTGTATTTGCATCTTTCAAAGCAAGCGCCGCATTTGATGCATTTGACCTGGTCAATGATATGAGGTTCCTTAACCTCGCCATCAATGGCATCCACAGGACAAGCCTTTTTACATGCCGTACAGCCATTGCATTTGTCGTTTATCTCGAATGTCAGCAAAGCTCTGCAAACCCCGGCAGGGCATTTTTTGTTTGTAACATGCTCCACATACTCATCCCAAAAATAATTCAGGGTTGACAGAACGGGGTTTGGAGCGGTCTGGCCCAGCCCGCACAAGGAACTCGCTATAATATGCCTGCTGAGTTCCTTAAGCGTCTCCAAATCTTGCATGGAGCCGTTGCCCGACGTGATTTTATCAAGGATTTCCAGAAGCCGCTTTGTGCCTACGCGACAGGGCGTGCACTTGCCGCAGCTTTCATCCACAGTAAAGCCCAGATAAAACTTGGCGATATCGACCATGCAGTTCTCTTCGTCCAGCACTATAAGGCCGCCGGAACCCATCATGGAACCTATGGAAAGAAGATTTTCATAGTCAATAGGCGTGTCAAGGTGCCGGGCCGGTATACAACCGCCGGAAGGGCCGCCGGTCTGGGCAGCCTTAAACGCCTTGCCGCCCGGTATGCCGCCGCCGATTTCATATATTACTTCCCGAAGGGTTATGCCCATGGGAACTTCAATCAGGCCGGTGTTTTTAATCTTGCCGCCCAGGGCGAATACTTTCGTGCCTTTGGATTTTTCGGTGCCCATGGCTGTAAACCATTCAACGCCGTTGAATATGATCCTGGGGATATTCGCAAAGGTTTCGACGTTATTAAGAACCGTTGGCTTGCCGTACAATCCTTTCACCGCCGGGAACGGGGGCCTGGGTTTGGGTTCGCCTCTGTTGCCTTCAATGGAAGTCAGCAGCGCTGTTTCTTCGCCGCAGACAAAGGCGCCCGCGCCAAGCTTTACACGCATGTCGAAAGAAAAGTCGCTGCCTAAAATACCGTTGCCTAAAAGGCCTATTTCTCTGGCGTCCATAACCGCTTTTTGCAAACGCTGGACAGCCAGGGGATATTCAGCCCGGACATATACTATGCCTTCGTCCGCTCCAATGGCATAGGCCGCGATAGCCATGGCCTCAATTATTACATGGGGATCGCCTTCCAGAACAGAGCGGTCCATAAACGCGCCCGGATCGCCTTCGTCGGCGTTGCATACCACGTATTTCTTGCCTTTAGGCTGGGATGCGGCAAAAGACCATTTCATGCCCGTGGGGAAGCCCGCACCGCCCCTGCCTCTCAGTTGGGATGCTTTAATAGTCTCCACAACCTCTTCCGGGGACATTCCGGACAGTACCTTGCCCAAAGCCTGATAACCGTCCCGGCCTATATACTCGTTAATATCGTCGGGATCGATAATGCCGCAGTTGTGGAGGGCTATGCGCACCTGCTTTTTGAAGAAGTCGGTGCTTTCCAAGGATATTATCGCATCGTCTTTTTTGGAATCATCATAAACAAGATCGGCAACAATGCGACCTTTGATGATGTGTTCTTCAAAAATTCTGACCGCGCTGTCCTCTGTCACCATATGGTAGAACACGCCTTCGGGGTACACCACAACCACAGGGCCAAAAGCGCAAAGCCCGAAACATCCTGTTTTTACAACCTTAACCTCTTTACTGAGCTTGTTTTCCTCAAGTTTGCTTTCAAAATACTCAATCAGTTTTTCGCTCTTGCCGGCATGACAGTTTGTCCCGGCGCATATAAGCACATGTGAACGATACATGCCTTTATCTCCTTAATTATACGCTGCCCGGCCGGTTTATTACGCCCGGGTAAATTCGGCTACGGGGTTATTGTTCACTATATGGTCAACAACAACTCTTACCGCTTTCTCCGCCGTCATTCTGACATAGGTAACTTTATCCTTGCCGGGGACAGTGACTTCCATTATCGGTTCCATCTCGCAAACGCCGATGCAGCCTGTTTGCGCCACGGTCACGTTCCGTAAATTTCTTTTTACGACTTCTTCGTTAATGGCGGTCAGAACAGGCCTTGCGCCCGCCGCTATGCCGCATGTGCCCAAGCCCACGACCACGCGGATGTTATCGGGCTCGTTGTCCCGTATGCCGATCCGGTCTTTCATTTTGTCTCTAAGCGCCTGAAGTTCCGCTAAACTTTTCATATGAACCCTCCTAGAACATTTTGCTCCGGAGCAATTTCATGCTGAAATTGCTCTCTAATATATATCCGGCTTTACACCATCCATGTTTTCTTTAATGTACTCGCAAACAAACTGCATTACCTGGGGCGTGTTCAGGGGCAGCCCATCAAGGGTAGCGGCAATCTCCCCTGTAGAAACGGTGAACTCTTCGCCGTCCGCTCTGAAAATAAACCGTATCTCCACGCCTTCGTTCAAGCAAATAAGCTGACCCATGCTTTCCGCCAAATTGCCCAGCGGCGCGCGATCTATATGGGAATAGACAAATTTGGCGGTGGTGGCGGCGCCTTTGCCCAACTCTGAAGTTATATTGAATTCTCCGTTGGTCATCTCCGCCGCCATTTTGAAAAACGGCACCCCAAGCCCCACGGCCCGGGTCGTTCTGGTAGTAAAAAACGGGTCTGTCACTTTCTTTAAACTCTCCTGATCCATCCCGTGCCCGTCGTCAGACACAACGATGGACAATAAATCCTCCTGGCCGCTGTATTCAACGGTCACCGTTATGTTCTCGGCTTCCGCTCTGATGGAATTTTGGGCAATGTCCAGGATATTTAATGAAAGCTCAAGCATAAACCCCGCTATTCCCTATATTTGTTAATAATAGCGTCCACGGTCTTGGGCTTTCGAACACGGCCGTAAACGTCATCGTTTACAAGGAATACGGGCGCAAGGCCGCACGCGCCGATGCAGCGGCAGGCGTCCAGGGAAAACAGCCCGTCCTCCGTACATTCTCCGCCCTTTATGCCAATGGCCTTTTCAAGCCTTTCAAATATTTCTCCCGCTTTTTTCACATAGCAGGCAGTGCCCAGGCAAACAGTAACTTTGTTTTTACCTTTGGGGTTAAGGGAAAACTGCGAGTAAAACGTCACCACGCCATAAACCTCTTCAAGAGGCTTATCAAGCCCTTTCGCAATTATCTTCTGCACTTCGATGGGCAAATAACCATAAAGCTTCTGAGCTTCCTGTAAAACAGGCATTATAGCGCCCGGGTCGGATTTGTATTTTACAATTACTTCTAAAAGTTTGATTTCTTGTTCCTTTGTCCCCTGAAAGGGTAATCTCGTCTTGCTGTTTTGCATTGCGAAAAGCACCTCCTATAGTGTTAGACCACGCCTCATCTGTCGGTTCGGCGTGAAGACCACTCCGCCGGAAAGCGCGGTTTCCGGCTTGCTTCCGCCGCCTTTGTGCGGCTCCGTATGCTGGCTCTCTAACGAATTTCAAACTAAAAAGCCAGCCTTTCGGGAATTTTTTCGAATTTGGGAATTTGCTGGGGAGAGCAGCCGCTTTGGAGCTTGACCGGCCTGATTTAATTAAGGTATACGATAGTGACTACTTAACTACCTTTGGCAAGGAGGGCGTTAAAAACATGACTATCGGCAAATTGAAAGAGATATTGGACGCACAGGTTTTTTGCGGCGAGGACATGATGGGCCGCGAGATACAGGCAGCGGCGGCCAGTGACATGATGAGCGAAGTTTTGGCCTACGTCAAAGACCAGTCGGTGCTTTTAACGGGGCTTTTAAACCCGCAGGCCATCCGCACCGCAGAAATGATGGATATGCACTGTATCGTGTTTGTACGGAACAAAATTCCTACCGGCGCAATGCTTGAATTGGCGGCGGAGAGGAGCATGTGCCTACTGTCCACGAAGCTTACGATGTTTACGGCCTGTGGGCTTTTGTTCCAGCAAGGGATCAAAGGCGGAGAGGGTTAATGCCGGATTACATTAAACTCCATTACAAAGTCTCAAACGACGACTTTTCCAGAGCAGGCGAAGCTTCCGGCGACGTCAAAAAAAAGCTTAAGCAGCTGGGATTCCCGCCGGATATCGTAAGGAAGGCTGCTATTTCCCTTTACGAGGGGGAAATTAACATGGTAATACACGCCAACGGTGGTTTCATAGACGCGCTGATTTACCCTGACCGCATGGAGTTCGTGCTGGCAGACGTTGGGCCAGGGATTCCCGATATTGAACTTGCCATGAAAGCGGGCTACTCAACAGCCACGGACGAAATCAGGGGGCTTGGATTTGGCGCTGGCATGGGCCTGCCCAATATAAAAGAATATGCGGATAATGTTACTATAGAAACCGCCCTTGGGGAGGGGACGACCGTAAGCCTTCTTATTCTGAACAATAAGTAAGTCGCCATGCAGGCGTAGGCGCATCGTTGCTGTCGCCAACGGCTCAGGAAAGGGAGAAATTCCCCATGCCCAATGTTTTTCATTCCGTTACTTTGATTGACGAACTGTGTAAAGGCTGCACAAACTGCATTAAACGGTGCCCCACGCAAGCAATACGCGTTAGGAACGGCAAAGCTAAAATAATGGATACGCACTGCATAGACTGCGGCGAATGTATCCGTATTTGCCCCTATCACGCAAAAAAGGCTGAATACGATAATTTAGACATACTGAAAAAATACAAATACAATATTGCGTTGCTGGCGCCGTCGATTTATGGGCAGTTTCCGAAACTTGAATCGCCGGGGCATCTGGGCGCAGCATTTTTGAAACTGGGCTTTGACGAGGTTTTCGAGGTGTCAAAGGCGGCGGAAATCATTTCCGACGTCACGGTAAAATACATAAAGAGCGGCGAGTATAAAAAACCTATAATAAACTCCGCCTGCCCGGCCATTACCCGGCTCATACAAAAACGATTCCCCGATTTAATAGAACATTTGCTGCCAATCATCACGCCTTCCGAGCTTTCGGGGCTTATCGCCAAGAAAGAGGCCGTTAAAAAAACAGGGTTTAGCGCTGATGATATAGGTGCGATTTTTATTTCGCCATGCCCCGCAAAAGTTACCACTGTCAAGAACCCTATCGGTATAGAGAAAAGCCATTTGGACGGCGCAATCGGGTTTAAAGAAATCTATCCGCAATTACATTCGCTATTAAGTAAATACGATCAAAGAATACCTGCGCAGTCCGGCGGCGAGGGCATACGCTGGGGGGCCACCGGCGGCGAGGCTTCCGCTATTTCCGCTGAAGTGGAAGATAAATACCTGGCCGCTGACGGCATTGAAAACTGTATTCAGGTGCTGGAAAGCCTTGAAAACTGGATCGAGAAATCGAAGGTCGAGTTTGTAGAACTGAACGCCTGCACAAGCGGCTGCGTTGGCGGTGTTTTAACAGTCGCAAACCCCTTTGTCGCGGTGGTTAAGATTAATTCCTTACGTAAAAAATTGCCCGCTACCCTTAACAAGCTTAAAGAAGATACAATCCCGGAGCATACTAAATGGAGCAAGCCCCCTGAATATCAGCCTGTAGTGGAACTGGACAGCAGCATATCGGCCGCGATGGAAAAACTGTCTGCAATAGACAGTATCGAAGCCAAACTTAAAGGGCTTGACTGCGGCGCATGCGGCTCGCCGTCATGCAAGGCCTTCGCCGAGGATATCGTCAGGGGCTATTGCGAAATAAACGAATGTATATTTATTCTGCGGGAATCTATGCAAAATATTGCCGAAACCTTCGCAGGGCAGCACTGGTTCAAGAATAAAGATATCTCTAAAAAATAGCTCAAAAAGAAATGAAGTAATCGTTATGACCGTTAAAGAAATGGCGGAGCAGCTGGGTTTAAAGGTTGCCGCAGGAGAAGATGGATGTGACCGGGAGATTTCAACGGTCTATATCTGCGATCTGCTCAGTTTTGCCATGAGTAAAGCCCCTGGCGACTGCGCGTGGATTACTGTGATGAATAATGTCAATGTCGTGGCGGTTGCCTCTTTAGCCGATGTCTCTTGCGTCATACTGTGCGAAGGGGCAACACCGGACGAGCAAGCCGCGCAAAAAGCGAACGGCACTGGCATACCGATTCTTTTAAGCGGCCTGCCTGCCTTTGAAATCGGGCAGCGTATCGCGGCGAAAATAAGCGGTTGAGGCATGTCTGGCCGTATTTATTACGATTTCCACATACATTCCTGTCTTTCGCCCTGCGGCGCCGCCGACATGACGGTTAACAACATAGTGAACATGGCCGTTGTAAAGGGCCTCGACGCGATAGCGCTTACCGACCATAATTCCAGCAAAAATTGTCCGGCCTTTCTTGCCGCGGCAAAGGAAGCCGGTATAAAAGCCTTGTCCGGCATGGAAATTACTACCATGGAAGAGGTTCATGCCGTCTGCCTTTTTAAAAGCCTGGACAATACCATGGCTTTTGATTCGTATGTTTATGATTTACTGCCGGATATAAAAAATCGGCCGGAAATATTCGGCGATCAAATTCTGGTAGATGAAAAAGACCAGGAAATTGGCCGTGTTGACAAGCTTCTACTCAATGCGGTTCCCATATCTTTCTATGATTTAAGCGATTTGATGGAACAGTTCGGCGGCATATACTTTCCGGCTCATATTGACAGGCCCTCTTTCAGCCTGTTGTCAAACCTGGGCTTCTTTCCGTCTGACTGCCCTATGAGCGCCTTCGAGATAAAGGATATTTCCAATTACGAATCAATTCTTTCAAAAAACCCGGACATACTCGGCGTGCCGTCACTCATCAATTCAGACGCCCATTATTTATGGGATATATCCGAACCTGTGAATGTGCTGCACGGAAAAATATATGACCTTTTGAAAGATTGGCTGCAATACACTCAATCTTGATATTTTTTTCACAAGATTTTTTTTGAAACTCTTCTTTCATTGCTTCCATGTTGGGGCGCGATAAGCCGCCCTTCGGCTGCGGCCTCCCTATATTTTCAGCGCCGACGCTATGTTTTTTTGGTGCAGTACTTGCTTTTATATAAATCATGATTACAGTCAAACTAGAGAGCAAGGAGTACACTTTTTCAAGTAGGCCAAATTACTGTATAAGCCGACTTTTCGTTGGCAACGAACAGGAGATTGCAGCATGTACACAGACAAAGCGACGTGGTTTGACGATCAGGCCATTCGCACAGCCCTTTCGCGTGAAACCTCCCCTGATAAACAGCAGGTAGACGACATTATTGCCAAAAGTCTTCAACTGCAAGGGCTTTCCTTTGATGATGTGGCGCTTTTGTGTCGGCTCACTTCCGAAGACGCGCTTACCCCTGTTTTCGCAGCGGCCAAAAAAATAAAAGAAGAAATTTACGGCAGGCGCATTTTCCTGTTCACTCCTCTTTATATTTCCAACCTGTGCAAAAACGAATGCCTGTATTGCGCGTTCCGGGTCACAAACAGCCTTTTGACCCGCCGTGCCTTAAACATGGAAGAAATCCGGAATGAAACCCGAATTATCCTGGACTATGGACACAAGCGCATTCTTATGGTCGCCGGGGAATCCTATCCTAAAGAAGACGGGTTTTCATACGTGCTTAAAGCCATTGGGGCTATTTACGCCGCCCGTAACGCCAAAGGCGACAGCATCCGCCGGGTCAACGCCAATGTGGCCCCTTTAAGCGTGGAGCAGTTCAAAGAGCTGAAAGGCGCCGGCATTGGCACCTACCAGCTCTTTCAAGAGACCTACGACCGCGAGGTTTACAAACAGGTGCACGCCGGCGGGAAAAAGGTGGACTACGACTGGCGGGTGAACGGCATGGACAGGGCCATGATCGCCGGTATTGACGACGTAGGCATTGGCGCCCTTTTCGGCCTGGCCGACTGGCGCTACGAGGTCCTTGGCATGATCACCCATATCCGCCACCTGGAGCAAGAATATGGCGTGGGCT
>Ga0099364_10014558_pt1 | contig 10453 bp, 3 predicted proteins | sample TergutTh196P3_FD_73070 | JGI IMG/M metagenome (GOLD analysis project Ga0099364, IMG submission 73070) | Microcerotermes parvus P3 segment gut microbial communities from Pointe-Noire, Republic of the Congo - Th196 P3 | ecosystem: Host-associated > Arthropoda: Insects > Digestive system > Gut ...
AATCAATCCAAAAAGAACCCAAAAAAAGAGTCCAAAAACGTGAAATCTAATTTCATCATCGACGCCTCTTTTAAAGCGTCCCTTCCCACAGTTTAGAGATTTAGCCAATAAAATAACAAAAAACGGCTCCCCACTTTTTCTTTTTTCAAAAAAAGTAGTAAATAAATCAAATTCATGCCTTATTAGTATCGTTTATTAATAGTTTCAAAATATAAAAATAAACTGTGTGTATAAAAGTAACAAATGTTTAAATATTTTCAACAGAATATAGATTTGTACTAAAAAACAATCAAACAATTCAATAAACGCATACAACCTCGTCAAACCTGAATAATGAGTATTTTCGCAATATTTTGTTATTTTGCCGCTATGGAAAAAGTGAAAAAAATTCAAAATTTCAGATACGGCATTAACAAATCACATTCAGAGCGACGCCAAGCCGCAAAGAAAAGGAGCAATTTCATAAGTAGTCGCCATCGAGTCCGGTTACGAACATTCCCCCAAAAATTACCATCAAAATCGGTCGCATTTTGTCGATTTGAGTATAGAGAAACAATTATTTGACCATTAATTTATCACAATTTTTTTTTTAGAAAAGGAGATTTAAAATGCAAAATTTGAAACATGATACGAAACGTCTGTTAAGCCTACTTCTTACATTGAGCATATTATTGACATTCGTGCCGATGTTTGCAGACCCCGTGCAAGCAGCAAATCCGGCTCCGACCAGTGTAGGTCTTACCACTCCGCACGGCGAACAAATACTTGGCGGTACTATGGGCACACTTTACTGGTATATACTAACTGACGGGACAAGAGCCGAAGATGGTGTGCTTGGGGATACGGCAGTCGCTTATTTTGATGGAAATATTCTTTACCTGAACGGATATAATTTCGGGGAAATTCGGGTGAATTATAATGAAAAAGTTGACCTTGTTATCAGTTTGGAAGGGGATAATACCATTACAAGCACCGGTACGGGTCAAATACGAGGGATTGATAACTATTATGGTGGCAACATAACAATCACGGCGGCAACTGATGCAACTCTGGACATCGACGTAACAAGCAGCGACGACTACGCAATGGGTATTGCCACACACACCAGCGGCAGCTACTCCACGGGTACTGTTACCATCGGCGGCTATGCAGATGTTACAGTAAACGCGACTTCCGATGATGATTGGGCGATAGGAATATATTCCCGCGAGGACGTTTATATCGAAGACTTTGCTTCTTTTACGACAACTTGCGTAACGCCCATGGATGGCGGCAGTTTGCAGGCAACCGGCATTTTTTCTCGAGGATCAACCATTGAAATCAACACCGAGGGAAACGTATTCATAGATGTTTCAGACCCGATAAATGTCGGCACCAGTGGTTGTGCCATATACGGAATGGGCGAAACGATTCTAACAAAGGTCGGACTGCTGACCCTAAAACACCAGGCTGGGCTTAATCCAATTGCGGGAATGTATAACCCGTTGTGGTTTTATTATGATTTAGGCAACTTTATCGTTACAAGCCCGGACGCCAATACAATGATTTATACCCCCGGCAAAATGCCGGTCACCCTCACTTCCGGCGACAGCAAGATAACCCTTGCCCCCTACGCAACGGAAACCGGATATGCGTATTATTACACCACAAGTTCGTCTTCGGTAGCCGCCCCCGCTGTTGGCACGTATGTGCCGAGTGGCGCGACATTATTTAGCAGCGCTGAAGAAATCACCGGTTTAACAAATGGCGTGGAAACATTTGTGCAGGTTTATAAAGTAGAGACAGGCTATTCGAATGTCATAAGTTTCGGCGAGGCAAAAGAGACGCCGGCAGTGGTGCCGGACGTTACGCCGCCGGTACCCGGTGACAGCGGAACGATTACGACTGACCACGGTTATGTAGACCTCGCCGTAATTGGATTGGAATGGACGAAAGCGACAGACGATATTTCAGCGCAGTCGGCTTTGACATATTATGTGTATCAAAAAGCAGGCAGTGATTTCAGCTATTCGGGCGGCTTACCCACAGACGGCACATTGCTAAATCCGAGTGGTTCTTTAGATGCTGATGACTATTTAGTAACGGGGCTTACAGCCGGTACGACCTATTTCTTTACCGTGGTGGTAGAAGATGAGGCGGGCAACAAAGCAGCATATAATACAGTCAGTTATAAAGCGCTAACATTAGTACCGGCGAATGATATAACCGGCGTAACATCGCCTGTTGCGGGTGCAACGCCGTCAACGGCAATTGATGCCGGCACAGGCTATACCGCCACGCTTTCGTGGTACGGCAGCCCCGCAACTTTTGATTACGGCACCGGTTATACCGCAGCAATCACGCTGACGGCAGCGACAGATTATTCTTTCTTTGGATATGATTCGTCCTCGATTGCGGGATTTAAGGTAAACGGAATATCTCCCACGGTGATGTTATTAAATGACGGTGATGAGCTTAGATTTGATGTTGAATTCCCGGCAACAAGCGCCTTTTACACTGTTGAAGTAACATCGCCTGCAATCATAAACGGCGGAGCACATTACTTCGCAAATGAAGTTGAGGGGTATTCGCCCATCACGCCGACCACCTTTACGATAACCAACACAGGTCCCGGCGCAATGGCCGACTTAGACGTGGATATCACGGATTATTACACGTTGTTTATACTTGACAAGACGAGCCTGAACCCTGCGCTTGCCTCAGGCGGCACAACATCTTTCACAATTCAGCCGGATGATGGTCATACAGCAGGAACTTACCTTGCAACGGTAACGATAAGCGATACTAACCTCGATGCGGATTATACGTTTACCATTAGTTTTACGATAAGTACGGTAAGCACCACCGCCGATATCGCTCCGCCCGTACCCGGCAACAGCGGAAAGATTCAGGCTTCAACCATTAGCCCCGTATCTTATAATCTCTTATGGATGAAAGCCACCGATGATATTTCGGCGCAATCGGATTTGAAATATTATGTATATCAGCACACCACCTATTTCATGTTGGACGTAAACGGCTTACCTACGGGCGGTACGCTGCTCAACCCCGGCGGTTCTCTTGATATTGACGAATACACCGTAAGCGGTCTTATGGGCGGTACGACCTATTACTTTACCGTAGTGGTTGAGGATGAAGCGGGCAACAAAGCACTGTATGCCATAGAATCATGGCTTACCGGCTATGTTCCCGATACCACCCCGCCGACAGTCTCGACGGTTACGCCAAGCGGAACGGGTGCGCCAATCAGCAGCAACGTGGTTATCACGTTTGACGAGGCGATGGATACGACCGCCGGCACGGTTCAGCTTAACAGCCTTCCTGCTCTGACGGGCGGTGCATGGTCTGCGGGCGACACTGTGTTTACCATACCTTACAGCAGTCTTGCGTACAGCACACCTTATACTGTGAATATTTTCGACTTTGAAGATGCTGCAGGAAATGTGATGAGTGCTGATGGTACAAACAGTTTTACGACAGAAGCGGCGCCAACTTGCGCTGTAGCAGTAACAACACCGTCAATAGCAAGCGGCGGCACGCACACCTTCACTGGCGAAGTTGAAGGTTACACTCCGATTTCGGAAACCGGCTTCACGATAACCAACACCGGCACCGGCGCAATGACTGACCTCGATGTCGCGCTTTCCGGCGCAAATTCAGGCAGTTTCACGCTTGTTAAATCCTCGTTAGATGCAACGCTTGCATCGGGCGGCACGACAACTTTCACCATCAAACCAAACGACGGCTTGACAGTAGGAATTTACACTGCAACGGTAACGATAAGCGATACTAACCTCGGTGCGGATTATACGTTTGATATCGACTTTACGGTAAGCACCGCACCCGATACCACCCCGCCGACAGTCGTAACAGTTACGCCAAGCGGAACGGGTGTGCCAATCAGCGGCAATGTGGTTATCACGTTTGACGAAGCGATGGACACGACCCTCGGCACGGTTCAGCTTAACAGCCTTCCTGCGCTGACGGGCGGCTCATGGTCTGCGGGCGACACAGTTTTCACTATACCCTACAGCGGTCTTGCGTACAGCACACCTTATACGGTGAGCATTTCCGGCTTTGATGATGTTGCAGGAAATACGATGGCTGCCGACAGCAGCAACAGTTTTACGACAACATCTCCAAGCAGCAGCGGCGGTGGCGGCAGCGGCACAGGAATTGCACGCATCATTCAAAACGCAGGCACAGAACGGACAAACGAAACGCCGGCGAATGATACGCCTGCGGTTACTGTTTCTGTATCAAACGTCACATTAGACAAAACCAACGAAACGTTGAAGGCAGGCGAAATCTTGCAGCTTATTGCAGCAATTACGCCCGGCGATGCAACAAACAAAGGATTGAACTGGTCAAGCAGTGATCCGTCTGTTGCAACGGTTGACGCAAACGGAAGAGTCACGGCTCTTAAAGACGGCACGGTCACGATTACGGTGACAACAAGTGACGGCAGTTTCGTGGCGTCATGCGAGGTGACGATTTCAGGCACTATCGCTGATACAAAAACAAGTATTCCCGGATTTGCGATTTTGACTGCGATGATGGGGCTGATTTGTGCAGCGGTGCTGGTTAAGTGGCAGCAAAATCAAAAGAAGAAATGAGTTTTTTCATTTCTTTTATTTTTTTTTTTGTTTTTTTTGTTTTAAAAGTATTTTACATAACACATTCAAACGCAGTTCAAGACTGCAATATTAAAACAAAGAGGCTTTATAAAATGCAAAATATTAACCATAAAATCAAACGTATGCTTCCCATATTGTTTATGGTTGGCATGGCACTTGCTCTCCTGCCGGTGATGACGCTGGCAGCCCCCGGCGAATATAACACAAGCGACATCGCCGTTATCAACGGCATGATCACAGCCAATAATCTGAGCTGGACAGAGGATACCGTTGCTGACGGCAACATCATACCCGGTGACTGGTCAGGAGGCGTAACATGGTCAACCGCTGCGACAAATAAACGCATTGTTGAGTTGGATATTTACTATTGCGATTTGGAAGGAGCTCTGGATGTGACCGATCTGACCGAATTGGAAAATCTGAACTGCTACATCAACAATCTGACCGCTTTGGATGTATCCGGCTTGACCATGCTGAAAAATTTGGATTGCTTCTACAACAATCTTACCTCCCTGGACGCATCCGGCTGTACCGCACTGGAAAATTTGAATTGCTACTACAACAATCTTACCTCTCTGGACATATCCGGCTGTACCGCGTTGGAAATTTTAAACTGCGACAGCAATAACTTGATTATTCTGGACGCATCCGGCTTGATCGCACTGAAAAAATTGGACTGCTCCTATAACGATCTGACTGCTCTTGGCGTATCCGGTTTGACCATGTTGAAAGGTCTAAGCTGCGACAACAACAATCTGACTATTCTGGACGTATCCGGCTGCACCGCGCTGGAATATCTGTACTGCTACAGTAACAATCTTACCTCTCTAAACGTATCCGGCTGCACCGCACTGGAAAATCTGGACTGCGACAGCAATAACTTGACTGTTCTGGACTTATCCGGCTTGACCGCACTGGAAGTATTGCTCTGCTCCTACAACAATTTGGCTGCGCTGGACGTATCCGGTTTAGTCAATATTCTCCACCTCAATGTGAGTAACAATTTCATGGCATCTGAAAGTGCAGTGATCGGCGTGACTGACGCAGCCGCTTTCATGGCTTGGGAAACAGGTGATTTTTATTTCTCACCGCAGAAGAGCAAAGCAAGCAGCGGCGGTGGTTCATCTACAGGAACTGCTGCAATCATATCCGGTTCCACTTCGACACCCCCTCTTTCTCAGGAAGGTACCACTCCGGTGAATAACATCGTTTCTGTATCAAATGTCACACTCGACAAGACCAACGAAACGATGAAGGCAGGCGAAATCTTGCAGCTGATTGCAGCAATTACGCCTAACAATGCAACAAACAAAGGTTTGAACTGGTCAAGCAGTGACCCGTCTGTTGCAACGGTTGACGCAAACGGAAGGGTCACGGCTCTTAAAGACGGCACGGTCACGATTACGGTGACAACAAGTGACGGTAGTTTTGTGGCGTCTTGCATGGTGACGATTTCAGGCTCTGTTGCTGATACAAAAACCGCCATTCCCGGATTTGCAATTTTAACGGCGATGATGGGGCTGATTTGTGCAGCGGTGCTGGTTAAGTGGCAGCAAAATCGAAAAGAGAAATGAGTTTTTTCATTTCTTTTATTTTTTTTTTTTTTGTTTTTTTGTTTTTTTGATTGGATGAAAAAGCGAAACAGAGAGTTTTTATTCAATCAGAAAAAGGCGGTCGCCCGTTTTTTTGAGGGCGGTGGGTTTTTTCTGTTTTTAAAAAAATGTCTTTTGGGATTGTCTTTTAAATGGTAGGGGATGACGATTTTTTCGTCAGGTTCATTTCTCCAACCAATGGTTGGAGATTTGTTTTGGTCACTTTATTGTATCCCTTCGATTTTATTCCTCAAAATAATTTTCTAATTTTTTAATAATTGTTTCACTGTCGGGCAGGATATTTTGGTATTTTTCAGGCAATTTTGAGGTGGTTGTGTAAGTTGCCACACCGATAGGCATATTGCTTGTTTTTTTGGAAGCGAAACATCTTTTTTCCTCTAAAACGATTGAAGATTGGGGGCACGGGTTTTACTCAAAGCAGTTTGTTGTTGTTTTTTAAAGGGTGCCCCGAGGTTATCGAAATGATGATAGAATGATGTTTCAGGGTTTCGATTTGAAGGACATGAAGGCGGTTGGCGTCGATTTTATTTCGTTTTTAATATAATTTTTGGAGGGGGTGTTTTTTTTAAACTGTGAAACATCCTTTTTCCTCAGAAACGATTAAAATGGGGTATCGTTTTTCATAAAAAAGTGTTCGAAGCGTTTGGAAAATGGATACCCTGATTTTTAACAGATTCAAAAAAATGATGTTTCCGATATTAAAAAGCAAAACCAAAATTCAATAACCATTTCTACCAAAACGTCCAAACCCCTCTCAAATTTCGTTTTCAGTAGCGTAGCGAATGAAAGCGAAATTTGAGCGTTTTTTTAAAAAAAGATTGTTTTTATGGTTTCCGTTATTGATTTGTTGTTTCGGTTTCTGTTACTGGTTACTGAAATTTGGTTTTGTTTTTTTGAAAAAGATGTCTTGTGGTTATCGAAAAATGGTTTAGGATGTAGTTTCAGGTTTTCGATTTGGAAGAACAGGAGGCTGTTGGCGTCGATTTCATTTCATTTTTAATATAATTTTCGATAGGGGCGGTTTTTTAAAAATGTGAAACATTTCTTTTCCTCTAAAATGATTAAAAAGATTGGGGGCACGTTTTTTTTCAAAGCAGTTTGTTGTTTTTTTAAAAAGGTGCCCCGGGGTTATCGAAAAATGGTATAGGATGATGTTTCTTGTTTCTGATTTGAAAGGATAGAAGGCGACTGACGTCGATTTCATTCCGGTTTTAATATAATTTCAGGAGAGGAGAGGGGAACGTTTTTAAAAAAAATATCGCTTTTATGATTTCTGTTATTGATTTTTTGATTTAAAAAAGAATCACAACCCGTCAATTTCCAATTCTTGAATTTTTCGGTTGTTATACGTTTCAAAAACCCGAATAATCGAAGGATGCAGCGCTGCATATATTGTGGGATAATCCGTTTCTTCATACTCGCGCCGGACAGGAAATGCGATTTTCTCATCTTCTCCTGTAAATTGGGCGTCAACATTTAACTTATTTCCTCGGGCGTCTATTCGCAGCCATTTCTTTTTATTTGAAAGATAGACGGCATTTAAACCATGCACAATGTAGCCTGTATCCGGTGTATCTCCTCTTGTCAGACGCTGATAGCAAAGCCCCGCCGGAATTTTGGCACATCTTAAAAGTGCCGCCAAAAGTAAGGATTTTGAATAGCAGATGCCTTCTTTGTATTCCAATACTTCGGAGGCACGTTTTGTGACGCGTTCACTGTCGATGTCGGCAGAATGATTAATTTCGTCTCGGACAAATTCAAAAGCGGCTTTTATTTTTTCTTCCTCTTCTTCATCCGAAAAGTTTGCAAACAGCTCATCGGCTTTCTTTCGGATCAGCGGATTTTCAAAATCAACATAATGATCCGCTGCTAAATAGTCATTGATGTCACTGCTTTCTAAAATATAATCCATGAATCCATCCGATTTCTTATTCATTCATTCGTCCAAGTAAATTTTGCCGTTTGGAAGCGTGACAAGTTTTTCATCGTTGACGGCTCTTTGAATCACATTGTCAATGACATCTTTAACGGGCGTGCGCAAAATCTTAAATCCGAAGATTTGAGAAACACGTTTGATGAGCTGATCTTGGGGTGTTGAATACTGTGTCTTTAAAACGTAAATGGCGGCTTGGAGAATTTCTTCGTCGCAAATCCATTGAATATTCAATAAATCCTCGTTTCTTGTTCGGACAATTGGTTTTTTGATTTTGGTCGGCCACAAGTAATTGCCGCGCACACGGATGTAATTGGATTTTTCGGCAGATGAAATTTCCCGAATAATCATATCACGCATGGATTTTGTCAAGCGTTTCACATCGCAATGGTCTTTGATTTTCAAAATCAGCTGTTCTTTGTGAATCGGACCTTCGCGGCTCACGATTTCAACAATTTCATGTTCCATTTTATGGCGCGGGATTTCAAGCAAGTTTTCCGTTGACGGAAGGTCGATGCTGTCATACGGTTTGTAATTTGGAACGCCGTTTTGGATCAATTCCGCCACATCAAACAATTGTTCGTCTGTGATGTCTTCCGGCATTTTTTTGATATCTGAGAAAATGTCATCTTCATCATCATAACCATCCGCATACGCGTCATCATCTTCCTGAGATGTGTCATCGTCCTTATCCGCATATTTGCGGCCTTTTGCAGTCTTTGAAATCTGTTTTTCATCATCTGTTTCAGAAAATTCACTTTCCGTTTTATCAGCAGGAATCACAGAATCTTTTTTAACTCTCGGTGTTTTCGGCTTGGGAGATTCTTTTTTGACGGCTTTCTCTTTCACTTTTTCATCTTTTTCTTTCACTTCTTCGTCTTTTTCTTTCACTTCTTCGTCTTTTTCTTTCACTTCTTCATCTTTTTCTTTTTCAAAGACGGGGTTTGAAGCAGGTGTTTTTCTTGTTCTTTTCGGCTTTTTTTCCGGAATGATTTTTGTCTTTTCATCTTCAATCGTTTCGTCTTCGATCATTTCATCGTCAATTTTTTCGTCATTGATTTCTTCATTTCCAATGTTTTCATCTTCAATATTTTCATCTTCATTTTCATCTTTGATTATTTTTTCAATGCTGCCCCTTCCCTTTTTCATTTCCGTTTTCTTTTCTTCCTGAATCGGCGGCTTTTCGGTTTTCTTCTTTTCCTGTTCAGCTTCCCGTTCATTTATGAATTTTAACATCTTTTCAATGTCTTTTTCATTTCTTTCGGCGGCGGGAATCTCTTTCTCTTCTTCTTGCTTTTCTGCAGAGCCCATCATTTCGGGGGCTTTTTTCTTGGCACTAGAGACGGCGTCTAATAATGCTTTTTTACATTTCTGCGGATTTAAATACCAGTCCGTTGACCAAATGCGGTATAAATTCCAGCCAAGTCCGGTCAAGACGTTTCGTCTCAAACGGTCGCGGTCGCGGGCAACACGGGAACTGAAATACTGCGGGCCGTCACACTCAATGCCGATGATGTAATGTCCGGAGACCTTTTCATTGACAACCGCAATATCCATTTTGTAGCCGGCACATCCGATTTTTTGGTGAACAGTGTATCCGTTTTCCCTTAAAAATATGGCAACCGATTCATCAAATGTCACTTCGTCGGGTTCATAATCTTTCATCTTGGAGACAAATTCCTTGGATTCGGCGTATTCCAAAAATGATTTTAAAATATGAAGGCCGGCAGGATCATCCTCAACCAAGGGCAAATCGGCGGCTCTGAAGTTTGAGAAAATGACACATTTTTCACGGGCGCGGGTAAATAGCACATTCAGACGGCGTTCTCCGCCTTCGCGGTTGAGGGGGCCAAAGTTCTTAGACAATCGGCCGTTTTGGTCAAATCCGAAACCGACGCTGATGATAATAACATCTCTTTCATCGCCTTGGATGGTTTCAATATTTTTGACAACAAAATTTTCACCCTTCTCGTTTGTGAAATACTTCTCAAAACCCGGATTACTTTTGACCAAAATTTCAATTTCTTTTTGAATGGCTTCTTGCTGTTTGACATTGAAAGTCCCGACCATGAGCGTTTTGTCGGGGAAGTTAATGAAGTGCTTCATCACTTCTTGAGCGACAATGCGGGATTCTTCCTTGTTGACGCCGGTCTTCCCGCGGTCGTAAACGGTGTCTTTCAAATGCTTGAATTGAAGGCCCATATTTCTGTCTTCGTGATACGGAGACGGGTAAATATACAAATGGTTGCCGTAAAATTCATTGTTCGAAA
>Ga0099364_10014559_pt1 | contig 10451 bp, 2 predicted proteins | sample TergutTh196P3_FD_73070 | JGI IMG/M metagenome (GOLD analysis project Ga0099364, IMG submission 73070) | Microcerotermes parvus P3 segment gut microbial communities from Pointe-Noire, Republic of the Congo - Th196 P3 | ecosystem: Host-associated > Arthropoda: Insects > Digestive system > Gut ...
AAGGTTGCCATTACCTGTATAATAGAAAGGAGTATCAAGGTTGATAGCAAACCAGCCACCTTCATAGGTTAACCCTGCGTTTCCTGTAAAATGATTCGTTAAATTGGCTTGCGGCACAAAGGCGCTAGCTAAATTGCTATCGGTATGTCCAAATTGTATCACCCATGGTTGTAAAGCGTCCAAATTTATCGCTTCAGGCCAGTTTTCATGTTGTTGAAACTCGATACGTGTAATGCTTCCATACATGCCACCAATTTGTTCCGGTGTATAGATCATTTGAACGTAACTATGAGTTTGTGTACTAAGATTCAAAATCGGTGCAGAGGTTACAGTTGTTGCGGTGCCTCTGATTACCTCTACGTCGTGGTAAACGGGGGCTCCCCCACCTTGTGCTGTGTAGACATTTAAGTAAGTCAAACAGAAATTGAAATTATCCGAGGGGGGTATTGCTTCATCGGAATAAAAATCAAATCTCACATAAATGCTACTACCCATAGCAACATTTTCTTTCAGTTCCTCAATGACAGTAAAAGTTCCGTCAAAACCTTGAACGCTAGCGTTAGTACTATCAATAGTGTAAACGGTTCGAAAACTTGAAGCATTAGTATCGGTATCTGATATGGATACTGTTATATACTCACCCGGGCGTAAGTTAAAAGGATTACCCCAAGTATAGAGAATATATCTAAACTCAAGCTCTACTGCGCCGTGAGGGAATGGACCAATAACTGGAGTCTGTACCCATTGGTGCGGTGCGTCAGAACGAACTGTTACTCTAAGGTGACGTTGACCACCCAAAAAGTCGGTTCCTAAGGTGCCCGTAGCTACAGAACCAGTCCAGCCTGTTAAATTCGTTAGGTCGTCCATGTTAAATATAAACAGACCCTCAAAATCACGAGAGTAGATAAGCTCTCTTTCAAATTCATTACTTGTAGATTCAAGTCTCATTCTAATATTAGGATGTCCTTGAGTAGCTAAGAAATTGTTACCAGAAGCAGTTGTAGGAATATCTTCTACATCAAACTCTGTAGCGCGTCTCATGATTCTTGATCTGTTTGAACCAGACATTGCAGTTCCTCTAAATGTGCCACGATTTGCAGCCACTTGAGTACCTGTTGAATTTACATTTGTAGCAATGACAATATTTTGTGTATTGTTATAAACAAAAGGTGTTTGTAGAATAATTTCTACCCAGTCTTCAATTGCTGGAAGGTTAACTATTCCATCAAAGACCTTTATTAACCCGCTGGAATGAGGAATAAAGGTTGATGTCGCACTGATGCCAGCAGGGTAAACTGATTGGTCGGTATGCCCAATATAGACTTCCCAGTTTTTACTAATAGCACCTTCAGAGCCGGGTATCCAGTGATAATAAAGTCGAGTTATTTTTCTGTCGTCGACGTTAATTTCAGATTGCCAATAAATAGTTTGTGAGTAGGAATAGTCGTCACGAAGGTCAACAGGAAGGTCATACGCTAAGGCACCTTCTCCAATTTGAATAATGTTAGAGTCAAAATTAAAACCAGTTCCATTTAAGTTAATTGTAAACGGAGTTGGATTAATAGGATCAACAATTCTAAGGACAGCTTCTTTTGAACCGGCAGATTTAGGAGAAAAAGCTACTTCAACAGTAATTTCATGAACACCAAATGTTAACGGAATACTTATGTTGGGAGTGTTGGTGATAACAAAATCTTCATTATCTCCAGTAATATTGATAGATAATATCTGTAAAGGATTAGACCCGAAATTTCTTAATAAGAAAGTTTGCGGTTCAGAAGTTTCGCCGATATTTAAAACACCATAGAAATTTGCTTCACTTGGTGTAACAACTAAAGCAGGAGTTGTTTCTCTTGGTATGAAACCAAGTTGGATGTTGGGTAAAGTTGCTTGGTTGGCAACTGAAATTAAAGGAGTTGCACTATTTGCAGTAGGTAGAGTATTGATATCAAATGGAGCAGTTGGATTTCCGACAGCAAGTCTCGTTCTATTGCTTGGCAAACCGGAAGTTCCGATGAAAGTTCCGCGTGGATCAGCCAGCGTTGAAGGCACAGCATCAGCGGTTGTTTGATTTACTGCAATAACAAGGTTAGATGTGTTATTATACTCAAAAGGAGTAGTTAAAACGATTTCCACCCATTCGTTAATACTTGAATGATTTTCTGGCAGAGTAACTATTCCATTAAATACTTCAGTTAAAGTAGTAGGGGTTATCCATTCTGAAATTGCTGTTACATCGGTGTGACCCATATAAACTACTAAATGTCTTTCACGTTCTGTCACTCGACCGCCGTTCCATTGATACGCTATTCTACCAATGTTACTACCGGGAATATTTATTTCTGATTGATAGTATATAGATTGAGTGTATGAATAGTCCATCATTAATTCTATCGGTGCTAATAACCCCATTGTACCATTACCAATTTGATGAACTACAAAAGGTGGGTCTGGTTCCTCGCCACTTTCTTTTACTTCTATATTGTCTAAAAGAAAATTGAAACCGTCCATCATACCACCAGCACCTATAAAGAAAAGATCGAACTTCACATAAATTGTACTACCAAAAGCAACCGGAATTCTTGACAAGAATAAAGGAAGAAACTGAGCTGCAAAAGTCTCAGGATTCGATGGTACAACAGATGTGAACTCGTGAACGGTTCTAAAACTTGAAGATTGTGTATCGGTATCAGAAATAGAAACCACAACTTTTTCGCCCGGTATCATTTCATAACCATAACTAAGTATAGAGTATATAAGATTGATGTCTACAAAATCATCGTTTACAGGACCAAGCTCTGGTGTCATTATCCATTGATGAGGCGGATTCCAATCATTTGCTATAACTTGTAGATACCTACCAAGAGAGGGGTCAGAATAGTCATGATCAGCTGAAAAGATTGCATATTCATCGGTAAAACCCGTCCAACCTGTCTCTTCGATGAAAGATTCTAAATCCCAAAATACTATTTCATCAAAACCTTCAACGTATGGTAACGGAAGCGGGTCTGGTCCCGGTTCTGCTAGTTGGGATATCACTAAATCATCTATTATAATTGTTCTTGTAGCACCGGCAAGTCCGTGTCTAAAGGCTAATCTGTTTCCGGTTGCTGTTGCTAATGAAACCGTGTGTTCAACAAATGTTGTTCCATAGTCTGTAAATACGTCAATTTCTTGGAAACTGGCTGGGTCGTTAAGGTCTGTAATAGTACCAATTCTAAGTGAATTTGACGTAGCACTGCTCGAACGTATCATAAATGTGATTTCGGTTTGGTTTATGTTTTGGATAACTGGGGTTACAGCCATAGAAACAGTTGCCGCTAAGGTACTATTACCGTTAGCGATTCTTAACGTGTTTGTGGGGCTAACATGCTCGGTGGCGTGGGAGACAACGGTAACTGTTGGAGGGGTTATTGCACCGGTTGCTGTAACTGTAATACCGTGCCAGCCAAGTGGAAGTGCTGTTGCGGTATCGAAGTTTTCTTCGTATGGCAACATGGCTGGATAAATGGTTGCGTCTTTGCCTTCGCCGGAGAGAGGGATTGTGTTGATGGCACGACCGGTATTGGCTTCGGTGATGATTAGGTTGGCGGAAAGAACTTGTTCAACTGTTGGAGAGAAAGCAACGGTGATGGAGATGGTTTCGCCGAAGTTGATGGTGATGGGGGGTTCGAAACGGATAAATGCGTTCCCTACGGATTCGGAACGAATAAATGCGTTCCCTACGGGTTCGGAACGGATAAATGCGTTCCCTACGGGTTCGGAACGAATAAATGCGTTCCCTACTGGTTCGGAACGGATAAATGCGTTCCCTACGGGTTCGGAACGGATAAATGCGTTCCCTACGGATTCGGAACGGATAAATGCGTTCCCTACAATACTAAAGTACGTATCATTATCGATAGAGATATCCGAAATAGTTAGCGGTTGTGCCCCTTGGTTGGACACAACAAATGTTTGCAACACAGTTTCACCTAAAGGTATAATACCGTAATTATGCGATTCTGGTGAAACCACAAATGTAGCCGGTTCAACCGTAGGTTCAAATCTTAGTCTTATATTCGGTGAATGTTGACTGGCAGAACCAGCAGGTAAACTTTCTAAATCGGCAATGTTAGAGGCATTTCTTGAAGAACCTGTACCACCTCCGGTAGAACCAACAAAATTACCATGTGAAACACCGGGTGAAATGCCAGAATTTCTATGTACAGCAACTAAAAGGTTGCCATTACCTGTATAATAGAAAGGAGTATCAAGGTTGATAGCAAACCAGCCACCTTCATAGGTTAACCCTGCGTTTCCTGTAAAATGATTCGTTAAATTGGCTTGCGGCACAAAGGCGCTACCTAAATTGTTATCGGTATGTCCAAATTGTATAACCCATGGTTGTAAAGCGTCCAAATTTATCGCTTCAGGCCAGTTTTCATGTTGCTGAAACTCGATTCGTGTAATGCTTCCATACATACCACCAATTTGCTCCGGTGTATAGATCATTTGAACGTAACTATAAGTTTGTGTACTAAGATTCATAATCGGTGCAGAGGTTACTGTTGTTGCGGTGCCTCTGATTACCTCTACATCGTAGTAAACTGGGTCTCCCCCGCCTTGTGCTGTGTAAACATCGAGATATGTTAAACAGAAAGATATATTATCAAACTGAGATATGCTTTCATGCGAGTAGAAATCAAATCTTACGTAAATATTGCTACCGGCGATAACATTTTCTTTAAGTTCATCAACGACTATAAAAGTTCCACCCCAAACGTCTACTGAGGCGTTACTGCTGTCTATGGTGTAAACGGTGCGAAAGCTGGATGCATTAGTATCGGTATCTGATATCGACACTGTTACATATTCTCCCGGACGTAAGCTAAAAGGACCACTCCAAGAATAGATATTATATCTAAACTCAAGTTCTACTGCACCATGAGGGAATGGACCTATAACAGGTGTTTGTACCCATTGATGAGGTGCATCGGAACGGACGATTACTCTAAGGTGACGTTGACCATTCATGTTTTCATATCCTAAGTTGCCCGAAGCTACAGAACCAGTCCAGCCTGTTAAATTCGTTAGGTCGTCCATGTTAAATATAAACAGACCCTCAAAATCACGAGTGTAGATAAGCTCTTTTTCAACGTTGCTTTGTTCAACGTTGCTTGTAAATGATACATTGTTTTGTGCCATTAGGCTTATTACCAAAAACAATGTTAATAAGAAAAATAATTTTTTCATTTTTCTCTCCTTTAAGATTTATTTTTATTTTTTTATTTTATCGTACCGGCGATCTCCGATCGCCACCGTACCAACGGTTTCTCGCCGTTGAATATATCGACGATGATACGCAGACGGAACTATTCTCGTAGGGAACGCATTTATCCGTTCCTCATATTATGGCGAACGGAGTTCGCCGTTACGGAACGAATAAATGCGTTCCCTACATTTTATTTCATCAAAACCATTCTTTTTATAGAGTTATAATCGTTTGTTTTCATTTGGTAGAAATACACTCCGCTGGCAACCTTTCTACCAGTATCATCAAATCCGTCCCATTTTACCACATATTTACCGGGGGCAATATTTTCGTCAAGTAATTTTTTTATTTTTTGTCCTCTCAGGTTAAATATTTCAATTAAGACATTGCTTTCAACAGCAATGTCGAAGCTAATGTTGGTATAAGGGTTAAACGGATTAGGATAATTTCCTGTAAGTAAAGTCTCTAAAGGAATAATTGGATTATCTATATCGGAAACGTTAATTTCTACATTCACAGAAATTGGTTCTGATTTTAAGCCCCCGGTGTACACAGCGACAACAGAATAAACATAATTTCCGTTTGGAACATCGAAGTCTGTATAGTTAAGAATAGTTATCATTTCTGTTATTTCTGTACCGTCCCGTGAAACGATGTAACCCAAGGGAACAGTTCCGGGTGCCACCCAATTCAATCTAATGTCATTATTGTTAATAATTTCATAACTAAGATTTGTGGGTGGTAGTAAATCGCTTTCATCAGGTATTGAAATCGTTATTTTTATGTCATCTACAACAATACCGAACATATCAACATCGGAATGATGCCTGAAGGCGATATAAATAGTATTTCCTCTATAATCTGATAAGTCATGTGTCATAATTGCTGGTTCTACGTTGTTGGCGTTAAATATTTGTGTATGTATGTTAGTGAAAGCATTTATAGTTGGTGTTGTAGTAGAAACTAAAACCGAATAAGTTTCTATTGGATAAACGCGAAGCATTGTCCAAATAAAATATTCAAGTTCAGCTGAATTTGAGTTATTAGGTATTTCTATTGGTGGAAGTACAAGATAATTGTTGGGGATTGTTGGGATGTTGCCAATATTAGTCCAAGACTGCGAATTTGCGGCTTGCACTCCTGAATACGCCATTATGCCAAGATCATTAGGAACCCCCGGTGGACTTTCAGCATCATAAGCAGCTTGATTCCATAACTTCCAATTTCTACCATCTCCGTTACCATCTAATAACGCCCAGCCTTGAGGTGGGAATGTACTCGCTGTAACGCTTTCAAAATCCTCAAATAAAAGAATTTCGGCAACTGCAAGAGCTACATTAAAAACTAATTCGTTGGTATTTATCTCAAAATTTCGGTTCATGTATGTGCCAAAACCTTCAAGGCGAACAGTTAGAGTATAGTTACCACGCCATATTGCCGGGAAAACTACTGCTGATTCTGTAGCGGTTAACTCGTATACAAATTCAGGATTATTGTTGTTGTTGACAAGTTTTACGATTGCTCCTATTACTGAAGCTGAACCAGCTGCGGTGAGGTTTATCGTGACCTGTGATAATTCACCCGGTGAGATAATGTTAGAAAAACCGGGAGCAGAAACGTTGTTGCCGGGGTAAACGGCTTCGACTATGTAACGATATAGTCCAGAGGTAACAGAAATCCATGTTGGGTCAATGTATTCGTGATCGGTGACGTTGCTTGCGATAACTAACCATGATGACGGGTTGTTGATGTCTGCCATCGTTGAACGGTAGATGTTGTACCCTGTTACCGTATCGACGGCGTCCCGCCGTTGATCGTAGCGGCGATCTCCGATCGCCACCGTACCCAACCGTAGGGAACGTATTTATGACGGCAGTCCAAAAAGTCGGTATTTGACAATTTATGCTTGGATGTTCTATCATGATGCGTTGCACCCCACTTGTCAGCAATGACAAGTGGGGTGCAACGCATCATGATAGTACATTGAAACCAAATGGACTTTTTGGACAGCGCTACGGACGCCTTCGGTACGATGGTGGCGATCGGAGATCGCCGCTACGATCAACGGCAGGACGCCGTCGGTACGATGGTGGCGATCGGAGATCGCCGATACGATCAACGGCGGGACGCCGTCGGTACTACGGAGGAAACCATGTTCCAACAAAGAAATCTTAAGCTAATAATATTAGCAATATTTGTATTTGCGTTTACATTTTTACAATCACAAATGATAGTAAAAATCAACAAAGGTTCACATCAGAAGATGAACCTACTTGAAAGTCTTAATCTTTCAATGTGTTTCGAGATGAATGATTACATAGTTGTAGCAATAGAAGCCGAAGAAACTCTTACTTCAAAGAACATCGCATATGAAATTTTAACTAAAAACCATCAAGCAGACCCTCTTGTGATAATTTCACATAATACGGGGTATGAATATGCGTTAAGCTCTTCTGTTCCACAGCAATTTAGAAGCAATGACACTAAGATTATCCCCGTAACCATAAACAAACACACTTATAAAAATGTAAAACAAATCAACTATTCAACAAATTTTTTGAATGCGTTTACTGCTGAAGAAAGGGAAATTATCACCAATTCTGTTAATGCTGACACATTGGCTTCATATATTATTAAACTTGAGTCATTTGTCACTCGCTACCCTATGGCAGAAAATAGGTTTGAAATATCTCAATGGATAGCCGACCAGTTTACTCGGTTTGGGTACACAAGTGTTGAGAAACCTTTGTTTTATGGTGTTGGATACTGGGGTCATGAGGCTTGGCAAGAAAATGTTGTCGCTACACTTGAGGGCAGCTTATTTCCTGATCATTATTTAATAATAGGTGGTCATCACGACTCAATCTTAAATAATTTTAATCAAGCCATGAATTTTGCACCGGGTGCAGACGATAATGCAACCGGCACTGCTGCTGTACTTGAAATGGCTCGTGTATTTAAGTTACACAATTTTCAACCTAATATAAGTATAAGGTTTATAACATTTGCTATGGAAGAGCTTGGTTTGGTTGGTTCAAGATATGACGCTGAAAAAATGATTGAAGACAATATAAAAGTAATGGGTATGATAAATATGGATATGATCGGGAATCAGCCTCCTTCAGCATGGAAATTTTTACTTTACAATTACACAACTGGTGATTATTTAAGAGATGTTGCTATGTTGATAGGCACAGAAATGGGATTAGATGTATCTTATAACAACGACGGCACATCTGGTTCTGATAGTTGGTCATACCATAGCGTTGGCATACCTTCTTTATACTTTGCAGAACACACTTTTAGTCCTCATTGGCATTTAACATCAGACACTTTTGAAAACGTAAACATTGAATATACAGAACAATATGTTAAGTATATCGCTTCTGTTGTATTATCTATATCGGATATGATAATTACCCCCGATAGTTACGTTGTTTACGACTTAGGTACTGGAAATTCTTTACGTGCAGAATGGAACGAGATTAATCTTAATAGCTTAAGCTATAAAATTGCCATAATAAACAAAACAACACAAGTTACTACAGAATACGAAACATCGGCTTCATATATAGAAATAGGTGGTTTAACAGAATATGTGTTATACGAAATTATTTTACAATCTATATATAACGGACAGGTAGGTCCTGCTTTATCAAGGCATATCATACTATCCAGCTATCCAAAAGTTGTTGAAGATTTTACACATAAATCTGATATAGGACAAATAAATTTTGTCTGGAATGCTAACACCGACTATGCTTTATTAGGGTATAACATTTATAGAAAAATAGATAACGATGAACAATACTCTCTACTTGAAACAATTTCTAAAAACCAAACTACTTATACCGACACTTCAACTCAAGAAAAAATTTGGTACAACTACAAAATATCCGCCTTTTTCGAGAATGGGAACGAAAGCCCAGATTCTAATATTATCCGTGCACGACATCTCTTTCTTAGCGATGGTGTACAAATATTAGATTTAACTTTGAACACAACGTTTAATCCACTTGCTCCGCCTCATGAACAAGTATATGATTTCTATCAAACAATAGTTCCGGGCTCTGTTCAACAGATTAAATATGAAGATGTTAACGAAATAAGCATAGAAGAGTTAGGAATTTATACAACAACAATTATTCACAAAAGCTCATACAATACCAATAGAAGTGATGTATTGACTGATGTTATAAAAACGATTATTGATAACGGTGGAAATATTATCTATTCTGCAAACAACCCTATGCATTTAATGGCTGCTTTTAATTCTTATCCGTTTGACTTTATTTCGACAGATTTTCCTAACGAATATTTTAAGATTAATAATGTGAATAGTAATAGCACGGCAAGATTTGCAAAAGGTGTCAGCACAAATTTCATGACTTTGCCCAATCTTGAAGTTGATATTACTAAATTACCAGAAAACAACAATGAAACTTTAAATAGATTAGAGGTTTTCGGAAATGGAGGGTTTCAGGTTTTATACACATATTCTTCCGATTCTTCAGACCCGACAGAAGCAGCCTTTAATGGTTTACCTGTAGCATTGTACACAACAAAAGGGAAATCACACATAATTATCACTTCTATCCCACTGTTTTTTATAAAAGAACACCAAGCTAAAGAGTTTATCACGGAAGCTCTAAACTATTTTGAAGTTGAGGTTTCTGCTACTGATAATCCGAGTCTTGTAGCAAAGGGGTTAAACTTAAAAAATTATCCTAATCCGTTTAATCCTGAAACCACAATTGAGTTTACACTGCCTGCTGATGACTATGTTGAAATCAATATCTTCAACATTAGAGGACAGATTGTTAAAAATTTCTCAAAAGAAAAATATTTATCAGGTGTGAATGTTTTCCAGTTTGATGGAAATGATTTGTCTTCTGGGGTTTATTTTTATCAAGTAAAAACAGAACAGGGATTACGTGAGACGAAACGTTTAGTGCTTATGAAGTGATCGTAGGGAACTGATTTATCTGTTCCGTATAAATCTGCGTAGCACCTTATATTATGATCGTAGGGAACTGATTTATGAGTCCTCTCCGAAAAGTTGATTTATATAAAATCATACCTTACACATACCGTAGGTATGTGTCGCTCGGTAGAAATGGATACACACACCAAACCGCATCCCGTAGGGATGCAACCTAACAATTCATGCATTTCGTTGCATCCCTACGGGATGCAG
>Ga0099364_10014560_pt1 | contig 10450 bp, 8 predicted proteins | sample TergutTh196P3_FD_73070 | JGI IMG/M metagenome (GOLD analysis project Ga0099364, IMG submission 73070) | Microcerotermes parvus P3 segment gut microbial communities from Pointe-Noire, Republic of the Congo - Th196 P3 | ecosystem: Host-associated > Arthropoda: Insects > Digestive system > Gut ...
CGCGTTGATTTTACCGTCCTTGAACTGAAACTCCTGCTGTACAGTGTGTGAAGGCGTCTGGATTTCTTCTGCGACAAGTTTCAGTTCGACACCGGTTGCGTCAAGTAGGCGAACGCGGAGTCTACCGAAAAGGTCCGGCGTCGGCTTCTCGGCGGCGGAGGCAATCGTTACGGCACAAACAAACGCAAGGAAAAAGAATGCTCGTTGCATGGAACTTCCTTTCGAAAAGGGTGGGAGCGGAAAAGAGGATTCTAGCAGGAAGGGGAGAGAAAAGGAATCCCCTCACGAGCCGGACGGCGTCGACCCCGACGTTTCAACTTAAGCCGTAAGTCCCGGCGAAAGCCCTCACATGTTTGACATCGAGTTCCATCTGCTGAAGGAGCCGCTCGACGTTCTCAAAGCGGACGGGATTTCGCAGATAATCAAGAAAGTCGACGTGCAACGTTTTTCCGTAGAGGTCGCCGCTGAAATCGAGCAGGAAAACTTCGATTTTCGGCACCGTTTCATCGAACGTCGGATTCGGTCCAATGTGTGTTGCCGCCGGAAATTCGCCGTCCTCCCATCGGGCCTTGGTCACGTAGATGCCGGGTTTGGGAATGATCGTTTGTGTCTCGCCGAGATTGGCCGTTGGAAAGCCGAGAGTTCGGCCTCGATGTTCGCCGTGAACAACAACGCCGCTCAGCCGATAGGGTTTCGTCAGCATGGCGTTGACACGGCGAATGTCATCGGTCGACAATAGGCGTCGAATTTCACTGCTCGAAACGATCCGTCTGTCAATTCGGACCGACTCGACCGGATCAACGTCGATTCCGGCCTTTTCGCCGAACCGCCGCATCGTCTCCGCGCTGCCGTCGCGGCGGTGTCCGAAGAAAAAGTTTTCGCCCGCGACAACAACCGTTGCCCGAAGTTTGTCAACGAGCGTTCCGAAGAAAAAGGCTTCGGCACTCTGATGTAGAAAGTCGAGTGTCGTCGGAATCACAACGAGGCCGTCGAGTTCAAAGTCGGCGAGGAGTTCGATTTTCCGTTGGAGCGTGCAGAGCGGCTGGACCGGAGACGGCCGGAGCAGCGTTGTCGGCGGCGGATCGAACGTCAAGACGAGCGAAGGAACATTGCGTTGGACGGCGTGCTCCTTCACCCGGGTCAGGATGCGTGAATGGCCGAGGTGCATTCCATCAAACTTTCCCAAGCAGACGGCTCCGCCCCGTAAATGGCCGGGCAAACGCTCAATACTGTTGACGATTTCCATGAGAGCCTCACGCCTGCTAATCCTCCTCATCGTGTTCGTGGAAGAGCGTTTCGAGGATTTTTGTATTTCGTTCGACGGCGAGGATGACCCGCTGCATTTCGACGCCGTCGCTCCCTTCGGCGTCAATGGGAAACACATGTCGTTTTTCCGGCAAGGAGAATCGAGCGTTAAAAAAGCCGTCGGCGGCAACCGGGATCGGCTCACCGCGGATACTGACCTGAACACTCGGATCGGTCTTGCCGTGAATCACAATGTCGACGTTGACTCGAAAATCGAAATTCCGCCGCGTCCTCTTGTCGACGGCACCGCGCTGTTGGGAAGCCCGAAATTGGGAAAGCAACGGGGCCGACATTGGCCGACGCAACTTCTTCTCGAACACTTCTTTCAAGTCCCGATTGCCTACATCGAGACCGCCGCTCAATTTGAATACTCGCCCGAGGTCGGCGTCGACACCGCGCCAGTTGCCGTCCAAGTGGTCCAGATCGTCGTGAATTTGACGCTGCGGTGTGGTCACATTGTTGCTGGAAACAACCTGATGAAACTTCCGCTCCCGGGAAAGATAGCCCAACTCCAACTGGAACGTCGACGGCGGATCCATCACGTCGATGTACCAGTGATTCACGCCGCCGTGAATGCGGATGTCCCGAATAAAGCGGCGCTGCGGATTCGTCGTGCCGTCGGATTCGAGTCGAAACAGGCGCAAGATCGGTGCGGCGGTATGCCAAAACGGCCCCATGGCGACCTTCGCTCGTTCGACCGCCTTCGCATCGACTTCCCAGTAGGCTTGGAGCCAGTAAGAATCGCGAACCATGAGAACAAGCCGGCTCTGCCCGGTTGCCAGCGTCGTCAGTTCAACACTCGCCGCAGACGCCTTTGACGGCACGCTGGGCGTCCGGGAAGTCGACGATACCGATTCTTTTCGATGCGGCACGTCTCTTTTTTTCTCTTTTTCCTCCGCCTTCCGTTTTTCCGGTACGATCTTGGGCGTCCCCTTTTTCGGGGCCGTTTTCTCGGCTTCCGTTGAGGTTTTCGCGAGCTTGGTAGCGGCAGCGAGAAGCCGGGCCAACGGACCGGCCGCCGCCTTCGTTCGAGACTTAAGAACAAGGGCGCGAACCAACTCGTCCTTTCTCATTTCGTGCCAACCGACAATGCCCAGCTCCTTGGCAATCGACGCCAGTTCCTTGACCGTCAGTTGGTTGAGTTCATTCGAAGTCGCCACGTTATTTCCTTCCAGAAGCAACCGCTGTCAACGGAGTAAATAAAGAACTTTGGGCAAAACACACGGTCCCGGCGGTTTCATGATACAGCGCCGCAACAAAAAATGCAACCGTGGGGGAAGGCAAAAAATCGAGAATCCGTGATTTCTTTCGCTCCACATCGCGCCTTTCGCATTAAAAACATTGTGGTTTGCAGATTAGGGACACATGGAAGTCTTTCCGGCTTCCAGGGCGGCGAAGCTGATCGGTTTGCCGCTTTCGCGGATTGCCAATTCGATTTCGCCGAACAGAATGTCCTGATAAATGTAGGCATACTCATGCCGGACAAGCTCCAGCGTCGCCTGGAAGATGCCGATCATGGTCGATTTGTGCAGGCCCGGCACAAAAAGTTGGCGAAACGCAACTCGTTCCTCGACCTTGAGCCGTTCGTGAATTCGATGGAGATGCGTGGAAATCGGCGTCTCGTCGTCGACCATCACGAGTGACTCCTTCGGCGCATTCTCCCGAACAATACGGCTAAACGCATTGACGAGATCCCATAATTCCACTTCACGAATCCTCTCCTCACCGAGGTTCCGGGACCGCGGCGGCAGATCGTTCGCCAAGCGCGGAATCCGAAGCTGCCAGGTTCGGCTCCGCTCCTCCAATTCGTTCGCGGCGTCGCAGAATTTCTTGTATTCGAGAAGTTGTTCGACCAGTTGCCGGCGTGGATCCTCGATTTCCTCTTCGACTGCCTCTTCGCCCGGCAGGATTTCGAACGATTTGATCTCGATCAGTGTACTCGCCAAGGCCAGAAACTCTCCCGCCGCGTTCACGTCGATCATTTCCAATACCGCGAGGTAATCGAGGTACTGCTCCAAAATCAACGTAATCGGAATGTTCAATATGTCCAACTCGTGCTTCCGTACCAAGTACAAAAGCAAGTCGATCGGACCATTGTAAAAGGAAAATTGACAATGGAAAACGGACAATGGATCATCGCAGCGGCCTTCGGCCGCACGGTCATAAGGGTAAAATAGTGAATCGGCGTTCGCTTGCACTCCTTGTCAATAGACCCGTTCCATAACTCTCGTGAATAACCGAGAAAAATTTCATTTTGTCCACAGATTACACAGATTAACACAGATTGTTTTTTATTGTGTTGGTGTTTTTCAAAAAATCTGTGAAAATCTGTGGATAAAAAATTGTGAGGTAAGGTTATGGAACAAGTCTAATGAAAGGTGGAAAAGTGGAACGGTGTCGAATCTCGAATAAAATCACCTTCCCACTGTCCCGCCATTCCACTTTCCCATCCTCATCGAAACGTCAGGTTTATACCACTGAGCAGTATACCTTACGTTTTCGATGGCGTCGAGGTAGTCGTCACGAGGATTACAGCGTCGAAAGGACGCCCTATTTTGAATTATGCGGAGCTTCGGGCAAAACGCGCTTGACTTCGGCGTGCCGTTGAAGTAGACTGGCGTGCCGTGGTGGTGTTTCATCGTGTCCAATTTTATCAGGAGAACATTTATGAGAATTTCGAATGTTAAACTGCGTCGGGGGGGGGGGGCAGGCAATCTTGGTTTTACCCTTGTTGAGCTTCTTGTTGTCATCGCAATCATCGGTGTGTTGATTGCTCTTCTTTTGCCTGCCATCCAGGCGGCTCGGGAAGCGGCCCGGCGAACGCAGTGTGCGAACCATCTGAAGCAAATCGGTGTTGGAATTCACAACTTTCACGATACGCAGGAAGGACTCCCCCCATGTGGTGTCCAGATGAACTATGCCGGTTTCTGGTTGCTGATCTATCCGTTTATCGAGCAACAGGCGTTATACAGCATGGTGTTGGATCGCGGATTTAGCAACGACTTTTTCCAGGGATGGTGGGGGACGACGACGAGTCCCGGGGCGATCGGCAGTAATCCGGAGGAGGCCAGAGAGAATCGAAAGAAGTTCGGTTCCGTTCCCATCTATCGTTGTCCGACACGGCGAAGCGGCGGTCCATTGGTCACCGGCCTTGAAGCGGGCGACCTGACTCCTGACCGCGGAAACGTTTCCGGCGGTCCTCAAGGAGATTATGCCATTTGTTTCGCTTATGACCGCTCTCTTTACGTGTCCGGAACGAGTTCGCCAACTTGGCCGGGAGTCGGTATTGACAGTGAGTGGACCTCCCATTGGTTCGATAACAACGTCAACTGGTACGCCCCCCATCGCGGCCCCTTCCGAATCATGTTGTCCAAATATGTCGCCGGAACCGACGCTCAACGAAGAGCCGCGTGGGGACCGCGAGATACGTTCGCCTGGTTACAGGACGGAACGAGCAACCAAATTTTGGTCGGTGAAAAGCACATTCCCATCGACTACCTCGGTCAGTGTTCTGATGGCACCTTGCCGGAAGATCGTGCCCGATACGGCGATTGCGGCTATCAGACCACAGGGCAAAACCGGGGATTGCCGAGCCAACGGTCGCTTTGCGGGGACTACGCCACGCCAGACGCCAATGGAAAAATGGCGTGTAATTTCGAATGCCCGATCGCGCGCCCGGAATCCATTCCGATGAATGCGGGAGCTCCGCGTACGGTACACTACTTCGGTTTCGGCAGCTGGCATCCCGGTTCCTGTCATTTTCTCATGGGCGACGGCGCCGTTAAAGCGTTTAGTCTCACGACGCCGGTTGCTCCGATTATGTTGCCGCTGAGTTTCGTCAATGATGGAGAGACCGTTGCTTTGCCTTGACATTGGGGCGTCGCCGGACACTGTTTCCGGCTGCGGAACCGCAACTACGGCACGTCGACGGTCATCAGGTCGAGCGACTTGCCGTTGTCGAGCACGCCGGTTTGTATCAAGATTCGTTTGCCGTCCGGACTGAAGATCGGATGCGTGTGGTCCGGCTTCTCCGGATGACCGGCCGTCAGCAGAACCCGCTCACCGTTGGCACGCCGGAGCGCGTAAATGCTGCCGCGATGCGTGTCGATGGCGACCCATTTGCCGTCCGAGGTTCCGGTACAGTGCCAGGCACAATCCGCGCCGAGACCCGTCTGGCCGAGCAGCAACATTTTCTTCGTCCGAAGATCGACAACGCCGACACCACTCGGCTTGTCCTGGAGTGATCCGGCGTGGCCGGAGATGATAAACATCACTTCGTTGGGAGCGGAGAAGACTTCGTGCGTCACCCATTCGTCCGGCGTCTCGACGTAAACCGGACGGTTTCCGCCGCCATCGGATTTCACGCTCCAAATCCGCTGCGGTGCGTCACCGGACGTTTCGTGACAGTAAAGAATCTCGCCGGGAACCCACGGATTGGCTTGAATGTGCCCTACCCGAAATTTCATGTCGATAACCGTTTTGAGTTCGCCGGTTTTGGCGTCGATGGAACAAATTCGGCTCAACCAACCTTCGCCGCTGCGAGGGTCTTTGCCGGCATTGGCAAGTTCCGCCTGCTGTTCCTGTGTTGCCTTGGCGAGAATCGTCCCCCAATAGAGCCGGCTTTCGTCGGCATCCAAGGCGAAACCGACGCTGTCGCCTTCCAACGGTAACACTGCGGCGATTCGCTCATACGCCGCCGGTTCTCGGAGCGTGCCGCTCATCGTGTCGGCAAGGAGTGTTCCGAGATTTACCTCGACGAGCTGTCTCGGCGGCGTTTTGGCATTACCGCGAAGATAAAAGAGTTTCATTTCCTTGCGGGACAGGTTCATCGTTGCGGCATCGACGGACGGCGAGTCGGTAACCTGGACGATGACGCCGCTCTTTTCGTTGACAACGAAGATTTGCGGTCCATTCTTGCTCCGGTTGGAGCGAAAGACGATCCATTGACCGTCGGCGGTCCAGGTGTCGTGCGTGTGATACGGTTTCGAATCGTTAAACACCGGCCGGGTGACGGCCGAGAGCGTCTTTTTCGTGACAGGATCGGTCCACGTCGTTTTTTCGGAGGGAAATTTCCGGCCGACTTCGGACGCTGCGGCGGGGAACGACACGGTACACAACACAACTCCCACCGTAAAGGCGGCGGCGGACTTGGCAAGGAAAAACATGGTTCGGTCTCCAAATGTTGGAGGGATCACTCCAAAGGAAGGGAAACGGCTCTTCTGAAACCCGGTATTATGAGGTCACACCCTATCGGCTAAATGACGGTTTTGATCGAATACGCTTTGGCAATGCGGTTCTGGTGAGCGACGAACAGTTCGGCGATGACTCCCATCGACAGAAGTTGGCCGCCGAAGAGGAGCAAGGCAACGCCGTACAACACGGCGGGCCGTCCACCGATGTGGATCGGCTCGCCGATGCCAATCCGTGAGATGCCCCACATCGCGGCAAGGTACGACAAAACGAACATACCGAGCGACGCGGCAATAAGACCCACGGTTCCCATCAAGTGCTGCGGACGCTGACCGTAGCCCGTGAGGAACCAAACCGTGAACAGGTCAAGAAACCCTTTCACGAATCGGGTGAAACCGTATTTCGAGACGCCGTGCTGCCGTGCCCGGTGAGCGACGACTTTTTCGCCGACTCGGAAACCTCGTGCAGCCGCCAGCACTGGAACGAAGCGGTGCAACTCGCCGTACAGCGTGATTTCGTCGAAAATCTCTCGGCGGTAACATTTCATACCGCAATTGTGATCGTGCAACTTTACGCCGGTCATGTAACTGACCATTCCGTTGAAAAACCGCGACGGAACGACTTTGTGCCAAGGATCGTGCCGCACCTGCTTCCAACCGCTGACGACATCGAGGCCCGTTGCCATCAGGGTGAGGAATTCAGGAATTTCGTGCGGATCGTCCTGGAGATCGGCGTCCATTGTCATCACAATGTCGCCTTTTGCCGCTTCGAATCCGGCGTTCAGTGCCGCCGCTTTACCGAAATTACGGCGGAAGCGGATGCCGCGCATTCGGCGGTCCTGTGCCGCCAACCGTTCGACGACCTCCCAAGATCGGTCCTTCGAACCATCGTCGACGAAGATGACCTCCACGTCGTAATCGTTCGCTGCCGAGACCTCGTCGATTTCTCGACAGAGATCGGCAAGGCTTTCCTCTTCGTTGTAGACCGGAATGACAATGGAAAGTAGCATGGGAAATATACTGCTCAACGGCATAAAACGGACACTTCTCTCTGGGGCGGGAACGTGGAAGGCGGAAAGTGGAACGGTGTCGAATCCCGGATGAAATCACCTTCTGACGTCTCACCTTCCACTTTCTCACGACAACCAAAAACGCGGTTCCATAGCGTTGCTCAGTATAACATACAAGAGTATCCGCGGCGACGGGGACCGAAAAAACGGCGACAGACGAACGATCCGCGTTTTTCTTAAAGACGCGCCGCCCATAGGTCGATAAGTCCGTCAAGAGGCCGACTGTCTGCCGGTTTCGCCTACTGTTTTACCTCAAAGGGGGTCGATGATGTTTCGCCGAACGATGTACGCCCTGATTGCCGTCGCCGCGCTCTATGCCGCCTTTTCACCGTCCCAAGCCGCCGCCCAGCAAGCCTACGGAAACCAATGGGCGAGAGCGTACAACGTCCAGGATTGGCAACGGTTTTACTATTATCCTTACGTGTACTATCCTCACAATTATTACTCTCCGGAATATTTCCAGAGTTCGGAGGACTTGTACAACCGTTACCCTGCCGAGATGCAGGTCCCGGCTTACAACAAGGATTGGATGAATTTCTATCCGTCGTCACATCGGTACCACTCCGGGCACCATTTTCGCCTGGATATTTTCTGACATTCGTTTCTCTGCGAAAGCCGGAGTTCATAAGAATTGTCAGGGACGCAAGCCGCCGGCCCTTGCGCCGCTCTCACGTACAATGGCGATACCGACCCGTAGCGGCGGAATCTTTGCCGACGTCTGATAGGCCAGTTCGAACGATGGAAGAATTTCGGCGTTCGGAAAGTGTTTGAACAGCGTCTCCGGCGTTCCCTTGTCAGCGTTCCAAAGGATCAAGCCGCCGAATCGGTTGACGTCGGCGTCCGTCGACCAAGTGCTCAACGGAAGATGATCGTCCATCGAATAGGTTCCTCCGAAGGCGTGAACGCTCGGTGTCGGTTTCATTGTTTGCGCCGCGTTTCCGGCGAACCACCAGACGCCGCTGACGTAAGGACAAGGACCGCCGGCCTGCTCCGCCCAGATGCGGCCGCATGTCGTGCCGAGAGCCTGCATCGGAAAATGGAATCCGCGCGGCGTTCCCTTCCAATAGGGCGACCAGACCGCTTGGACGACGAAGACGCCGATCATCAACAATTCACCGAGGCCGACGAGGAGAGCGAACCGGCGGAAGCCGGGCCGTTCTTTGATTTTGTACCGTAATAATAGCAGAACGGCGAAAAGCGGCCAAAACGCCAACCCGTAATCCGGGTTCAGGCTCAACGGCAACGCGGCGGCAATGAAAAGATGTGCGAAAAACGGAATGCCGATCACCGCTGCCAAAAACCGAACCGTCCATTGAGCGTCGTCGTTGTATTTTCCGTCGTCGGCTCGTTTCCAAGGAAAGACGAGAAGCGGTGCCAGCGCCAACAAGGATAGGAGAAGGTATCCGAACTCCTGAAGGGAAAAAAGAATCGGAAACCAAATCCGGTTTAAGAAACTCGTATCGTAAACAGACAACGCTGTTTGCTTTCCGGGAATTTCATGGCAACAGAGCCAAACGATTTGCGGCGAGAAAACGAGCAGGGCAACGAGTGCCGTCAGGTAGGGTTGCGGCGTTTTCCAATAGCGACGGGATCGGGCGTCGAGTACCATAAAAGCGAAAACCGACGCAACGAGAAAAGCCATCGTGAACTTTGCGTGGAAGCCGACGCCGAAGGAAAGTCCCGTGAGCAACCAATATCGGAGCCGGTTCGTTTGCAAGGCACGGAACACGAAAAAGATCGACCAAGTCCAAAAAAGGACCAACGCAATGTTCTGGTTGAACTTCGTCGATTCGACCGTAAAAAACCAGTACGGCAGCATCGCAAGGGGCGGAACGGCCGCCAGGGAAATCGGCAGTACGGTCCTTGCGAACGCCCAGACGGCAGCCAAGGTTCCAACAACGCAAAGTTGTGAAACGATAAACGGAGCCGCAAAACATCGGCCCGTCAAAATGTTCGTGATTTCGAGCAGCCACGCCGGAAGCATCGGATGCTTTGCCGACGCCCAGACCCATTCTCTGCCGATGAACATCAACTCGATGACGTCCGGTTTGTACGCCGGTGCAAGCAGCGTGGGCAAAAGAGCCCAAACGAGTCCGTGAACAAGGACGACCGCCCAAAAGAGAGTTCTCGTTGACATTAGGCAAAAGGTAGGCAGCCGATCGCTGGACGGCTGCATCAATCGACAGTATCGCATGTTGCCGCCCGGCGGTCGGCAACCTATCACCGCATGGGGCCATCAAACGACGCGGCGTGTTTTTTGGCGTCTGCGAAAGTCGGCAATTTTTCCGGCAACACGATTGAACCGACGGCGACGACGAATTCGAACGCCGCCTTCTTGCCGACATTCAGCCGGAAAAACTGATCCTTCGGATCGAATTGAATGCGAACGTTGTGATTCTCGCCGAACGTTTCGAGTTTTTCGTCGCCGTCTCCAATGGAATACGTGATCGAGAAATTCTTGGGAACGCCGCCGATGGGATCGCCGAACAGCGTGTTGCCCGCCCGAAACTCCAGCGAATCGCCGATAATCAGATCGCGTACCGTTTCCGTAACGTCTTTCCATTTGGTGTTCGCTCCGTACTCGGCCAAGCTGACCTTGAGCTCCTCACGCGGTTTCGGAGCCGTCAGCGTCGCCGAGTCGGTCCAACCGATGGTTGTCTTTCCTCTTTTACAGGAGAATGCTGCCCGATTGCCGTCGACGGACATAGGCGGCAGCCGGTTTTCTTTCGGAAACTGAAAGCCGATGCCGACTTCGCCGGACTCCAGAAGCGGCGTTTCCACACGGTAAACGACCGTTCTCGACGCCGGATCGAAACAGGACAGCGCGTTGATTTTACCGTCCTTGAACTGAAACTCCTGCTGTACAGTGTGTGAAGGCGTCTGGAT
>Ga0099364_10014561_pt1 | contig 10450 bp, 10 predicted proteins | sample TergutTh196P3_FD_73070 | JGI IMG/M metagenome (GOLD analysis project Ga0099364, IMG submission 73070) | Microcerotermes parvus P3 segment gut microbial communities from Pointe-Noire, Republic of the Congo - Th196 P3 | ecosystem: Host-associated > Arthropoda: Insects > Digestive system > Gut ...
GAAGCCCCACCTTGCAAAATACTCAAGAACATATCAAACGTGGCAAAGGACTGTTTTTGTTGTATTTCTAAACCAAGACCGTCATCAAATCCAATACTTTCATTTTTCTTGCTCTGGTAGGGGTCATTGCTGCGGAGGTCGCGCGCACGTTGCAATCCAAATATCATTAAGTATTTACTTTCTTTGGAAGCACTTCCTTTCTTCCTCGCCGCCAACTCATGGTGCAAATCTTCAATTACTTCCCGTGAATCCTCAAATGGCACAAATTTAATGTAATCGGGAAGCATATTTTTAAGTTCCAACAGTATATCTTTTTCATAATAATCTTCTAACGGCGCGTAGTCCACGATATAGATACACGGTTGAGAAGGCTTTTTATAATTGTTTTTTGTCAGCGCATGGAGCGACAGGCTTAACGCACAGAACGTAAACATTACGCGAGCTTTATTTTCGTCATTGCCGATGATTAGCATATTAGACGAATCCCTGTCCTTGAAAGACATTTGCATATTGTTTATGAGTTGCAAGGGTTCGCCAACCAAAACCGCACTATCCGTAAATACGACTTTTTCACCACGCGCAAATTTTTGAAACGGATTGTAAATGTTATCTTCGACGTTCGATAACATAACCCGCGTTTCGGGGAGATTTATTTTGGACTTGGGCGCGTTCTTAGAAATAGCGTCAAGCAATTCAGTTTGCAAATCCTGTTCAATATAAGCGACTCTAAAAATCGTGTTTGCGACAACATTTCCGCAGTCAGAATTGTACACCGCCTGTCCGGGGTCGGTCGGCGAAAGCAAATCAACAGCGTCATTATCTGCGCCCAATATAAAGCGGGCATCAGCTTTCGGACATTTTAACGCTATACGAATACCTACTTGCCCCCATAATCCGTGATGGATACCGCCCACATTGGTCATTGTCTGAGATGCTAAAATGACATGAAGCCCAAACGCCCGGCCTTGTCTGATAATCTGTTCAATATGGGCTGCGGCATTTTTGCTCATAGCGTCGTTGTCTTTGCTGAACAACACATGGAACTCATCTATTATTAAGAGAATCCGCGGTAAAGCCTCACCAGTCTTTTGCCTGAAATCGTGTACGTTGTCTACGTCCACTCTCTTAAACTTATCAGCCCTGCGGCTTTGCTCTCGGTCAAGAAATTCAAGTACACTGCCGCCAAATTCGCGCTCGCTTTCAATAGCCACCGCTCTAAAAACGTCTAATTCATGGTTGGCGTAAATCTTAAATTCCACGCCGCGCTTGAAGTCAACCAAAAAGATGTTTAATTGGTCGGCTGAATATCTTATGAGCGCGCTCATTATAATCGTATGCAACAGGCTTGACTTACCTGAACCCGTCTGACCAGCAATTAGAGCGTGATGTCCACCGACACCGAAAGACAGATTTTGAACATTGTTCGCGCCATGAATACCGAGGGGAATTTTGAGTTCGTATGAACAGTCATCTTTGAACCATTCACTTCTGTCGGGAAGCATTTCTTTACGCTCATTGAAGTTAATAACGATTTTCTCAGCGTCTTTAATGCCTTTTTTTAACGCTTCGATTACTGTCGTTAGCTCGTTCGCGGGCATTAAATCCTTAATGAAGAACGGAATATTGTTGCCATTGAAATTTGTATCGCTATTTCCGCAGACAACCTCACCGTTTTTTACAATGAAGCGCATAGCTTTCGCTTCTATATTGGTCATTAAGGGTTTTAATTTACCCTCCATTTTGCTTACCTGCTCTTCGCTTTTAAGGATAACGGTAAAGACGCCGCATTTGGGGCCAGTGGATATTATTTGCTCAAGCATACGCAAGGATTCTTCCTTAAAACCGCCCGGAAAATCCATTATCATCAATACCTGATAAGGTTCGGAGTTTTGTCCTGCAATAGCGTTATAATTTTGTATATTGTCATACTGCCCTTGCAAGCACCTTTGCGTAACATTGGCTATATGGTCGGTGAGAACGCGAAGCCTTTCGTCAATGTCAGCCGTTGAGGTCCATATTTTACCGTTGATAACCTTGCTCGTGCGGTCGTCAACATCCACAAGCCTTGTGAAAAGCGAAAAGGTTTCACCAAGCGTTATTGGGTCTATGAACGTAAAATTGATTTTATTTGGCGGGAGCATCATAAACAGACGCATAGCCAAAGAACGGGCTTTATCTATAAGCATATCCCTGTTTTTAGCGTCTACCTCAAATAAATAGTTGAAGCGGTTGTCAAAGGTAAGCGTAAAGGGAATGTTTATTTTCCCGTTCCTGAAAAGTGCAGGGTAATGGCTTTCAAGCAAACTCGTAGCGTGTTTGCCGAGGCTCATTTTCGATAAATCGTATGTAAGCGTAGCGACGCTCACGCTCACGGGATTCGTTTTTTTGCATTTATAATTTTCGGTAAAAGGTTCTTCAGAATAAATTGCCGCATATTTGTCTTCAACGTCTGCCGGAGCAAACATTCTAATGAATCTATCTGTTTCGGCGTTGATTTTTCCGAGCGTAACGCTTTGCAGATTTGTTTTTGAATCAACCAACTCGGTCGCTTGTTTTATAAGCTCAAAGCTTGTCGCGCGTTTATCGTTTTCCTGTCGAACATTTCTTTCCTGCATAATTTTGGTGCAAGCCTTTTGATACTCGTTCCATGATAAATTACGCTCCTGCGCCACTTTCGCTTCATTGGCGAACAATTCGTTGCGTATGCGCCCAACTTCGCTCATGTTGTTCGCGCGCTTATGCTTCGCTATTTCCGCATACAAAGACTGCTGACGGTTGGCTTCAGCTTGGTTGATTTCATTCAACCTTGTTTCATATTGCCTGAACGCAGCCCTCATAGACGTTACAGACGGATTTATGCTCTCTTGGTAACGTCCAATTATTTGCTTGTTTTTTTCGACGTGGTTTGCGTTCATATTTAATATGTCTTTCTCGGTCTTTGAATCAAAGTCCTCGCAAACTTGGTTGAAGGATTCTAAGCCTTTGAGAAAGCCTTGTAATAAATCAACTGTAAACTCCATCTCTGTACTCTCCTTATTATTTAATGATTATGAAACAGCAATAATTTCTGTTTCTTGTTCCGATTTCGCAGCTCGTTTTTCCAATGGGAATGGTTACACTTTACCAGTCAAAAATTTCATTTTTCTTCGCCGTCGATGAAGCCTTTTTTGCTATTTCATATTGTGCTGTTGATAAGGCCCGTTTAATTATTTCGGCTTGTGATTTATCATCAACTTTTACGGTTGATAAAACCTGTTTGATTATTTCATCAAAACGCGCCTGTGATATTAGCGCAGCCGCACGGGAATAATTGCCGTTGTGCATTTCCGTTCTCGCTTCGATATAAGCGTTGGTTATCTTTTCGATGGCTGAAACAAGCTGTTCCGCTGATTCGTTTAGCTTATCCATATCGCTTTTGTTTTGGTTAATCTTGCCGCTCACCGTTTTTTGTTCATTAACTAAACGAGTATATTCAAGAAACTTCGGGTGATTGGATTTAAGCTGATTTAATTCCGTAAGCTCCTTATTGCTTCTCGAAAGAATATCGTCTAACTGTGATTCCAAAGGAGTGGTTTCGGATTTCTCCATTTCGTTTTTATGCCGATTGCCTACAAATTGCGCTTCGGAAAGCAAGGCTTTAAGCACATATTTGTATTCTCCTGAAACAGCCGCGCAGTCAATAGCCTGTTCATGGATTGCTTTTTCAATCTTATCTAACTGCGCGATATTTTCCTGCGTCAGCTTACATAGTTCTTCCAACCGCTTCTTATATTCCGTCAGCGTGTTTTCAACACCTGTTTTGCGCTTATTATCAATTTCAGATGCATAAAGCACTTTTATCAAAAGCTCAACAATCAAATCCTCGGATATTTTTACCAACGCATACACAGAGGCTTCATCATCGTTGGCGTATTTGAGCGCATTGTTGAACGCCGGATAACTTAGCAAGAGTTTACCTTTACGCAACATTTCCAAGTCGCTTCTGCATCCGGTTTCGGCTAACAGCTTTCGCCAATGTATTTCACCGCTTTTCGGAATTTCGCCAATTTCCCATCCTGGTATCCACTCAAATACCTCGTCAATTAATCGGAGAGCATTGCCGAAGTTCTTGGTGTTTATAAAACCGTCGATTTGAGCCAGTTTTTCATTTAAGAAGGATAAAGGCTCTTGATATGAGTTATTCGCCGTTTCATTCACATTTACGGCATTGTTGCAAAACGGGCATTTACCGTTGTCAACAGCGTAAATATGTATTGGACGTGAGCAAGCGCATTTAACGATTTTCATTTAATTATCCCCCGCGTTTATTTCTGTTACGGTATTTTCGAGTTTTTGGAGCTTTAAGAATATGGCGTTCGATACAGCCCATATTTTCTCTTGCAGATTAACGCTTTCATAAGAGGGGGATAAATCTACCTTGTTACCATTCCCGCTAATTAATTCGCAATTTCCAATAGCCATCTTAGCATTATGTTGGAAATCGGAAGCGTTGGACTGGCGTTGTCTGCGCCTTGCATCTTCCTCGGCTTTTTTCTTTGCTCGAGCTGCATTCTCGGCATCCTTTATTGCTTGCAAGCGGTTACGCTCCGCTTCCTCTCGTCGCTCACGTTTTTTACGCCTTGTATATCCATAATCCTCAATCATAAAACGAATACTTGTAATAGGACAAAGGATAAAAAGGATAAGCAGTACCACTATCGGTATAGCGTATATACCGAAAAGAATAAAAACAATAAATTGAAGGCAACCGTTTCTATCTCGAATAAAATCCCAAGTTTCTACAAACCATTCTTTAATATATGGGAAACCTGTAAACAGCCATCCTCCAATTAAAGTGAAAATAAGTATGATGCCAAAGTTTAGCCCCATGCCACTTTCTGAACATACAGCTATACCTACAAGCATACCGATAATAATGCCTACAATGGCTAAGATTTTACTTGCTTTTGGGTATTCATCAAAATGGCGCATTAAAATTTCCCCCTACTGTTTTATTGTATATTTCCAATTTCCATAAATATCATAGAAATGTTCACCGCGCATTTCGCCCATGCGGTTTCCGTTTGCATCGTACAGATGAGTGCCGCGAAATTCGCCGATATAAACCTCGTTTGTGCCGTATAGCCGATTACCCCGAATATCTCCCGCCCAATTACCGTGAACATCACGGATATGCTCACCTTCAACGCGCCCTATCATATTCGCATCCCGCCAGTATCGCGAATAATCGGCATGACAATACCCCCTGTAATTCTTTCTAAAAACTCCGAACAATACTGCAAAGGTTACTTAACTCCTTCTCGCATTTTTCGCTCCGGTCAAGGAACGATTGAACGCGAACGCTATCGGGCAGTTTTTCTTTTGCTGTCTTTAAATGCCCCTTTATTGTGGTTACCAACTCGTTCATTTGGTCAAAGTTTTCGTTAAAGAAATTCTTATTTTCATATAAGGACATGGACGTGGAGCGCGATGGATTCGTGTTTCTGCCCATGCTTCTTACCATATTCATCATTGCAGGATTACCTTTAATATCTCGTAAGTTTTTACGCTGAGCTTCTTCTAACATTTCAAGAGATTTCCTGTTTTGTAAATCCTCTTTAACTCTTTTTGCATTAAACATTTCGCCAAAAACAGCTTCTTCAACTTGACGCAAACCTTCATCAAGTTTATCCAAAACGCCGTTTATTTCGGTTTCTATTAACAACCGATTAGCTTCATTAAGTACTTTAATCATCTCTTTTTGCGCGGCCAACTGCCCTTTAGCGGCATCCAAAAGACCGCGTATGTTTTCATCATCTATACCACCGGCAATAGCTTTTTCCAAAAACTCAACCGTTCGTTCACCATCTAAAACAGTTCTGCTATCGGGATTGCCCCCGGCTGTATTTTTGCCATCCCAAAACATTAAAACAAGCTGTAAACTCAGATATGGAGAAAGGTTATCGCCGAGTTTAGCTACGCCCTCATCAACTAATTTCATGCCCTTTACAGCGTCGCGCGTTATATGTTCGCCATTGCAATAAAATATGCCGAGAGTAACCATAGCATCAGGCTCTTTGTGGTCATACGCAAGTTTTTTGAATAAATCAACCGCCATGTTCATGTCAGCACCGGAATATGTACCAACCATCATATTTAACTCTGCCAATGCCTGCATTGCGCGAACATCCCCTTGTTCGACAGCTTTACCCATCCAATGTGCCGCCTCTTGCCATAATCGCAAGGGATAATGGTTTGGCTTTCGTCAAGGTAAAGACGTCCCAAATGATATTGCGCTTTAATGTGTCCGCCGTTTGACGCTTTTTCTAACCAATTAAAGCCTTTCGTAATGTCGGCGTTGAAGCCAGCTTCCCCATGATAAAAAAGATAGCCTAATTCAAATTGACTCTCGGTATCATTTTGCTCTGCCGCTTTTTCAAACCATGATGTTGCTTCGTGGAAATCCTTTTCAATAAACTTAATCCCTTCCAAATATATAGCGCCTAACTGACGCTGTGCGAACACATGACCTTGATTGCCGGCTTGTTTCAACCAATTTACAGCGTCAACATTGTTTTCCTTTTTAAGATACCAACCGCCCAGCTCATATTGCGTATGCGCGTCGCCTTGTGAAGCTGCGTTAATCAGACTTTGTTCTTCTTGATTAACCTTGCTCATTTGAAGGAGCATTTCTTCCTCTTTTTTTCGATTTTCTTCGTCCTTTCGGCGGTTATCTTCTTCCTCTTTTTTTCTTGCCTTTTCTTCCTTTTGCATTTCTTCGACTTTACGGCGCAACTCGGCTTCTTCTCTGCGTTGCTGTTCTTCAAGACGTCTTCTCTCGGCATCGGAAAGCACCGGCTCAACAGCTAATTGATTTTCCTCGCTCGTAGAAATATCAAGCCCCTCTTGTTTCATTTGATTGCGCCATTCTCTCTCTTGACTGCTTTTTTTAACGCCTTTAGATATTGCAATTAATGTAAAAATAACTGCGAATAACAGCAAGGTAAATTTAATCGTTTCATAAAGAACGGCATGAATAGGGGTAATGACATATAACAACTCCACATCGCCTGTAAAACAATTAGGGAGCGATATAACCATTTCATACGCTCCTTTGGTGTCTAAAAAGGCAGTTATTACATTTCTAAGCTCGCCATAATCGCTTGTCTCATTAATATGCCGTAATGCAGGCAATGCCTGCAAAACCACTAAGAGTAGAACGGTAAGCCAAGTCACAATGGACTTTTTCGATGCTTTGACCGATGAGCAGACGGTCACGAAAAACGAAATTAATAAATATAAGCCCATACCTAAAATAAAGTACGGATGGTACGCATATTCATAAGGGATAACCCCAAATGCTGATAATACGATAATTCCGGCATATATAAGCCAAAACCATAGTAATTTCATTTTATCTGCTCCTTAATATTTTGAACCAAGCCAATTTCCGTAGGTGTCGTAGAGTCGGTCGCCTCTTACTTCATATTTCCATGTTCCGTTTGTTTCGTAAATCCTATCGCCACGCAACTCGTAAATCCAATTTCCATATGTGTCATAAATTCGGTCACCACGGATTTCATATACCCAATTACCGTACACATCTAAAAGTCTGTCTCCAATTTTTCTTATAGCAATATTGCCATAAGTATCCCTATATTCAGCCATTACACATTCCTCCAAATCAATAACATGTTCATTAAATTTACTTTAATTCTAAATATGTTTCCAGCTCCGGCGGGTAAGCACCAATTTGACGTATCATTTTGGAAGTCCCTTCGGTTTTGTCAAAGAGGAATATAAGTGCCAGAAAGGTATCCCAGCCCATTTTCTGTTTCTTGCTTTCGATTGCGCCGTAGGTTTGTCTTGATATACCGATTTTCTCCGCCAAGTCCTGTTGTGATATATCAACTTTTGCTCTCAATACCTTTAATTCGTCTGTCAATATGCTTATCAGATTATCTCTAAAGACATCATCTATATTCGCTGTCATAACAAATCCTCCTTTTCAACGAAAAATGATAGCACCTTTACTTTACTCACTTAAACCTTATTTAATACTTCCAACATGAGAGTTATTTGTCGGCAGTCCCGAACATATCGGCTTCGATTATAGCAGTTCTCTTTTGCTTGTTTATCTTGATTATTTTACTTTCTATTCCCTCTAACGCTCCCGAAATGACCTTAACAAAATCTCCTTCCATAAATCCTACCGAAGCGTCCATGCAGTATTCTGTGTTCATTAACCGCTCCATATGATTTCGTTCGCTCTCCCACAACGCCATCTCGTTTTTGTCATTACCTTAACACAAAAAATAGTATGCCTGTTTAATTGCAGTAATCATCGCCGTCAATTCACGAATGGAGTCGCTAACGTTTTTTTGCGACCCTATAAAGATACCCCGGAAAGCATATTTTTAGTTCTTTTTCTTGAACGATTCCCGATTTAACACGAGGCCATTACTTTTTTAGGGATAAGAGGCGTATAAACCTCCGCATCCAAGCGGTTTTTCAGCAAGCCCAAAACACGCTCATTACTTGCTGTCCGAACATACAGCACAAACCAATGTCTCATAACACTCACCCCATATTTTTTAGATATGGATACAGCTCCGCCACGGAGATTCAGAAATCATACCGCTGAACCGTAGCCCGATATGTTCTCTCCCGCCGACTGGACTCCAGCATAGCCGAATACCCAAACGGGAGATGCTCGAGTTTTTTCGTAGCGTGTATCAAGGTCTTTCGTAGAGTATCTAAATCGACGAAATGCCCCTGCCAATACATTCTGACTAATATATATACACTATGCAAACTTCCTTGTCAATATGTTTTTGAAAATTCTATAGTGGGTGTCCATAATCCCCCTTTTTATGGATGCTAACACATAACAACTGAATAAACAATTACCGCCATTTTCTAGGACATGCTATCTCCGTGTATAGTAGTAGATATGCGGATTCTACTCTATATGCAGGAGATGGCAGTATGAAATCAAAAAGCAATTCGGCAAGATCTCTACTTTTTTCTAAAATTTGTAACTTATTGTAATCATTTCTCGACCCATGACAAAAAAGTCTTGCGGTCTACGCTGAGACGCCGAGCGGCTTCCATTGCAGAGATTTCTTGGCACTCCCATGTTTTCCGCACTTCATCGAACAATTCCGGCTGCTCCTTTGGTGGTCTGCCGAACTCTACGCCCCGACCCCTCGCCGCAGCGATGCCCTCTGTCTGCCGCTGATGGATAAGCTCCTTTTCATGCTGTGCGACATAGCTGAGGATTTGCAGAACGAGGACGGCGACGAAGGTTCCGGTCAGGTCGCGATCTTTTTTCCTTGTGTCCAGCAAGGGGATGTCGAGGACTACGATGGCAGTGTGCCGCTCTTTTGTGATGATTCGCCACTGCTCCAGAATTTCATCAAAATCCCTGCCGAGCCTGTCGATGCTCTTAATGACGAGAGTGTCGCCGGGCTTCAGTTCTTCCAGCAGCCGCCTATATGCAGGCCGGCTAAAATCCTTGCCGCTTTGCTTATCGAGGAAGATATTGCCGTCCGGTATTCCGAAATCCCGCATTGCGACTAGCTGCCGTCCTTCATTTTGCTCGCGTGTTGAAACACGAGCGTATCCGTATAATTGAGCCATTGTATCACCGCTCCTTTCAAATTTGCTTGTCGCTTATTCTACAGGGCGGCCATAGTGTCACCTAACTTTTTTATTATACTGCTATGATTTCACCTCTTAATATCCAGTCTGTATGTGAGCCAGTTTTATCATCTCCCCTAGCAAGAATTCGCTCATCGCTGATTCTGATGGAGCAATCTTAGGGCTTGATGTCGGTCAGTGGATTTACATCTTCCTCTCACCTAACAAAGCAATATATACGCTAATAACGTAAATGTCAAGCACGAATTCCAATTTTTACGTAGATTATAACAGCTGCCCCTATTTTTCATGTAAAATTACGCTGATGCTGTACTTCTAGACTTAAATGAGCGGTATCAACGTAGGTTTTACGGAAGGTGGAATCATTTGTGATGATAGGTGAGCGGCTTATTGAGTTACGAAAAGACATGGGGCTTACACAGAGGGAGCTGTCCGAAAAGCTGTTTATCAACTATCGGACATACAGCGGCTACGAAAGGAACGAAACAGAAGCCAGCGACGATTTCAAAATCAAGCTGGCACATTTCTACAATGTCAGCGTAGACTATATTCTTGGCATCAGTAATAATCCGTGCCCGATCAAAGACGGAGATGGATACATTCGTTTGCCTAGGCAATTGTCGGATGACGGGCGCAAAGAGTTGGAACAGTTCATCTCCTACTTGCTGGCAAAAGGAAAATGAGTCTTGAGTGTCTTCTTCCAAAAAATATAACCCGCAAAAATCCTCTAGCGGCATTCTCTCGGGTTATATTTGTTGCGGGCATCTGGTGGTATAACGTCTTCAAGCCACAGTGATTCCAAGGATAT
>Ga0099364_10014562_pt1 | contig 10450 bp, 5 predicted proteins | sample TergutTh196P3_FD_73070 | JGI IMG/M metagenome (GOLD analysis project Ga0099364, IMG submission 73070) | Microcerotermes parvus P3 segment gut microbial communities from Pointe-Noire, Republic of the Congo - Th196 P3 | ecosystem: Host-associated > Arthropoda: Insects > Digestive system > Gut ...
CACTAACAAACAGATATTGAGCGCCGTCTTCTACTTCAGACATTGAAGTAACAAGGACGTATGTTTTTTCTTCTTGCCCAACAACATTAATATAACCTGTTTTTGTTTCGGTATGGTTGCCATCTTCATTGGTAACTGTAAGTGAAACATCGAAAATTCCAATTGTATTATATTCAACAATAGGATTTTGTAGGGTTGATGTTGCAGGAGTTCCACCTGTAAATGTCCATTCCCACGAAATTGGCGCACCCGTTGAAAGATCGGTAAACTGTACCGATTCTTCAACAAAAATGTCAGTGTTATCTGCAATAAAATCTGCAACAGGCAGAACTAAACTTAATCCGCTACCGAGTAATGTAACTGTTCTTTCTACTGCATCCGTACTACTGAACGTTAATAATGCCTCATAATCATCCTCTGCTATTGGCTCAAAAGTGATAAACAACTGACCACCGATAGTAGGATCCCAATTGGTTGTTGAAATATTAAATGCCGCAGCACCTGTTCCTGTTATATTATAGGAAATATTTGCCAAAAGGTTATAACCATCAACGTTTATGGTTTGTGGTAGAGAAGTATTTCCAATTTTGACATCGCCAAAATCTAATTCGGTTGGTGAAACAGATAACATTGGAGTTGCAGCATCGGCTTTATAAATATAAAAATCATTTTGACCCGAAGCATAACAAGCAAACAAAGGCGGATTTGCACCGTTTGGATTAAAACGCATAACGTTTCTGTCAAAAGTAGTTCCTTCTTCGCTGCCCGTACATATAAGCGATACTGCACTGCTTCCATCAATGGCAAGACTCCAATATGCTTTTAATTCATTCAAAACTAAGCCATTATCAGTACCCGTTCTGGGACGTAAATATTTGTTATTTAAAGCATCAAAAAGTAACCAATCGGAGTTTTCTGAAACTATTGTAATTTCATAAGGAAACTCTTCGTCTTGTACGGGAGTAACCTCTGTTGCGGGTGCTACTTCAATAATATTTCCATTGATAACAACGGGAACAGCGTGCCTATTACCGGCTTTTTGCCAACCCATTGCATAATCAATACTATTTTTTTCTGAAACGAAAAGATATTGGCTGCCATCTTCAAATTCAGTCATATCAGTAACAAGAGTATAAGTTTTTCCCTCAAAAACAGTAATATAACCTAACTTTGTTTCAATAGAGAAACCGTCATCATTAATTGCCTTAAGTTCCACATCGTAAATACCCGCAGTATTATACGTTACAATTGGATTTTGATCTGAGGAAATTGGAGGAAGACCACCTGTAAAAGTCCATTCCCACGAAGTTGGGTCTCCTGTCGATATATCTGTAAATTGAACTGTTTTTCCTTCTAAAATTGTTGTTTTGTCTGCCGTAAAATCAGCAACTGGCGGAAGTAGATCTACACCAATTCCAACCAATTGAACAATTTTATTAACCGCACCGTTGCTGCTAAAAGTTATTTCAGCATCATAATTACCCGGCGAGAGAGGTGCGAATATAACTTCTAAATCGCCTCCTGTGTCTGGATCCCAATCAGATTCAATAATATTGAACATCGGTGCACCTGCCCCTGTTAAAAGATAAGAAATGGGGTCAGTTAGGTTTGTGCTTGTAACTAATATGTCTTCGGCTTTTGTATTACCAACTTTCACCTCATCAAAGTCTATAATTGATGGCGAAACTAAAATAATTGGGTCAGGAATATATGTACCTTCTAATGCTGTAAAGTTTATATTATCTAACCTGTTGTTTCCTGTACCAGAAGCACCATCAACCATTAATTTAATATAAACAGCAGACTGATTATTTAAAGCAGTAATAGTTGAAAAATCAACACTTTGGGTAGAGAATGTTGTTACATTTCTACCAGGTATTGTTGAAATCAAAGTAAAGTTGGTTCCATCGGTACTATAATACCACTCATGAGTTTGAAAACCAGTATCAGTTCCTCTTGTATCATAAGTAAGTTGTAAATCATCATATCCTAATGTTGATAATTTAAAAACAATGCTTTTTCCATTATACGCACTACCAATATTAACCACTGACAAAGCACCTGTTGCGGTAGTAACACCGCATAATCCTTCAGGAATTGCATTGCCGCCAAAATAGACTAATGATGTTGCGTCAGTCCAATCATCAGAACCATTTGTGCCGTCAGCAAAAATATCAGCATTTATATCGAGGACACCACATTCTGCAGGATGTACTTTTGGTGCGTTTCCTGTTGTTGTTGGAAATGTCCATGCTGCAATGGTAGTTCCAACTCCTGTACCAAACAAATAAAAATCTTCATCTACAGCACCTACGCTATCAAATCTTATAAATGCATTATGAGCGTGCAAATAGGTTGGCTTAAATTCAATTTCCAAATCTCCTTCACCTGTGGCGGGGTTCCACGTTGCTGTTGGAGTTATTGTGAAAGCAGATGCATCTGTTCCTAATATGTTATAACCAATAATACCCGTAAGGTTTGTGCCTGATACATTGATAGTTACAGGCGCAGATGTTGTATTTATTTCAATATTTCCAAAATCGTGAGTTGTGGAACTTAAAATTATTGTCGGAGTCAAATTAACATCAAAAAAAGCCTCTGCTATATTACTGTGATTATGAGTCGCTTCGTATGCAATTGCCTTAATTAAAGTGGGTGTAGTTACAGTAATACCTGCTGCTGGATAAGGAGTAGAAGTGATATCAGGAACTGCACCACCTATTGTGTAATAAATTGAAGCACCGGGTGTTGCGGTACTTATGTTAACAATTTGTTGAGTATTATATGTTCCTGGGGATGGTGAAAATGAAAGTGGAAGTACTGTTGGCATTCCAAACCAATCTGTTAACTCAATATCGTCAATATTAATAGTAGTAGTAGTACCTTGTTGAGGCTGTTTTTCAATTTTCACACGAACATTTCCGGGTTGGTTAATTGCAAAAGTCTCTTGCACCATTGATGTACCCCAAAGAGGCGCGGGTTGAGTAGATCCTGCAAGCCACCAAGTAGTACCGCCGTCTATTGAATAATAAACATCAAGAATTCCGCCTGAGGCAGCTCCATACGAACCATAATAAAATGAAATATCTCCAATCCCGTTAGGTTTATCAAAATCCATTTGAATAAAATGATTATCAGAAGCATTGCCTCTAAAACGTGCGCTTCGTGTACCAATACGTCTATCGTCTGATTGCATTTGTGTTACACCCGCTATTGTCCATTGTCCAAAGTTATCTGTTACTTGTCTCAGATTATAATTTCCTGCGCCTGCTCCTCCCCATGCAGCATCTTCAAAATCTTCAATAAAATTAAAAGTATAAGTCTCAGATGCTATATTGCTGTCAGGCAAAACTCCAGCAGGATCAATAGCAATAGCCGTAATGGTTGTGTTTGTTGTAATCGAAATACCTGCTGCAGTATAAAGTGTCGTTCCAGCCGATCCAGGGACAGGATTAGTTCCATTTGTTGTGTAATAAATGTCTGCTCCCGGTGTAGCGCAAGATATAGATACGGTAAGTGTTCCAGGTGGAAAGTTTCCTCCTGGGGGTGAAAAAGTTGGGGTTGCAACTTGCGGCACACCCACAAAATCTGTTAACACAATATCGTCAATATTAACAGAAGAGTTTGTTGTTTGTACATGTTTTTCAATTTTAATACGAACATTTCCGGGAATATTAAGACCTGCATATACTTGCTGTATCATAGAAGTACCCCACGCAGGTACTACAATTGTTCCTAGAGAATTCCATGTAACTCCACCGTCAATCGAATAAAAGGTTTCAAGAACCCCACCTGTATGGTTTGAAAAAGAACCATAATCAAATGAAAGGTCTCCGAGTCCGTTAGGTTTATCAAAAAGCATTTCAACTCTATTGATATTCGTGGCATCAGAAGCATTTCCTCTTAATCGAGCGCTTCGCGTACCATTAAATCTATCGCTGCCTGCTGTCATTGATGTAACTGCCGATATGGACCATGCGCCCAAATTGTCTGTTACTGTTCTATTTGCGTAATTAGTGCCACCTGTTGCCCATGCAGGATCTTCAAAATCTTCAATAAAAAGAGTAGAGGTAGTGCTGTTGTCAATAAAATCAAATTTAGCGCCTCTAAAAGTACCGAATGCAGTTTGATGCCAAACAAAAGCAAATTCTGCGTTTGCCGGTAATGTTGCAGTAGAAGTAAATGAATAATTTGTATTTGCAACGAGGGCTGATACTTGCCCCAAAATGGTATAAGATCCCCCACCATTAGTGGTATATAAACACCACATATCAGATGGTGCCGTACCGCTTATGGATGTTGCAGAAACAATAACTTCATCCACATTAGGGATAGCATTAATACCTACCAAACAATAATAGTCAGGGTCAGTAACATTGATACTAAGTGCTGCTGCAATAGCCGGTTCCATACCGGATGTTCCGGCTCCTAAAGTAGCAAGACCATGATTAGTGGCATTATTGGTACCTAACCACACACCAGCGGGTTGACAACTGCCAACGCTTATATACCAATCTATCGTGCCAATTGTTCCTACTTTAGGACCATAACCAGTAGTGTTGCCAAAAGCAGTACTTGATGATGCAAGACCTAAGTCAAGCGAATACGTAACAACTTGTCCAAATATATTATTTGGCAAAAAAGCCCAAAAAATCGTAAAAACGAGGGCTACTAATCTCATATAAACTTTCTTGTTCATAAAAAAAATTCTTTTAAAAATTTGTATATTAATAATTTAACTATCAAATGAAATAATATTTGAAAGTGCAAATAAAGAAAAAAAAAATGATAAAAACAAATAAAAAAAATAAGTTTTTGTTAAAAAGAAAAAAAAATATTTTCTTTGCACTCTAAATAATAAAAATAATTTATCTAAAACATTAATTATTAAAGTATTAAAACTCACTAATTATGAGAAACAGCACTTTTTTAGAAACAAGTCCTAAAACAAGATATGAGGAAGTAGATGATTACGAAACTGATGATTTAACTTCGGAGCCCAATTATGCAGAAGAATATCATCAGGATACTAATGATGATGACGAATATTATGAAGAGGATTATGATTTTCCGGATGACTACACTGACGAAGATGAGTCAGATGAAACGGATGATTATCATTGGGATGACGTAGATGATGGCTACGATGAAGAAGAGATTGAAGATTTTAGCGAGGAAAAATTAGCGGACGCTGACGAATATGATGACGAATTTAGAGAAGGAAGATACGATGAGGATGAGTTCAATCAGTTGATTGACGATGATTTTGGTGCGGATGACTATTATTAGGATGAACCTCAAATAGATTCCTCATTTCACTTTGTTCCATTCGGAATGAGTGACCGTTCTGGCTTACATTCTTCGTTTCAGGCTATTTATAAAAATGTTTTTGTCAAAGGTGTTTGAACTTAAAATTAATTATGTTACTAAACGAACGCGACATAGAAAATCTTCTTGAACAGCAATTGGTTCAACAAGGATGGGTTGTTACGGTAAACGACCCTTCGAGAAATGTATATCACCAAAATCCAAAATCAAAAGAAGATAAAGCAAAGTTGCGTGGATTAGAACCCGATTTTTGCTTATATATCAGCAACACCTCGGTTTCGCCTGAAATCATTATAGAAACCAAAAAACCCGGAATGAACTTATCAAAAACCAAAGAACAAGCGTTGCTTTATGCAAAAATTTTGGGTGCAAAAATCATAATCCTTTTTGATGGCATTTTGACAAAAACTTATTGGGTAGAAAATCAAGAAGAATTGTTGGACAATGGAACCGAAGTAAACACAATAAAAAATATTGATTTTTACAAAAAGTTTATTCTCTTAAATTCAAATAATTACATATCAGATATTATTTTAATCCACTCAAAAGAAGAGTTAATAAATGTTTTTTCATTTGCAAATCAGAAATTGAGAAAGGCAGGAATAACCAAAGGAATGGAACGTTTTTTTGAATTCTCAAATTTATTATTTTTGAAATTAATTTCTGAGAATAATGATATTGTTTCAGAAGAGATTCCTCAATATGTAAAATGGGAAACCTACAAAAATAAAAATGGAGAGGAATTATTGAGATATATCAATGACACTGTAATACCAACTTTAGAGAATATATTTAACAGAAATGGCGCAGAAACATTATTTTCAAAATTGATAATAAAAGATAGCGCAGCACTAAAACAAATTATTGATAAACTAAGCGGATTAAATTTAAGCGGAATAAAAACAGATATAAAAGGTGATGCCTTTGAGTATTTTATTCAGCAATATAACTCTTCCAACAAAGATTTAGGCGAGTATTTCACTCCTCGCCATATTGTTAATTTTTTGGTAAAATTAGCCAATCCAAAATATGGTGAAAAAATCTATGACCCCTTTTGCGGCACTGGCGGAATGTTGATTTCGGCTTTCAACTACATAAAAGAGAATTTACAACAGCAAGGTTATTTAACCGATGAGGTTTTAAAAAGTTTAAAAGAAAACAGCGTTTTTGGCGGAGAAATTTCGTCAAACGCTCGAATTGCTAAAATGAATATGATTTTGACAGGAGACGGTCATAGCAACATAAATCAGCAAGATACACTTTTAAATCCTGTATCAGAAAAATTTGATATTGTTATTACAAATATTCCGTTTAATCTTGAAGGAACTGCACAACATTTGTATTCGCTATTGAGTACCAACGGAAATTCGCAATCTATTCAACATATAATCAATTCGTTAAACAAAAAGCCCACTGCCAGGGCTTTCATAATTGTGCCCGAAGCCATTTTGAATAATGATGAATTAAAAAACTTCCGCAAATATTTAGTTGACAATAATTTATTAAAACAAATCATTTCTTTGCCATCGGGCGTTTTTCTACCATATACAGAAGCAAAAGCCTCTATTCTTGTTCTTCAAGGGTTTAACAATCAACCAATTGGCAAAATAAAATATACAATTATCAAAAATGACGGTTTTACACTAACTCAAAGAAGACGGAAAATTACAGGAAAAATAAATGATTTAGAGGAATATCTATTTAATGATAGTTTTGCCACAAAAGAAATCGAAATAAAAGAAGTATTGAAAGAAAAAAAATATTCATTTATTTGGTTTAAGTATTTTACTGAAATTCCGCACGGTTACGTTTTACTCAAAAAAATATTGAAAGAAGAAAGAATTCAAAATATCGAATTATATGAAACTGCGACCGTCACGAAACACGATTTTTTTGGAATTATAAGCGGAGAAAAATATTGGGGCGACTCGTTTATTTCCGTAACATCTGAAAGTAACGAAGATTATAAAGTAGTAAATTACAAATCATTATCATACAATCCTGCGAGAGCAAATACAGGTTCTTTGTGTATCAATCTTACTGAAAAAAAACTTGCCGTAAGTAAAATGTATGTTACCTTTAAAGTGATAGATGCCAACTTTTTACCCGAATATGTTTATTTATGCCTCAAAAGCAAAGAAGGCTTACAAAACATAATTGACCGTTCTTTTGGTTCTGTCCGACAAACTTTGCGTTTTGAAGATTTATGTACAATTTCTATTCCTGCAATTCCAATTGAACAGCAGCGAATTATAGTAAATAAAGCGAAAGAATTATATCGAAACTTCTCTGAATTGAAAGATGAATTAGATAGTTTTGATATAAATGATTTTGTTTAGTTTAGATTCCTCATTTCACTTTGTTCCATTCGGAATGACCATCCATTATAAGGGAAATGGTGTTCAAAAGGGTGCGGTTTCGCCGCACCCTTTTGAACACCCTAATTTACAGGCTGATACAGTCATTCCGAACGAAGTGAGGAATCTTGATTAGGGTAGCCTATTTATAAAAATTCTTTTTAAAAGAGTGAAACTCTCTCTTTTTTAAGATTTTACGTAGAATAAATGCCTTCAAAAATCCTAATCCGTAGCCAAATATTTGAACAAATGATGCAACTACCGTCAAAAATGAAATTTTTAAACTCTTATTATATAATAAGGAATCAAAAAATAATATTATCGGTGCTAATGACAAAAGAATCAGTAAGATAGGATATAAAATAGATAAAACAGCAATAAAAAAATGACCTACCACAAAAAATGCTGGAAACCAATGCACAAGTTTGATAGTTTGCGGATGCCTGATTCCTAAATTTATTCGTGCAATACCCGAATTAAAAACTTGTTTGAAAAAAGAAACAAAATTGTTCCTTCGCTTGTGAAAAAGAAAAACATCTTTAAGAAGTCGTGTTTTATAGCCATTTTCTAATAACCGCATACTAAAATCTAAATCTTCACCAAACCGCATCTCAGAAAAACCTCCTAATTGTAAGAACACTGTTTTCTTTACGCCTAAATTATAACTTCGCGGATAAAATTTATCCATTTTTTCGTCTCCGCCTCTGATACCGCCCGTTGTCAAAATGTTTGTCATCGAATATCCAATTGCTTTTTGAACAGCATTAAACGACTGATGCGCTTTATCGGGTCCTCCAAAGCAATCAAAATCACATGTTTCTAACTCTTTTTTCAAATTTGAAAGATAATTGGTAGGCAAAATAGTGTCGGAATCTAAAAAAATTAGCCAATCTCCTGCGGCACTTTGAGCGCCTTTGTTTCGGGCTAATCCAGGTCCCAAATTTGTCTGAAAAATATATTGAATTGACAGTTGATGCCTAAATTTCAAACAAATATCTTCGGACAAATTCGTAGAACCATCTTCAACAACAATAACCTCAAAATCAGTACCTTGCAAATTGCAAATTGATTCTAAAAGCTCTGATAATTCATCAGGACGATTGTAAACAGGTATTATAAAGGAGAAAAAAGTCATTAGTTTTTAGAAGTGAATGAGTGAATGAGTGAATGAGTAAATAAGTAAAACAGTTTTATAGATTTATAGATTAATTTGTTTTTTAGTTTTTTTTGTTTTTAGTTTTTTGAGACATAAAAAATATAAGTGATAACGCTAAATGGCATTCCGTTAGGAATGCAACGCTTGGTAGAAAATGAGAACGCCGAGATTCCCCCGCATCCCGTTAGGGATGCATCCATAACGGGTTGTAAGAGTAGATAATTGCAAATCGTTATATGTTGTTTATTTTTCATAACTAAGTTTTTAATTATCAGTTTTCAGTTTTCAGTTTTCAGAAGTGAATGAGTGAATGAGTAAATGAGTAAATGAGTAATATAGCTTTATAGTTTTATGGTTTTATAGTTTTATGGTTTTATAGATTTATAGATTAATGTTACTTTTTTTGTGCTTCCATAAATAAAGATGTTGGGTCAATAACTAATCCGTCTTTGACGTCTAATTGATATTCACTCCAATTTGGAATATAACTTTCGTATGGATTTTTCAATGAAATGTTCACAAATCCACAATCTTTTAACAATTTTTGCAAAGAATATCTATCATACATCCACATGTGAATTTCTCCTCCTAACCTGAATTTTCCTATTTTAGAGACTTTTGTTCTATAAAATATCTTATTAAAAAAATATTTAAATCCATTTCGGAACATCGCAGGCGACGAGAAAACTTTTTTAATATTTTTTGCAAAAGAGTTATCATTTTTCAAATAATTATCTCTAATATTTCGTCCCACATGCCCTATTCGGTCGAGAACATATTTTTCATTAATAATATTATCTCTTTTTAAAAATTCAGACATTTGCCCTCCGCTATAATTTCGGACGGTCTGGTCATACATTTCCATCATAATCCATTCGTAATTAACTTCGGACATTTCATTTGGGTTTTCGAGGTTTTGTTTTAAAAATTTTTTATATTCATCAACAATATTTTCCAAATCGGGAACAACTACACGAATAATTCCGTCTGTTTTTAATACTCGATTGCATTCTTTAATAAAATCAGCGGCTTTCTCTTTTGGTAAATGTTCTAAAAAATGAGAATGATAAATTACTTCAAAAGAGTTGTCGGAAAATGGAATGCCTTTGAGCAAGTTATAAGTTTGAACATCTTTTGAATTAGATGTCATATCAACATTTACCCACGAATTGTGGAACTTTTTGCCACATCCTAAATTTAAATAATTCAATTTATTTTTCATATTTATTTTTAAGCCACTAATTTCACTAATATTCACTAATTACTGCCGGCTAAAACCAGCGGTGGATACACGGATTTGACGGATTTGACGGAATTTTTCGTCTCATTCAATCATTCAGTCATTCACTCATTTACTCATTTACTCATTCTCTCATTCTCTACAAGGTGGACGACCGCAAGGGTGCGCCCCTACACTCATTTTCTCATTTACTCATTTTCTCATTCACTTATTTCAAAAAAAATATTTTTGTTATTTGTGTTTAATTAATAAAAAAATTGTATTTTTGCATTTTATTTCGGGGTGTAGCGCAGTCCGGTAGCGCGCCACGTTCGGGACGTGGAGGCCGTGGGTTCGAATCTCGCCACCCCGACTTATTTTTGCCGATAC
>Ga0099364_10014563_pt1 | contig 10450 bp, 9 predicted proteins | sample TergutTh196P3_FD_73070 | JGI IMG/M metagenome (GOLD analysis project Ga0099364, IMG submission 73070) | Microcerotermes parvus P3 segment gut microbial communities from Pointe-Noire, Republic of the Congo - Th196 P3 | ecosystem: Host-associated > Arthropoda: Insects > Digestive system > Gut ...
GGTGGGGGGGGATTTGGCGGGGGTTTGGCTGCCGGGGGCGTCTTCGGGAATATGGCACAGCAAATGTTTGCGCCCATGCAACAGCAAGCCACTCCGCCGGCTGTTCCGCAGCCTTCGGGGAGATTTACTCAAAAAGCCGCGGGCGAAGCGCCGCCGTCAAAGAGCGATACTGATGATCCTGTCGCAACTCTTAAAAAATTAAAAGAGATGCTTGATCTCGATTTGATTGAACAATCCGAGTACGACGCAAAGAAAGCGGAAATTATGAGCCGAATGTAGGAGGCGCGTTATGAAAAAGACAAAGATTTTGCGGTATATCCTGTATTTGATTTTCCTGATAGTCTTTAACGCTGTGTTTTTTGGCTCCGGCGGTACTGAGCGCGGCGCTTCCGTATGGATTTCTTACGGTTTCATCCATTTTGCGTATTTTATGTTACTGCTTACGCCGAAGCTTATTAGCGGAGGGAAAAGCTCGGCGGTTTTCGGGTTTTCGCTTTATGCAATATCAGCGGCATATTTTCTTGTTCAATTTGTCACAGGAATAATATTTATCCTGATTTCCCCTGAAAGTTATAAAACTGCGTTTTTGGTTCAGCTTTGTATAGCTGGATTGTATGGCATACTGCTTATTTCTCATATGATTTTTAATGAAAAAACGGCTTTTGTCGAGGTAAAGCGGCAATATCAAATCGAGTATGTTAAAGACGCCTGCGCTACATTGAGAAGCTCATTAGATAGAATAAGTGATAAAGGAACAAAGAAGAAAGTCGGGAGCGTATATGACGCCCTTTATTCAAGCCCTGTAAAATCGCACCCTAACTTAGCGCAAATGGAAAACCACATACTCTTATCTATAAATGAGATTAGTGATGCTGTTTCTGCTGGAAACAATGAAAAGATAGCCTCATTGGCAGATTCATTGTTAGTTGCTGTAAACGAAAGAAACATGCGATTAAAATTGCTTAATTCCACTTTGTATTAATATTTCGTTACTATAACATGAATGGGTTTACGCTTCAGCTTCAGAAAACCGGCCTTGACTTCCTCGCTTTCACGTATATACTAAATGTACTTACGTAATAATAAGAGGGGGTTTTACATATGAACAATGTTATGACTACAAAGGTTTTCACGAGCGGCAATTCACAGGCTGTACGTCTTCCGCGGCAGTTTCGTCTGGAAGATGGCGAAGTTTACATTGCCAGGGAGGACGACCGGATTGTGATCTTTCCCAAACCAAAAAAATTCACATCCTTGCAGGATGTACAAGATTTTTTTGATTCCATTCACTGTCCCGACTTTGAAATTGAGCGTGACATGTCGCGGCCCCGACCTGTCGATTTGTAAAGGCGTCTGTTATGGCAAATATTTACATGCTTGACACGGATACTTGCAGCTATGTTATTAAGAGGAATCCCGCTTCTGTAGTACAAGCGTTTTGGAATCATAAAAACGATGAAATATGCATCAGTTCCATAACTTATGCAGAATTGATGTATGGGGCGACGCGTACAGGTTCTTCTAAAACTCCGGCTGTGATCAGGCGGTTTGTAACTTACGTCGGTATCGTAAACTTTGATGATGCCGCCGCGGAGGAGTACGCGCGGATCAGGTGTTCCCTGGAAACCGAAGGTACGCCCATATCTGCCGCCGATTTGATGATCGCTTCTTGTGCGAAGGCCAAGAAGGCTGTTTTAGTGACCAACAACGTAAAGCACTTTGGCAAAATTACCGATCTTGAAATTGAAAATTGGATTGAACGATGATGGCAGCATTGTGCCCTTCCGAAAGACGCCGCTGTGAACTTAACGCCGCGAGGAAAATGGATTAGTTTTTATAGTCCCAGAGATTCCTTAAATCTATGGTATTTTTTATCCCATAAGGCGGTATCTTGCGCGTCGAATTGCCGCAGCGCGTGCGTGTTGCGAATTATCTCCCGTATCCCGCGAATATCATCGATTTCGCCGCATCCGAAAGCCTGCATCATCAGATTGCCGATAGCTGTAGCCTCGTATACGCCTGATATCACAGGGTATCCAGTCGCGTTTGCCGTGTATTGGTTCAGGAGCGTATTTTTTCCCCCGCCTCCGATGATGTGGATTTTATTTATTTCTTTCCCCGTGGCTTCCAGTAATCTCTCCAATACGAATCGGTATTTCAGCGCGAGACTTTCAAAACAGATTCGGGCCATCCGGCCGGTATCGCCGGGGTCAATCTCCGCGCCATAGATTTCTTTGAGTTTGCCGCGGATTGTAACCGGCATATTTGTCGACAACGAAAACGCTGGGGCATCGACGTCTATGTAAAGATCTTCACTGTCGGCCTGCCCGGCGCGGCTAACTATTTCATCATAAGTGACCCCGGGCCATTTTTCGGCGCATTGCTGGATTATCCACATTCCAGCAATGTTTTTCCGTATCATGTTCTTTCCCAGCGCGATCCCGGAGTTATTGAGATAATGCCGCTTTGTTCCCTCCGTGATTATCGGAGCGTCTGTTTGCAGGCCCATCAGCGACCATGTCCCACTGCTGATGAAAATCCAGTCATCATCAGTATCCGGCACAGCCAGCGCCGCTGATGCGGTATCGTGCGCCGCCGGGAGGATAATTTTAACCGGCCGTTTCAGCCCCGCATCGTCCAGGATTTGATCGTCCACATTGCCTATGTGCTCTCCCGCGTGCCGAACAGGGGTTATCAATCCCTCCGGCAGGCCGAATGTTTTTAATATGTCCCTGTCCCAGTCATTATTAATTTTGTTGCAGAGATGGCCGTCGGTAATGTTTGAATATTCGCAGCAGGGAACAGCGCCCAGCAGGTAGTGTAATATATCGGCGATGTAAAGAATCGCCCTGGGATCGTCAAGGGCCGGGAAGTCATGGTGTTTCATGTATATCAGTTGGTGCAGCGTGTCGCCGGTCAGTTTTTGATTCCCCGTCCTGTCGTATAAGTTGTCCCAGCCGATAGCTTCCTCTACAATCCGCTCAATGTCAAAATTTCCGTACTCCCTGTAAAACAAAGGGACGCCGATAATATTCCCGAGCCTGTCGAGAAGGACTATATCGCTTCCCCATGTATCCACCCCGAGGCTTTCGAGCCTGGGGCCTCTTTGTTGTCCGAAGATCTGAAGCGCGTTCAGGATCTCATCGTAAAATCTGTATATATTTCGGTATCTGCCGCCGTAGGTTCTGAATGATTGGGTCTTAAAGCGATGGATTGTCTCCATCACAATTTTGCCGCGCGCTATCTCTCCGACGACAGCCCTCCCGCTCTCAGATCCAAGATCAAACGCCAGGTGAAGCATTTGTCTCACTCGAACATTCGAGCCAATCTTCTCACAACGGCGTCCGCGATACGCTCTACCGATTCGCCGTCCAGCGACACGCCGGGGATCGGCCTGTCAGCGAGCGATGTGCCGGGCTCCAGGTTGGTTGTGACGTCCGGCGCGTTTACCATGCGTTTCGGGTTTATCACAATGTCATGCGTATCGGCAACCTCTTGGATTTGGGCTTTCGTGATTGGGCGGAACTCCCTCACTATGTATTTCTGAATGATGGCAAGTTTGGCGTAGTTTTCCGCTTCCTCAAGAATGAACCACGCTTCGAGAGGCGAGTATCCCCACGATATCGGGCCGTGGTTTGCCATCATGACGATACCGTAATCCTTGACGTATGGCGCTACAGATTCGGCGAGTTCCTTCGATCCAGGATTGCAGAACGGCGCGACCGGTATTTTGCCTGAAATAGCGGCGGTTGCGGGAGTCAGCGCCAGATCGAGCTCGGCGCCCATATTTGCGAAGCAGGAGAGGAAGATCGGGTGCGCGTGCGCGGTCGACATAATACTGTCGTCCTCTCTGTAAATGCGGAGATGCATCGGCATCTCCGATGTAGGTTTGAAAACACCCCTTATAATATTGCCCTCCAAGTCGACTTTGAGCAGCATCTCGGGAGTCAGGTCGCCCTTGCTGATTCCGGTAGGCGTCATTATGATCTCGTCCTTGCTGACACGTATCGTCAAATTGCCATCATTTGCCGCTACGAAATGCTTCATGTACATTTTTCTGCCTATGTCGCATATAATCTCTTTCGCTTTTTGGTCGCTCAGATACTTTCTCTGGAACATTATCTATACCCCCGTCGGCATTATTTTGTATGTATTTTTTACGCTCATACTAATGTGACGCTTGTGTGCCCATTATATATCATATAACCAGTCACCGCACGGGCAGAAAATTGTAGTGGGCGAGTCTGCGCCTACATTCCTCGCGGCCCAGCAGGGCGGCTATATCAAATACTCCTGGGCTCACCTTTCTGCCCGACAGCGCAAAACGCATGGGCATCGCTATCTCCTTTAAGGACGCGCCGTTTGCCTCGCACCATTCGTGCGCGAACTCCTCCATATTCTTCGCGCTCCACTCCTCATCGCCAAGACGTTCCATCATAGCGCCTATCCATCCGGCGATGCGCTCCCGCTGTTCGGGATTTATGTCGTCTGCGCTGTATCGCGATTTAACCGCGTCAAAGTCGATGAAGTAGTCGGTGAAACCGGCCAGTTCCCTCGTCGTCTTTCCTCTGCCGCCCATAAGAGTGAGCGCGTCCTCAAGATATTTATCGGTGAAGTTAGCTGTATCGAGCCGCATTTCACGCCAGAACGGCTCTATAACCAACCGCCGCGTCGCGGGATCCATAGCCTTCAGGTGTTCCTGGTTAACAAAGTCAAGCCTCTTCATATCGAATACAGCGGGTTTCTTAGTAACTTTCGACAATTCAAACTTCCGGGCGGCGAACTCCCGGTCGAATATCTCGACACAGTCGCTCGGAGTCCATCCCAGCAAAGCGAGGAAGTTAAATACCGCCTCGGGGAGATAGCCCATGTCGTTGTACTCGAACACGCTTGTCGCGCCGTGCCGCTTTGAAAGCTTCTTCTTGTCGGCGCCGAGTATCATCGGAAGATGCGCGAAGCGCGGCGGTGTCCAGCCAAGCGCGCGGTACATCAAAATTTGCTTGGGCGTGTTGGCTATGTGGTCCTCGCCGCGGATTACCGTCGTTATGCCCATCATGTGGTCGTCGATCATGACGGCGTAATTGTATGTCGGCGTGCCGTCGCTCTTTATCATCACGATGTCTTTTATCGAGCCGTCCATGTTCATGTTCGCCTTCTCACTCGCGACGCTTATCTCTCCGTAGATCACATCGTCAAATGAGACAGTATCGTCCGCCGGCACTTTGAATATGACGGCCGTCCCGTCACGATACGCGTGTCCCGAATCGACGAGTGAGTTCGCGGCGCGGATGTAAAGGTCCATGCGTTCCGACTGCCTGTACGGGCCGTAATCGCCGCCCTTGTCCGGTCCCTCGTCCCAATCGAGCCCCATCCAGTTGAGACCGTCCATGATGGTCTGCTCGTATTCCGCCGTCGATCTCTCGCGGTCGGTGTCCTCGATGCGGAGTATGAAAGTCCCTCCCGAGCGGCGTGCCCAAAGCCAGTTAAATAGAGCCGTGTGAGCTCCCCCTATGTGAAGCGCGCCTGTTGGGCTCGGCGCGAAACGTACTCTTTCTTTGCCGTCCGCGTTCATGTAAATCTCCCTTCGAACGTCTATAATAAATACCGTTTTTGATTATACATTATTGACGGTTATGGGGGGCTGTAAATGGGAAACGACGACTCAAAGCCACGCAGGTACCTGTTGGTTGACGGTCACGGGCTTGCGTTCCGCGGTTTTTACGCGCTGCCCGCTATGAACGCGCCGGACGGAACGCCGACGAACGCCATATTGGGTTTCTTCAATATGCTGTTGAAAGCGCTGGACGAGTGGCGGCCCGATGGAACAGGGCTCTTCTTCGATCCCAAGGGGCCGACGGCCCGTGACGAAATGTACGCCGAGTACAAGGAGGGCAGGCGCCCCACGCCGGACGATTTCAAAGCGCAGATGCCGTTCATTCTGGAACTCGCCTCCGCGTTGGGCTATCCGGTTTTTGTCCGTGACGGCGTTGAGGCGGATGACATGATAGCCGCGACCGCGGCGGCTATAGGGGAGGATGGCTCGGAGGCGCTGATTTTTTCCGCCGACAAGGATCTTCTTCAGATGCTGAGCGGCAACGTCAAAATGGCCCGCCCGACTAAGGGCGTCTCGGAGTTCAAGATGTATGACGAGGCTGCGTTCAGGGATGAGTACGGTTTCGCGCCCCCGGCGATGGCCGATTACCTCGCTTTGGTCGGCGACTCGGCGGACAACATTCCCGGAGTGCCCGGCATCGGCGATAAGACGGCGAGAAATCTGCTCGCCCAATATGGCTCCCTTGACGGGATTTACGAGGCGATAGCATCGTCGCCTCAGTCGGTCCGAAATAAATTGGAGCGCGGAAAGGAATCGGCATACATGAGCTACAGGCTTGTAGTTCCACAGCCTGTCGAGCCGGTAAAGCCTTTGTTTCTTCGGCCGGAGCCTCCTAAGATTACCGAGGCGGAGGCGCTGTTGGAACGCCTTGGCCTAAAAAAACTGAAGGAACGTTTAGGCTTTGACACAACACAGGCCGATGCCTCCCAGCCTGCGGAACGGACTGAAGAAAGACTGAGCCGCGTGGAGGCGGCGTCGTGGGACGAAATTTTTTGCGATACCTCTCTTGTGATGACCGGAATACCGGACCGACTGACGACACGCGACGGGAAATGGAAGGACATGCCATCGTCCGACATCCCTAAACTCCGCGAGTGGCTGTCGGCCGAAAACAACGAGATAATCCTGTCCGACTACGCTGAATACTGCGCTCGTATTCCCGAAATCGGAGAATTCAGCTCCTATGTGCGGGATATAATGCTGGCTCGCTATTACCATCACCCTGATATATCCATGTCATCCAGATCCGAACGCGCCGAGGCGGCGGACGCTCTGGATATTTTGCGCGAATGGGAGGGGTATTCAGCCGGAGAGCACGTATCGGACATGCTTAATGTGATGGAACACATCGACGCCCCGCTGGTTCCGGTCCTCATGTCCCTCAGTAATTGTGGCATTAAAGCCGACGTCACAGCGTTGTGCGATTTGGACGCCGAGCTCGGTGAGCGAATATCACGCATAGAGCGGGAGATTTTCGCGGCGTCGGGAGGCGTAATTAATCTCAATTCGCCGAAACAGGTCGGCGAACTGCTGTTCGAGCGCCTGCGCCTCCCGGTGATAAAAAAGACCAAGACAGGCTACTCGACTGACGTGAGCGTTCTGGAAGAACTCTCGCGCCTCCCTGAGCCCTTTTGCGATATACCCAAATACATGCTCGAATACCGAGAGTGTTCCAAAATGTCGTCGGGATTTGTCCAGCCGTTTATAAAGCACGCCGAAGATTCCCGTGACGGAAGGATACACTCGAAATTTCTCCACACCGCGACGGGAACGGGACGCCTCGCGAGCCGCGATCCCAACGTACAGAATCTGCCGGTTTTCGGTGAATGGGCGGAAAAATTTCGCAGGACGATAATACCCGAAGGAGTAGGCAAATCGTTCGTCGCCGCCGACTACTCCCAAATAGAGCTGCGCGTCCTTGCGCATCTGTCAGGGGAGGAGAGGCTGGCGGAGGCGTTTGCCGCCGGACGGGACATTCACCTTGAGACCGCGTCGTGGGTGTTCGATCTCGACTCGGAGGATATAACGCCGGAGCAGAGGCGGTTTGCCAAGACCGTCAATTTCGGCCTTATCTATGGAATGGGAGCGCACGGGCTCGCCGCAAGAATGGGTATCGGACGCCATCAGGCAGCCGGAATAGTAGAGAGATATTTCTCGGCGCTGCCCAAGGTGAAAAGCTATCTCGACCAAAGCGCGAAAGACGCCAAAGCCGCCGGTTTCACCCGCTCGATTTTCGGCAGGATTCGCCCCCTCAAGGAGGTTTCGACCATAGAAGGACGCGGAGCGGGTTCGCTCGACCGCGTGGCGGTGAACACTCCCATACAAAGCGCAGCCGCGGATATTGCCAAAATCGCAATGATACAACTGCACAGCATATTGAAAACCTCTTACCCGGATGCGCGGCTAGTGCTTCAGGTGCATGACTCGTTGATAATAGAGGCGCCGGACAAACAAGCGGACGAGATAGGACGTATGCTGGTGGAAACTATGGAAGGCGTGCGCGCCATAGACGTTCCCCTCAAGGCTGAACCGAAGCGCGGAAAATCCCTGGCTGAAGTCTGACGGCGCGGTTGATTTTCAGGGATTTTTTTGACATTGTTGTATTAAAATAGTATTATTTGCTGACTTGGTTTTAAGTCGAATTAGTAACGGGCTATTATGAAAGGGGCAATTTCTTGTCATGATGCATTATTTGAGAAAATCGGCAAAGCCGATAATGTTGGTGGTAGCCATCATCTTCATCATCTCGTGCCTTTTTATGTACGGAGGAGGCAGGAGGAGAAACGTTCAGGCCGTGGCGTCCGGCGGCAATACCGACGGGGAGTTTTTTCAGGATTATGATGTGGCTGTAATTAACGGCGAGAGAATACAACTCTCGCGCCTCGAATTTGAGGTTGTGCAGTTCATACGGTCGATGGGGCTTGAAACGAGCGCCACGGTCGAAGATCTTCCGGCATTTCGCAACACAGTCGTCGACAGGATTGCGACTTTAAAGGAATTGGACAAGGAAATAGTTTCGCGCAAAATAGTTGTTACAAAGGAAGAAATTGATGACGCCATGAGGGAGATAGAGTCCCAGTTCCCAACAAAAGAGATCTATCTGCAGCAGTTGCAGGCAAATGGCATCACCGAGGCGGAACTCAGAAGCTCGATAGAGGATAATATCAAGCGAAGCATGGTGTTCGAGGAGATAATGGGCGTAGTATCGACAGACGAGGACGAATTGCGTAATTTTTACGAAATGATGAAGTTATATGCCTTCCAAACACCTGAAGGCTTTTTGATGGATGTCGCGCACTTCAGGACGGAGGTGGCGGCCGAAAACGCTCGCATGGAGCTGGAAAGCGGCAAGGAGTGGGACGACGTGATTGAGGCCGTTTCCCCCGACGTGTCCGATCATTCCATGAGCGACAGCAGAATATTTATCCCCTCGGCTCAACTGACCGAAGAGGTGGAATTCCTGAAGGATATCTCGTTTGACGTTCCATCCCGAGTGGTGTCCTTTACCTCCGACGACCATATGATTGTAGTGAAACGCGCGAAAGAGGAGGCCGGAACCGCATCGTTTGACGAAGTGAAAGACGATATTGAACAGATGCTCTTGAGCCAGAAGAGCGCGTCCCTGCAATCACAGTTCATGCAGGAACTTCGCGCGAGGGCGTCCGTCGAAATTCTGGACGAGGAATTGTTCAGGATGATTTCGCATGATGAGCCGGAAGACGTGACGTCAGAGAGCGAGGAAACATCGCCCGCTGACGCTCCAACCCCTGAAGAAGAAGCGGCGGCAGCGGAGGACGAATCTGTAGAACCCGCGGAGGAGGCATCCTCACCAGAGGAGACCGCGGAAGACGGGGAATAAATATAACTTGACAGCCCCGCGCGGTGCAAGATAGAATACCCTTTGCGCGGTGAGGTGGCCGAGCTGGCTGAAGGCACTCGCCTGCTAAGCGAGTAGGGTGGCTAAAACCGCCCTCCAGGGTTCGAATCCCTGCCTCACCGCCAAAATATCAAACATCATCAAACTTTATCAAAACAAACCCGGTATTTTACCGGGTTTTTCCTTTTGTATAATTGACAGTCTGTGAACATCAAAGAACTTGACCGATCAATATAGGTGGGTAAAATAGTGTGTAACGTCCGAGTAGTAAAAAATTTTACCCACGAGGTGCGGATTATGGCTCTTACAGAATTAGAGATAAAGAACGCGAAGCCGAAGGATAAAGCGTATCGTATGCCGGATGGCGAAGGCTTGTATCTTGATGTTCGACCTACAGGAAAAAGTTATTGGCGGATGCGCTATAAAATACAGGGCAAGGAAAATACACTGACTTTTGGGGAATATCCATACGTCACCCTGAAAGAAGCGAGGGATAAGCGCTTTGAAGCGCGGCGGTTGATAACCAACGGCATAGACCCGGCCGTGCGCCGGGATTTGAGGCGAATAGAGAATGAAACCCCGACCTTCCGCGACATTGCGCTTGAGTTCATGACAAAAAAACACAAGGAAAGCAAAAGTTTAAAAGAGCGCCGCGCTCTGGAATATAGGTTGCGCTATTATATTCTTCCGTTTTTGGGAAATTTCCAACCGGATGAGATCACCGCGCCTTTGATATTGGTTTCAACTCACGCGCCCGCGTGGGGCGCGACAAGGGAGTGTTGAAAATGGAACAGGAATACACATTGTTTCAACTCACGCGCCCGCGTGGGGCGCGACTGGACGTTATCGCAGCGTTTGAGGCATATAAAAGTTTCAACTCACGCGCCCGCGTGGGGCGCGACCCAAAAATCCAAAGCGCGCTGCATTTCCTCCCGAGTTTCAACTCACGCGCCCGCGTG
>Ga0099364_10014564_pt1 | contig 10449 bp, 19 predicted proteins | sample TergutTh196P3_FD_73070 | JGI IMG/M metagenome (GOLD analysis project Ga0099364, IMG submission 73070) | Microcerotermes parvus P3 segment gut microbial communities from Pointe-Noire, Republic of the Congo - Th196 P3 | ecosystem: Host-associated > Arthropoda: Insects > Digestive system > Gut ...
TTTTTGTCAGACAAGGCAATTTTTGTGCGAATATCCGTTGATATTTAAACAAAAATTAACGCAGTATGGCGAAAAATATGTGCGTGAGGCCGCCATATTTGATTACGCAAGAGGTCTATTGTTATATGTGAACCCGCCCCGCTCATGAATAAATCCTGATTTTTCGTGCATACTGTTTTTAAAAAAAGGTGGATTTATGATGTATAACGAATACACGAATAACGACTGTAACGAAGAAAACAACGAAGTTACCGAGGAACAGTGTGAGACAAACGATATAGGCATAGTGGCTGTGGCTAATGCGCCTTATAACATTCATTGTCTTACTGTTATCGGGCAGATAGTAATTATAGACAGTGAATTATTTTCGACAATAATATTTGTTAAAACAACAATCCCGTCGCTAAAACACGACGGGATAGTTGTTTATGAAGCAACTAAACCAGAATGAGTATCCTGACACCAATTTAACGGCAACATCTCATTTCTTCGATTGAGGTCGTTTTCCAGTTTAATAACAATCTCGGTCACATTTCTGCGACGCTCTTCTTCGGTTTTGCTTTTGAATGTTTCTTTTATCATCTTTAACTCCTCGCTTTCTAATTAGTTGTTTTATCGTGTTTTGTTTATTATTACACGGTTTTTGCAAATTATTCCTCAAACATCACTTCCCTTCTCTGCCTCAATCTTCTTAACAAACTCATAGTGCTTATCCCGCTGCTCTGTCAAATTACCTAATTTGAGACTCATATGTTCGCTGATTTCACAAACCAATCACCTCCCTGTCGAGCTAAACCCACCATCTCCACGTTCTGTGTTGTCTAAATCGTCAACTTCACAAATATTAAACACAAGGTGTGGTTGGATAACGAGTTGAGCGACCCTGTCCCCTGCCCTAATCTTCCTTTGCTCATTGCTGTCGTTGTGAAGAGCTACTATTACGTTGCCTCTGTAGTCTGCATCTATTATCCCTACCGAATTAGCAGGTCTCAAGCTTTCTTTAGTAGCAAGCCCGCTCCTTGCATAAATCGCTCCGAAATGACCTTTAGGGATTTCCATAGAGATATTTGTCTTGATTTTGCGATTGTTATGAGGCTTGATAACACAACCCTCGTCTGCGAACAGGTCATAGCCCGCCGCATCTGCACTGGCGCGGAATGGGAGTTTTGCCGTATCGCTTAACTTTTTAACATTTAATATTGACATTAATTTATTCTCCTTCTATTATCTCGAAAATGCCGCAATGACATTCTCCTAATTGTTTACGTTTCATTTGCTCTCTGAATTTTCTGCACATACATAGTGTATCCGGGGTTTTGATGATTGTACATGGACAGTACCCTCCGTTGTCTTTCAACGCCTGTTGAATATCCTCCGTGTTTGGTTTTGTGATTACTTTGATTGATTGCATAATATTAACTAATCCTCCTTGCGTATTGATTGTCTGAGGCAAGATTTACTCCGAGTGTTTCGTCATAGTGAGGGGTTTGGTTTGGAATAAATCTGCCGAATTTCACGATAATATTTTTGAATCCTCGTAATATGCGCAATACCCTCCGGCTTATCTCGCCCTCTTCGTAACCTGTGTAGATTACGATGTCGTCATCTGTGTGTTTGCGAAACTCTCTTATGAGAGAAACTAAATCCTCATATGAATCGAATGGCTCAAGTCCGCCACAGACCAATGCAGACGTTATTGGATTCTGTAGATACCGTTCTACGATTCGCTCTACTGAAATCTCAATGTCAGGTTGGGATGAGAGCGCGTGATTATGACACACACTCTCTCCGCATTTGAAGCTACACTTAGGAAACGCTATGAGCATAGACGGGACTTTGTAATTCGAGAAGTCCTCGTCTATGATTTGTTTGAGTTTCATAGTTGGAGCTGTTTCCTTTCTTCAAATTCAGCTCGTTTCCCCGGATTGAAGAAGTCAACACGTCTCAGATATCCCGTTATACGCTGATACAACTCCAACTTATTTCCACATTCGGGGCATTCATCAACTCTTTTATCGACATATCCATGAGTTGGACAATATCTGTTTAGTGGCGACAGGCTGATATATGGAGTTTTGAATTTCTCGCACACCGCTTTTATTACTTGCTTGGCTTGACTGCCTGTTATCGCTCCGTCTAAGAAACAGTGTATCACTGTCCCGCCCGTGAACAGATTTTGTAATTCGTCTTGATGTTCGAACGTAGAATTAATTCCGGTCACACGACTTACAGGAATATGACACGAATTTGTATAATACGGTGCTTCCGAAGTGCCTCGAGTTATAATATCATCAAACTCTTCTCTGTCTTTTTTGGCGAGACGATACGAAGTAGATTCGGCGGGCGTCGCCTCGTAGTTCCACAAATTCCCGGTTTCTTTCTGGAGTTCGACAAGCTTACTTCTGATGAATTCTGAAACCTTTATCGAAAAGTTATAACCCCTTTTTGTAAGTATGTCAGTTCCTTCACCAAAGAAATTCTCACACATTTCATTCATACCAACCACACCAATTGTGGAGAAATAGTTTTTAAGCCCACCCACGTAAGTATTGAATGCCGGAATAAGATTCTTGTTCACTACGTTTTCAGTCAACCATTGACGCTTAATTTCAAGACTGTCTTTAGCTGTTACCAAAATGTTCGACAATTCTTTGAAAAACTTCTTTTCATTACCTGCGTTTTGATAACCAAGCCGTGGAAGGTTAATTGTTACGACACCAATTGACCCGGTAGAGTCTCCTGCTCCAAACAAGCCACCGTTTTTCTTTCTAAGCTCCTCCAAAGATAGAGCCATCCTGCAATTGTGAGTTAAGATTCCGTTCGCTAACATAAACACCGGCTCTTTTGTTTTGTCTATGATTTCTAAACAATAAGAATTCACAGCAGAATTATGCTTTTTATACACGACCTCTTTTATTTTGAACCACAACAAATTGTTCTCTTTGTCGGTTTTATATACATCGCCATATCCACCTGTGTGTTCATGCGGTTGATAATATCTTATTGTATAGCAAGTATTGCGTCCCAATCTGCCATCCCTATCATCTGCATTTACAGAACATACGATTCCCAGAGTCGCCAGCAGTGTAACTAAATCATTTTTAAGTTTTGGGGAACTTGTGTAAATCCTATTTCTATTTCCTCCATCAGTCTTATATAATCCCTCAACAATGCCTTGTCTGAACTCAATAGACTTATTAAAACACCAACCATCAATTCCTTTAGTTAGAGCATCTGTTCCGGTTACACATTGATCAATCAAGCCTCTTAGATATTTAGAATAAACATAAACATTCACACAGCTATTTTCACCACTTATTTCAGAAACGTTATCATTCTTTCTAACTTTTGCTCCAAATTTGTGTGGTGCAAAGCTTTCAATCCAGTCAACCAACTCTTTCTTCTTTTTATGATTTAACGAAAAACAAATTCCGTTTTTAGTAAAACTGCCATCACCCAAAAACATCCCTACAAGTATTCCTTCTTCTTTCGTGAGTTGACTATTGCCACGAAACTCTTGGACAGAAAAGGGCAAATAGTCATTTGCCGTTAATTCGCACGTTGGAATCTCGTTGCCACGCAGAGTTTTGTTTAAGTGATTGGCTGTTGTTTGAATTTTATGTCCGTTTACTAATGTTATTTCATATTCGGATGGAATGTTAAATTTATTTATGCGACACTCTACCTCTTTACCATTTGCTAAAACCTTTATGGTTTCTGTATTAGACCTCAAGTTATTTTGATATAAACAATCAATCGGAGATACAATATATTTTTGATAATGTTCCGAAAAGTATAAAATTTCAGTTTTGCCTGCTAAAGGACACATACTTCTAATGTCTCCAATATCCATATCGCTGTTAATAAAGTTGGCAATATAAACAAGTGTCTCCACTTTAAAATCAAATCCGCATACGGCTTTATATGGAGGTACGCAGAAGAAACAGAAAGTCACGAAGAGGTAAATTTTACTCTGCCACCAATCCCAACAAACTCGTCTTCGTCTGTGGCATAGACAATGTTAGCGGTGACTTGCTGATGGCAAGCAGCAAGCAAGGTTACAGGATTTACGATTCCATCGGAATCGCCTGTAACCAAACCGTGAATATAAAAGGTATTGGCGGGATTACAGGCTTGTATCTTGTGAGAGAATTTTGATATAAAACTTGTAATTTATAAAAAAGAAGGTGATTTACATAGAGGCGGTAAGAAAAAAAGACTGGATGGGAAACCAAAACAGCATATTTAAAACTTTAGGAGCTTCAAACCATACGGATAAAGAACGAGAAAACGACGATTTTTACGCTACAGACCCCTATGCAATTGACGTACTTTGCGAAGTTGAGGAATTTGATGGTCGAATATGGGAGGCAGCCTGTGGGCAGGGGCATCTCTCTAAAAGGCTTGAGGATTACGGATATAATGTAATAAGTTCAGATTTAATTGACCGTGGTTATGGTAAAGGCGGGATTGATTTTTTAAAGTGCAGCAAGCAATTTAACGGCAATATCATTACAAACCCGCCCTACAAATATGCACAACGGTTTATCGAAAAGGCTTTAGAATTAATACCTGACGGTAAGAAGGTAGCAATGTTCTTAAAAGTCCAATTCCTCGAAGGCAAGGCGAGAAAGGCAATGTTTAAGAAACATCCCCCAAAAGTTATCTATGTTTCCAGTTCAAGGATACTTTGTGCCAAAAATGCAGATTTTGAGGGAATGAAAGCTGGTGGCGGAAGTGCCGTAGCATATGCATGGTACGTATGGGAAAAAGGTTATTCCGGAGACACTAAGTTGGAATGGGTGAATTAGAATATTTTCGGAGCATCGCATACAACTAAATAAAAAGGAGGGGACGCATATGTGCAAAGATTTTAATGACGCTGTAGAATTGTCAAAACCGATTGTATCAACTGCTGAATATTCAGAAGTAATTAGTTTGACCAATGAGCAATTTACAAAACAACAACAAATACTCAGAGAGATTAACAAGAATCTTGGAGCTATTGCCAGAGAGCTTAAACTGATTGGTAAATTTATACGAGAAAAATAAAATCTGTATAAAACGGAGCATTTATGCAAATACGGAAAGGACGCCAAAATATAGTGAGTAAAGATAATAAAAGTGTTTTAAAAGAAGTAGCTACCGGCGTGGCAGTGTCGTTAGTGATTACCAGCATAACAAGTGCGATAAATATAATTAAATCATTAAAAATATCGCAGATAGACATTGGAGAGTGGGATAATTCATATAACAGAATCAACAAAATGCTTTATGACTTAAATCCGGGAAAGTATACAAAACATAAAATACCTACAGCGAATAAAGAGCATTTCGAGTTAAGTGTTGGTGTTTCATATTTTGTTAAATTAAACAAGGGTAATTACTTGAAAATAGAATCGTATAAAGATAAAAACGATAAAGGGTATTATCGAGAACTTCGCTTAAAAATTATTTTCTTTGGAAAAGAAAAATATAAGAACAGAGAAAAGTTTTTAATGGAGACACTAAGACTAACAGATAAGGAACATATAAGGGTTCAACATTTAAATGAATTTGAAATGTCTTGTGATATAATCCCGCACAGTTTTAATAATATCGTTATGGAAGATAAAACAAGGCAAAGATTGATTCGCGGGTTATGTAGTTGGAATGAAAGTAAAAAATGGTATAAGGAACATCAACTTGTTCATAAAATAGGCGTATTTTTATACGGAGAACCGGGCACAGGAAAATCTACGATAGCAAGAGCTATTAGCTCTATGTTTAACAATGCTCCCATTTTAACTATTGACCACGACAATATTATGCGTTCTATAAATGGAATCTTTAAAATGCGAAAAAAATATGAGGGTGCTATAATTATTTTAATTGAAGATTTTGATTTATATTTTAAAAGCAGAGAAGAACTTTCCGGAATTGAATTAGACATAAATCAAAAAGCTCAAAAAGATAAAAACCAAAATGCTATATTTCAATTATTAGATGGAATTTATTCAACAGAAAATACAATCTATATTGCAACAACAAATTTTCGTGACAGAATTGACCCTGCTCTTATAAGGTATGGAAGATTTGATATCCAAGAGGAAATGAAATATTTTAATCGCAATCAAGCTCTTGCTCACGTCAAAATTCTTGGATATGACGAGAATGTATTGAATGAATTGAAATTAGAATATCCTGTTCAGCCATCGTATTTACAAAGCAAAATTATGGAGTATAGGGGCGAAAAATTGAATATCACCATCAAATGAAGTATTTATTAAAATTTTAGAAAGGATAAAATATTATAAATGAAGAAAGCAAAAGCAATTACAAAGCCTGAAAATGTATGTATGAAATGCCTATGTGAGTGCAGTCATAACATTGTTAAAGAAATATACCTCGGGGGTTTAGGGTACGGAAGCGCATTTGATAATTTTGGCACAAAAATAGTATTATGTTCAGATTGTTTTAAAAATACTCCTGTTGAGTGGTGGAAATTAAAAATAATCAAAGACATACCGTATGAGGGATGTGAGTCATACCAATATGAGGACGAAATCTTAGAGTATATAAAAAGGTGTCCCATAGAAGGAAGGGAATTATTCTACAATCGGTTTTCGCAAAGTGTTTATGGTAATATGAAGTCGCAAGACTGGATTGATTATGAGCTCGACGAGTTGCCACATGAAAAATGCAAAAAATATCAAATGTATTCTCCCGAAGAAAGGCAAGCATATAAGGATAGATTTCATACGTGCGGTCAAGTGTATAAAAAAGTTTATGGCGACGGGAGTTCGACTCTAAAGTGTAAGCGAGGAGCGCGAGGGTATATTGATGAGAAAGAGCATCAAACTCAGACACAATGCTATATGTGCGATAAGTATATTCCCAAAACAGAAGCTATGAGGATTATAAATGATTTTGATGAATTTATTAAACGTGAAGAAAGGCGTTTACTTGAAATGATAAAATACGCCACATTAAATTTGAGTCGAATCAAAGACAATCCCTCAAAATATTATGATGACAATAATTGATTTTAAATGAAATCGGGGATTTATGAAATCAAAAAATAGAAATGAGGTGAATTTTATGTATTATATCCAAGAAGTAAGAGGGTCTCATCAATGCTGCGACAGACTCATTATTCGCAATAAGGAAACTGGCGAACAAGTAGGGCGAACATATTTTGATGATGGTGGTGTAGACAAAGCAAAAGCTCACACCAAGCTTAAAGAGTTGAACAGATGTTAAACCATAGAAAGGATTTTACTATGACTAATTTTCAAAAAATAACCGAAAACGTAAACGAGTTGTCTGAGTTTTTGGCAGATTGTATGGAGGGGTATTGCGAGAATTGTCCCGTCCGCATGGAGAGATGCTCAGATTGGAATTCCGAGTCCGAGGAAGGGATGGTGAAGTGCAATGAAGTCTTTAAGCGTTGGCTTAATATGGACTTTGAATGAAACGTGATTTTATATGAAATAAAATGAGAGGAGAGCAAAGTCATGATTTTTTCGTCAATCAAATCAAGACGACGAAGAGCGGCTGTAGGGTTTCCAAAATCCTTAGCGATATAGACGGCAATTTCACGCATTTCTCGTTTTGCGGTTGACATAATACGGATTTTGTAGTTCATTCCAGTTCCTTCCGTAGTTCGGCAATGAAATCACCATAATCCGAATAATCGCCGTTTTTTTCATCTTCAAGAGCTTCATCAAGCAAATGATGCAACTCGTAACGACTGCAGAATTTCTCATAAGCTTCAATGCTCATGACAGCCAAATCACCATGACCGTTTTTGGTGATAAAGACAGGTTCCATTCTCGAATGGCAAAATTCTGATACCTCGTTATAATTATCGCGTAGGTACGCACTTGGTCTGATATTAGGCATAAAATGCACCCCCATTTCAATTATAACAATATTATACACGAATTCAGCTATGTTGTCAAGAGAAACTTTTCATGAATCGCAAAAATAAATCCAAATTGAACCAATACACAGAAGGAGAGTGATCACAATGCAAAGATTCAAGTACAAAAATGTTAAAAAATGCTTGCAGAGCAGAGAAAATCGGCTCTACGAGCCGAGAGTGTTGACCGAATTATTTTCAAACGGTCTAAATAATTTAATTTAAAGGAGTATGAAATGAAATTTTTAAGTGTTATTGGGTTGGCGACGATTGCCTATTTAGTGATTATGGTTGTGCAAAACATTGCGAACAAAAAGTCCTGCGAGAATGATTATGAAGATGATTACGATGGTGGATGGTCTGATGAAGAATTTGAACGTGCCGCCAAAGGCTACCGGGAAGTGGGGTATGATTGTTGATTAAACGGTATTTGCTCTATTTATTGCGATGGCAACTTTCGAGTCCTGTGCTTGCAGTGTTTACATGGTTGATTACCAATGAGTTAATTGCCGCAATAGTAGCGAACTTTGTTGGAGGGTTAATCTTTTTCTGGGTTGATTTACTAATTTTTAGAAAAAGGAGTGGTTTGATGAAACAGTATATTACGTTTGATAAAGTTGTAAACGGTGAGAACGGAACCATGTATTTTAAAGGGCTTAATTACAAATTACACAACGAAGACAACGAATTTGTATATTTCGGCAAAGACAAAGTGTCGAAGAGGAATTTGACAATGAGCGATTATTGTATAAGAGAAATTATAGAGGGTTAATCTTATGGCGAAAATATCAAACGTACAAGTGTTTGGGCTTGCAGAAAGCATTTACAGAAGCGGTTATCCTATGTTGACGGAACCGCCTACAGAAAAACAGTTCAAAGAAGAAGTTCAGATGATTTCCGATTTTATTAACACTAATTTTTATACACAAAACAAACACGTTGAAAGAGCAATTAAATTAGCACAGGCTAAAGGCAGCGGACACGATAATTTTTTAAACGGGATTACGGTTACTTTCGACTTGACTTTATCGAACAAAGCGTGGGTTGAAGCGAAACGATACACATTTCTTAACTTCATCTCGTCAATGAGTACCATGCATCGAATTTCTATCATGGACACGGATTCCTATTACAACAAACACGTAGATGAACGAATAATGCAGATTATAAAAGAAAAACAGAATGCGTACATTCAAGAACAAGACTCAATTAAAGCGAAAGAGCTGTATCTCGACCTACTCTATAATCTCCCGTCAGGATTTGAACTTACAGCGGGAATGATTACAAATTATAGATGTCTTAAAAACATCTATGCACAACGTAGAAATCACAGACTCGTGGGGGACTGGGGCGTAGTCTGTGACCGGATTGAGACATTACCATTGGCGAAAGAATTGATTATTTCAAAAACTATGTAGGCGATACGCCTACTGGTATAGCGGGCGTATCTTATGGACTTATTGTTCAGAATCGTTGTCTGATTCGACATTGCTATGTATTATTTCAAACCCGAAATTCTTAGTCATCCAAGCTTTCACTGATGTCGTTCCCTTGATGTTTTTTAAGCTGTGCAGGATGGTTATTGTTCCGAGGAGAACAAGTACGATAGCAACTAAATAAGCCACTAAGATGAGTTCTGTGTTCATCAAATCACCTCCTTTCGAGTTTTTTAGTTGGGAAAGAGGGGAGGCGGCGATTGTGTTGTGATGTGGCAACTGGGTGAGCTGTTGCCACACTAAACGACATTATATCACAACAAAAACAACTTGTCAACAAAATTCTAAAAAATTTTTTATAGGAGAATACCTTTATGGAAAATAACCTAAGCGACAGCGGTCAAAGAATTAAATACGGTGAATCTGCCGCAACGCGAGAACCGGCAGAAGGCAAGGGAAGACCGGGATTAATCTCGCCGTGGGCTCTAACACGTTTAGCGAAACACTACGAGAATGGCGGTAAGAAATACGATGACTACAACTGGAGAAAGGGTATGCCGTTCAGCAGATACACTGATTCTATGTTCAGGCACCTTATCGCATGGTTACAGAAAGAAGAGGGCGAAGACCATTTGGCGGCAATCGCTTGGAATGCGTTTGCAATAATGCATCATCAAGAATTAGGTGAAGACGCTAAATGGGACGATATGCCAAACAAGGACTTGGAGGTAAAACGTGAAAAGATTAATGCTTCTATGTGATTTAGATGATTGCCTTTGGGATATAACCACTCCCTGGTGCGAAGCACTAAACAAACGATACGGCACGACAGTCAAACCAACCGACATCACCAACTGGGATATCCATTCATTCTTCCCGACAATCACGCAACAGCAACTGTTCGAAGTGTTAGACGAAGACGGTTTCTGTAACAAAGTACTTCCGTTTGACGACAGCTTGTGGTTTGTAAATCAAGTACTAAACGATGGCCATAAGCTGAAAATCGTAACTTCATCCCACTATAACAACATGAAACAGAAGATGGAGCGATTCCTTGAAGTATTCTGGATGCTACGTTGGTCTGATGTGGTTGTGACTGCCGACAAATCG
>Ga0099364_10014565_pt1 | contig 10448 bp, 4 predicted proteins | sample TergutTh196P3_FD_73070 | JGI IMG/M metagenome (GOLD analysis project Ga0099364, IMG submission 73070) | Microcerotermes parvus P3 segment gut microbial communities from Pointe-Noire, Republic of the Congo - Th196 P3 | ecosystem: Host-associated > Arthropoda: Insects > Digestive system > Gut ...
CTCATGAAAGTTCTAACAGCTGAATATAAATCCCTTCTCAAACAACAGCGCACTGCCTATTACCGGCAGGTTATGGTTTGCCTGGCAGTTTTGCTGATCACTTGCCTTTGCCTGCAATACGTTGGTTTTTTTGATCCGGTACGCCTTCGCGAAGGTGTGCCGAGTCTCTTTACCCTCGCAGGTGAAATGATCCCGCCTGACTTTTCAAATGCCCGGCAATGGATTTTTCCGCTTTTGGATACACTGGCCATGAGCATTGCCGGAACAGCACTGGCAGTATTGCTGGCCCTGCCACTGGCTGTTCTGGCAGCCTCAAACACAACTCCTCATCGTATTGTCTACCAATTGGTTCGGGGACTTCTCAATGCATTGCGCTCCATCCCCGAATTAATCATGGGTATTGTCTTCGTTGCGGCAGTCGGTTTTGGCGCCTTGCCGGGAGTACTGGCCCTGGCACTGCACTCTGTTGGCATGATCGCGAAATTTTTTGCCGAATCAATCGAGCATGCGGACATGGCACCAATTGAAGCGGCCCGTTCTGCAGGCTGCAGCCCGATGCAGGTTATTTGCCATGGGATTTTCCCGCAGGTTTTTCCCCGACTGGCGGATACCACTTTTTACCGCTGGGAATACAACTTCAGAGCATCAACCGTCATGGGAATGGTCGGTGCGGGCGGAATCGGTTTTGAACTGATTGGCTCGCTGCGTATCCTCCAGTATCAGGAAGTTTCCGCCATCCTCATTGTGATTCTTTTCATGGTAACGTTAGTGGATGGCTTGAGTGCCTGGTTACGCAAAAAAACAGCCTGAAAGATTTTGTGAATGAGCAAAAAAGTCGTTATTACCCACTGGGTGCATCCGGAAGTTATTGATTTTCTGGGAAGAGAAGCAAATGTTGTAGCAAACCTGACCCGCTCGACCCTGGCACGAGAGGAAATTTTATCCCGTGCAAAAGACGCAGACGCGATCATGGCCTTTATGCCGGATGCAGTGGATGCGAGCTTCGTAAAAAGCTGCCCGAAACTTAAAATCATTGCCGCTGCAGTAAAAGGCTATGACAATTTTGATGTTGAAGCCTGTACACGCCGCAACATCTGGCTAACAATCGCGCCAGACTTGCTCACCATTCCTACTGCTGAACTTTCCATTTCCCTGATGATAGGTCTTGCAAGGCATGTTTTGCAGGGTGACCGGCACATACGCAGCGGACTTTTCAAGGGATGGCGACCCGAGCTTTACGGGAAAAGTCTGTCTGGATCAGTTGCAGGAATCATAGGGATGGGCAATATTGGGCGAGCGGTTGCAAAACGCCTGCGCGCCTTTGATATGGATGTGCTCTATGTTGATGAAGTCCCGCTTTCTGCTGAAGAAGAAGGCAGCCTGGGTGCTTGCCGGACATCGTTAAAGAAACTGCTTTCCGAAAGCGATTTTGTTCTCCCGCTGCTCCCCTATACAGAAAAAACACACCATTTGATCAACTCCGAGCAACTCCGTCAGATGAAGCGTGGTGCGCTGCTGATTAACACGGGCAGAGGTTCCGTTGTGGATGAATCCGCAGTGGCAACGGCTCTTCAGTCGGATCATCTTGGCGGCTACGCTGCTGACGTATTTGAAATGGAAGACTGGCTGCGCCCTGGCCGGCCGCTACGCATATCGCCGGCCCTGCTTGCGATGGAAGAGAAGACCCTGTTTACACCGCATATTGGTTCAGCAGTAGCAGACATCCGTCTGCAAATTGAAATGTACTGCGCAAATAGCATTCTACAGGCACTTTCAGGAACAACTCCGCAGGGTGCTGTCAATCTTGTCATGCCGCCAGCACTTTCCATGGAAAAGCAGAACTGTCTCTGATGTTTCATGAGCAGATAGCAAAGCGATTTTCCAGATACGGTCTGCGCATAGGGAATTTCAAAAATAAAGCGTAAACCATTAATTGTTTGCGACTTTTCTTTAAACCAACCTTTGAGACTGCAGGGGGCAGGATGCAATGTTTTCAGGCAAACTGCATATCGCGCAGCAATCGGCAGCACAGTACTAACGGGAACAAGTACGTCACGCTGGATACCACAGCCGTTTCGTCCTGTATGGAGAATGCGGCAGCCGTTGAGTGGAGGGTGCAATCGCAATGCAGAAAATCTGCCCCGGACAAACATCAGCACACTGTTCGTGCACCAGTTTAACCGGCCTGAAAAAATGCTCAATAAAATCAGCGCATTAGAGCGCGAGGAGTGGTGGTTAAGGCACTACACTTTTGTATTTTTCATGATTTTGCATTTTTTGGAAACTGAACTTTTCCGGTTGCTACCGGGATTCAGCTCAAAATTCAGGGTGCGCTGACTTTGCGAGCATGCTGGGCAATTCACTCGGCACCGAGGCGTTCGTTCACAACAGTAACAATCGCATTAAAGTCGCTGTGCAGCAGATGCCTGGCAATTTCGGTAACAAGACCGAGAGTCTCTTCAGACCATGATTTTCCCTTTAACTGGCGTATGGCATCAGCCATTGTCTGTACATCATAATTCGGGCAGGCATCCCTGATTGCAAACAGTTTCTCTCGCAAAAATGGCTTGTCTTCGTTTTCGGTTTCGCTGCTGTAGCTTTTAACTTTCTGGGTCAGGTTTTTAACCAATTCGCGCAGAGAGTCGATAAAACCAGTTGTTTTATCACGCAATTCGAACATATCAGCATCGTAGTGCAATTGTTCCAATTGGGCTGCGATACCAGACAGTTCGGGCTTTCCGATGATTGCAAGGGCACTTTTCATTCCGTGAGTATGAATTTCATATGTCTTTTTGTCTTCTTCAGACCAGGGCACGGGTTTTTTATGGATGGCCTCAAAAACTGATATGGCATTCGTTGCATCACGTATGAAGGCCTGGATTGCCGGTACATTTAGCGTCGCATCCATGATGGGCATTTGCAATTCCGCTTTCCTGTTCCTTTCTGCAGCCGCCTGCAGGCGCGCAGTTTCAACAACATCAGGTGATTCGGCAAGATACCTGTCCCGTATGAACCTGTTCAATATACTGTTTAACTGACGCAGATCGATTGGCTTCGATAAAAAGTCGTCAAACCCGCTCTGGATGAACATTTCTGCCTGACCTGTTATAGCATTGGCAGTCAACACAACTATAGGGCCTCTGTATTCTTTCGCCTTTATGATTTTCATGGCCTCTACGCCGTCCATTCCGGGCATCATGTGATCCATGAAGATGATGTCATAAGCATTGCCGCTTTCAATTTTCTGGATTGCCTCAAAACCGCTCTGTGCCGTATCTATCTTCAGACCGTATGGCAGCATCAGGCCGCGGGCAACATAGATATTTGATTCAACATCGTCAACTATCAGGACTTTCACATATGGCATTGGCTCGCGCGCAATCAAAACCCGCTTCAGCTGGCTGCCACCATACAGCTCGAATCGCTGGAGGTTTTGAATCAGCTCTGCATCAAGCACTTCCGGGCCTACCCGACCCTGCGGTATTTTCACGGTAAACTTCGAGCCTTTGCCCGGCTCGCTTTCCATTTGTATTTCACCGTTCATCATATCGAGCAGGTTTTTCAGGATGCTCATGCCAAGGCCTGTTCCGGCAATTGTCTGGTTGGACTCAAGGTTAAAGCGTGTATACATGTCAAATATTTGGCTCAGCTGATCTTGGGTCAAGCCCTGGCCAGTATCGCTTACCTCAAACACCAGCGATATATTGTCCTCGTCTGAACCGGGTTCCGTATAACACGACAGACTTACATGTCCTGCGGAAGTGTATTTAAACGCGTTGGAGAGGAGATTGTTTAAAATCTGTTTGATGCGCAGCGCATCACCCCACAAAAGCGCAGGCGTATTTTCAGCAATGTGCAGGTGAAATTCGATAGGGTCGCTGCCGGCGTGTATCAGATTGGTTTGCAGGGTATCGTTGATCAGGCTCGCAATTTCGTACGTTTCCGGAGTAACCGTGAGTCTGCCTGCATCCATTTTTGACATGTCGAGTATATCATTTATGATTCCAAGCAGCATGACTCCTGATGCATGAATTCTCTGAAATGTCTGCTTTCCGGTCCTGTCAAGCTCATCTGATTGAAGCTGGAGTTCTGTCAGGCCGAGAATCACATTCATCGGCGTACGGATTTCATGGCTTACTGTCCTTAAAAAGTGGTCTTTTGACCTGTTTGCAAGCTGGGCCTCACTTAATGCCAGCTCCAGTTGCGAGGATGTGTCCCGCAGACTTGCGAGTATTTCATTGCGTATCCAGGCATGAACGAAAAGCGCACTGGCTGACAATAAAACGGACTCTTCTCTTTCTGTGAACATCTTTTCACTGTGACGGTTGTCAAAGCCGACAAAGCCCCAGAACTGGTCTTCTACAAATATCGGCAGTACCAGGAGCGCCTTCACGCCCAGCCACTTTAACTTTGACTGCACTTTCCGAGGTATATCGCGCACCAGAGAATTTATGCTTTCTCCGCTTGAGAGAATGTCAAACCAGTCTGGCAGTTCTGCTCTGTATGCTACATTGACAGCGAGTTTGTCTTTATGGACTGAGGGTGCGCTTTCGGCACAGTCAAATACCAGGCTTGTGAAAAGTTCACCTTCAGATATGAAGTTTTTCCAGATGGTGATACGGTCAATATCGAGTGTTTTTGCTAACGACAGCATGCTCTGCTGCAGGATGCCTTCAAAAGTATCTATATCAGAGTTGAGCAGGTGAAAGGCTGCGCTGTTGATGGTATGCAGCATTCTCTGGGAATCGTTCAGCTCATCCTGCATTTGCCTGATATCGGTTAAATCAACGCAGTGCTGCACATGCGCTCTTATGCCACCGGGCCAGTGAACGTATCTGTCAGTACATCTGTAAAAGCGGTTTGTTCGGGGATTGCGCATTTCCCATGTATAGGGCTCGCCGGGATTCAGGTCAAGTTTAGTACGAGGGCACCACTCGCATTGACCTCCGGTAAAGCCATGCAGCACCTGGTAGCAGGGCTGGCCTCTAATGTCGCCTTCAATCCCGAAATGCTGCTTCATGTATTCGTTGATAAAGAGCAGTTCGCTTGTTTTCCGGTCACTTACATAAATCATTGCGTCCGTGCTGTTCAGAATCGTCGACATAATGCCGATTGTTTTTTGGGACTCCAGCACCGCCGCATTTAATGCGTCAGTCAGTTGCCGTGATTCCGTTATATCCATCGAAGCACTCGCATTGCGAGCCGGATTTCCGTTTGCATCGTGTTTGGACTCGCAGATTTCACGGAAATACCTATGCTCTCCGTTTTTCTTTACGGTACTTAATTCAACGTCACAAACTGTCTTGTCAGCTGTTTTCGCCAGATGTCTTTCAAAAGCAGCAACAGCACCGTCCCGATCTTCCGGATGGGTTCGCTCGTCCTTGCTGGCGTAAACGCTCGCAAATTCCTCTTCGTCTGTGATCTCCCGCACATGTCTGAAGTCATCTGACCAGTTAAAAATGCCTGACGGGCGGGTAAAGTCACTGTGTACATTGTCCGCATCACACAAGCGGATTTTTTCGCCTTTGAGCACCATAAGGCTCCCTATCAGTTGTTTGATCTCTTAACCATATAGTTCCAATCATAAACAAGCTGTGTGACAGCTTTATGACATTGCGCCACGTGATTTTGCGATAGTTGAGGCTGAAGTATTTGCTGGTTTTCTTCGTTTCAAGTTTCTGAAGGAAGACCAAATGATTCTAAAGTTTTGGTGTCAAATGCAATTTTTACTGCTTGCTTCCCGCGGCGGCGGCCTGGATGAGTTCCAGTGATTGTGATGTTCTTTGCATGATCACGCATCGTAGCGAATTTGAAAAAAAGAAGGAAATAAGACAACGACTAAAAGAAGAGAGCAACCTGTTTTTGCTCTGAACTGGAACAGCCCGAACTGTAGCCGGTATTTGATCGGGGCCTGCAAATAATCGGCAGCCTTGATATGCGTGTGCAAAAAGGAGCTTTTTCCACCGGGGAAAAACTGTCGTCTCAAATGAACCGGGTTCTATGGCGACAGCTCAGAATTTCCCGCTGTGGAAATGCTCAGGACGCGCCAGGCCTTCGCCGGGCGTTGCAAACACTATTCTTCAGAACGTGTACCTCAACTGCATACTGCCCGTTACGCCCTTGCGCTTGCCTGCGTAACCCTGTATTCCAACATCCAGGTACAGCGGGCGTGATTCTGAAGCCTTGATTGACAGACCCGCCTCGACAATGCCAGTGCTTCCCTTTAAGCTTGGAGTACCAATACTGTAGCCAAAGGACTGGGCTTTGGCCTTGCCGTCAAATTCATACTCAAACGCCAGGCCTGCATACGGGCTGAGAGCCGTTTCCGTTTCATACGTCAGGCGCGTACCCGCACGTGCACGGTGTGAATTGACACTGCTGAACTTCACATGATCCCCTGTGGAGAGTGTGACAGAGTCACTGCCGACATGTGTCCAGAAATATTTTCCGTGAATATCCAGCAGGGCTTTGCTGTTAAGGTTCAGGAGATAGCCTCCACCCAGGTGAATGCCGTAGTACATCGCGGAAGAGTCGTAGGTTGCTTGAACTCCTGTACTATCGGCAAGGTTGGAGTTTTTGTATTTGTTGTCAAGATAACCAATTCTGGCACTGCCTTCCGTGTAGAAATTGCCGGACTCGTTTCCGCTGAAGTCCATGCGACCCAATGCCCCTACTCCAAAGTTCCAGGTACTGCCACCATCGCCGGAGGATGCAGCATTTGGAAATGCATTATAGATACTGTAGGAACCGATGCCCCATTCCAGAAAACCACCGAGTGTCATGCGGCCCTGATCAAGGTTTCTTCCCTGCGCAAGACCTGCCATCAGTGAGAAACCGTTCGTGTCAACATGCGAGCCGGTCTTGCTGCGTATTGACCCTCCGCTCATTGCACCGAAACTGCCTCGCCCGCCATCTGCAGATCCGGTGGCTTTCATGGCGTTATACATGCCTTTTCCTGCGCCGAGATCACTTCCCATCATAACTGATGAAAGTCCCGCAAGGTAGGCTTTTGACAAAACCTTGGCTTCAGGATTGCCGAAGGTTCCGAGCAGAGTGGCTATGTCATTGTATACACCCCATTGATAAAGGAGCGTTGCGCCGTGCTTTCCAATGGCAGTGGTTACAAGAGTATCGTCGTGATGAATGAGTCCTCCATTGCCGATAAAAAGCTGTACTTCATCGTTAATCCGCATGGGAGGAGTTCCGCCGAATGTGTTGAGTGTCATGGCACCGCTGGTTGTTGCGTCTCCAATAATGACATTACTATTTATGTCCAACACAGGAGCGTTCTGGTTGGCCCGGATGGTGATGTTGAGAAATTCGAGACCATCCGCTCCATTAGCAAGCGTCACAGTGTTATTGTCTACAATCACGTTCAAGGTATTGCCCGCTGCCACTGGCACATAATTCACAGAACCGACATGAATACTAGACGCACTACTTCCTCCGTGAATAGTAACGACGTTGCTATTGGCCGAAGCTGTGCCGACTCCTGGAACTTCTGCAGCACCTCCGTAGACAGGACTCTGTACAGTGCTGTTCGCATTAATAATAACGGTGTTCTTATTGGCCGAAGCTGTACCATCCACGGAAATCTCCGCCTTGCCACCGTAGATACCATAACCCGCAGAAATGTCGCCCTGAATGATAACGGTGTTGTTATTGGTCGTAGCCGCACCATCTCCAAAAACAGAGGCTATACCACCAACAGCATAGCCGGAATAACTGCTCAAATCTCCATGAATAATAAGGGTATTGTGATTGGCAATAGCTATGCCGTTGCCATTAACCGCTGACGCACCACTGCGAACACCAACAGCATCCATATCGATGTTGCCATGGATGATAACGGTGTTGTTACTGGCCGTAGCTGTGCCATCCACAACAGTCTCCGCCATGCCGCCATAGAGACCATAATGTGCCTTAATGTTGCCATGGATGATAACGGTGTTGTTATTGGTTGTAGCTGTGCCGTTTCCCGAAACAGAAGCATTGCTACCGTAAATAGTGGCATTCACAATATTTTGGCCACTAATATTTATGGTATTGTTATTGGCCGTAGCCGTGCCGTTTCCATCAACCGTTGCAGTGCCCGCATAGATAGTGCCGGAAACCTCGCTGCCCGCTCCAATGTTAACGGCATTGTTATTGGCCGTAGCCGTGCCGTTTCCATCAACCGTCGCAGTGCCCGCATAGATAGTGCCGAAAACCTTACTGTCGGCTCCAATGTTAATAGTGTTGGTATTTGACGTAGCAGAGCCATCATTCACTTGACTTGCACCCCCTGCAATTGACTCTGTAGAAACCAGACTTCCGTTTATGGTCAGTTTGTTGTCAGATGCCATCGCAGTACCAGTACCAGCGTAGTGGGCATAACCAGCAGCAACTATTTCAGGAGCATTTACGTTGCTTTTGATAATAGTCAGGCTGCTGCCAGTAGCCGATGCACTGTCTCCTACAGCATAGTCAGCAACAAGATTGTCGGTTATAGTACCGTCCTCAATGACGACATCCTTCGCCATTACTGTGCCCGCAGAAAACATTAGCGCAATAGCCAGTGCCAGGCGGGTACGCCTAAAAACAGGGTGTTCTTGTCGTTTAGTCATTGTCTCTTTTCATTAAAAATATGCGTTAATAAGGTGCGCCGAACAGCCTCGATTTCAATCAGAAATGATGATGTTGAAGGCAGCGAACATCAAATGTGTTTTCAAGTTTACAATAAAGCACCTTATTATTTGAGCAAAAACTGTAAATTCCTTCGATTTTCGTGCCTTATTTAGGATTTTCGATTGACTGTAGCTGTATATAACCAGTTTAAAAAGCACATAATAGGAAATCATCCCGGGTTCCAGAGCATTGAGTGATGCAGTAAAAATGGCCTTTACACCAAAATCTTTGACTTTGCGGATAGCTGTTGCAGGGACTGGAGGCCACGCTGAAACTTTGAATACTTTCAGATGCGACTGTCACAAGTTTTCAAAAACACACTGCGGCAAGGATTTACTGATTTGTCCGGTTTACCCTGCCAGGAAAATCGCATACATGCCCATCCGTTTTATTCATGGTAGTGACATCCGGTGACTCACGCCCCAGACGTGGATTGAACTGACGTACATTGACGAGATAAAAACTTTCGCGAAGGCCCCTTTTTCAACTGCAAAACATTCTCTCTACGCCAAAAAGGGAGACTTGACCAGACACAATGAGGGTAGCGCGCAGCTGCGCACTTTAATAATGAAATAGTTTTGGGATTTGTTTTTTAGGTCTTGCAAAACCTGGGGCGTCCAGGTATGCATGGCGTTAGAGGCACTTGAAGTCTCGCCAATCAATACCTGGCGTGTCGACAATGGCGAGAGTTCTGGAGTGCTCAAGAGAGTTGCGCAAATGACACCTTTGCAAAAAAGCAATCGATTCGGGCAAGCAGTAAGATGGCTATACCCCTAAACGCAATTCCCTGCGTTTAAGTAAACGCCTGAAAAACCACGAGAAATTTTACTTTTCCGGCTGGAGGTTTTAATAAATGCCACACTCTTTGAGCAGATGAAAAACCTCCAACCAAAGTGCTACTGGGCAGGCTCTGGCATTTTTTGATTAAGCCTGTCGAGGAATTCGCGTGAAGGGCTGCCACCCGCATCTTTTTCTTTTTTCACCATCACCCACGCTTTCTCATATTCACCCTGCCAGTAATATACCGATGCCCACGAACTATAGAGATATGCCTTGCGGAATTTGGCTGTATCCGGCAGCAGTTCGTCACCCTTTTCAAGCAGGCTCAGTGATCGGGCAAAGAGCTGTTTTTTCTCTTCCAGGCTCAAATCCTTGTTATGAGTAGCACATAAGGTCGAAATACGTGCAGCATCAGGATAAAAACCCTGGAGAGCAAAATAGGATTCAGAAGGCATGGCAATTGACGGGTTCTTGGAAAATGCTTTTTCCATCATGTCATTTGCCTCACAGTATTTGCGCTGCGAGTGCAGAACAGAGGCAAAACCGTGGTAAACATCCGCTTTTTCTGGATCCAGCAGCCACGCCTGATTAAACCTGCGCATAGCCATGCCCAGCTTGCCTTGCTTGAAGTAACTAAATCCGGTGCTAATCGCTGCGTCTGCGGCCTGCGCCCGAGAGCCAAACTCCTTGGTAAGATTGGCAATGAGGTCGTCATCGGCTTTTTTTACTTGCGGATGTTTTGAGCGATCCATTCCGCCGTACATTGGAACTTCATCAATTCTCGTAGGCGGTGGCGACTTTTCTTCAGCAGTTTCAATCCCAAAAATGCGGTTCCAGGATTCCAGACCAGAACCCATGCTTGCCAGACATCCGGACAACATCATCGCCAAAGAAACAATTGCCAGCTTTTTTACCAGGTTCATACTTCCTCCTCATGTTGTTTTATCCATTTGTAGAAATGATAACAAATGGCAGCCAGTTTGCAAAGAAAGCAGAGTATT
>Ga0099364_10014566_pt1 | contig 10448 bp, 7 predicted proteins | sample TergutTh196P3_FD_73070 | JGI IMG/M metagenome (GOLD analysis project Ga0099364, IMG submission 73070) | Microcerotermes parvus P3 segment gut microbial communities from Pointe-Noire, Republic of the Congo - Th196 P3 | ecosystem: Host-associated > Arthropoda: Insects > Digestive system > Gut ...
GAACCCGAGCCGCCGGAAGAAACCGATGGAGAAACGGATGAAACAGATGAAACGGAAGAAACCACAGCGCCCGAACCGGAAGATGATACCGGTGAAGATGTAACGGAAGCTCCGGAAGAAACGCAGCCTCCCGAAACAACCGAGCCGCCAACCGAGCCGGTAACCGAACCCCCGCCCCCGGATGTTACGGAGGAACCGACTATCGCGGCGGAAACTCCGGCGGCGGAAGAGGAAGAATAAACTTTTAAAAAACAACCTGAAAGGATTAAAAAATTATGAACATAAAAGAAACGTTATCAAAATATATAAGCGAAGCGGTGAATCTGCCGGAGAGCGAGGTTTTGAGCATGCTCGAATATCCGCCGGATATCACTATGGGGGATTTGGCTTTCCCGTGCTTTAAACTCGCCAAAACCCTGAAAAAAGCCCCGAATGTTATAGCGGGGGAAATAAAAGATAAAATAACAAAGGATATGATGGATGCGGTTGAATCCTGCGAGGCGGCGGGGGGATATCTTAACATTACGCTGAATGACGGTTTTTATGCAGAGAGCATAATATCCGCTGTGCTGGAGCAGGGGGATGAATACGGGTCATCAAAAATCGGCGAAGGCAAAACCGTTGTTATAGACTATTCCTCGCCGAATATAGCGAAACCGCTCCATATCGGTCATCTGCGCTCGACCAATATCGGCAGCTCAATAAAAAAAATCCACCAATTCTGCGGGTATAAAACCGTAGCAATCAATTATCTCGGCGACTGGGGCACACCTTTCGGCAAAGTTATCACAGCATTTAAGAAGTGGTGCAACGATATGGATGAAATTGAGGAAAAAGGCGTATATAAGCTTATTGAGTTATACGTGCGGTTCGGGGTTGAAGCGGAAAAGGACAGCAGCTTAAACGATGAGGCGCGCGCCTGGTTTTTAAAACTTGAGCAGGGGGACGAAGAAACCGTCGCTTTATGGAAAAAATTCAGCACTATCAGCAAAGAGGAATTTAAGCGGACATATGATATGATCGGGGTGGAGTTTGATTCATATGACGGGGAGAGTTTTTTCGAGGATAAAATGCCCGCCGTAATAGACGAACTTAAACAGAAGAACCTTTTAAAACTCGACCAAGGCGCGCAGATAGTGGACTTAAGCGAATATGATATGCCGCCGTGTTTGATTGTAAAATCTGACGGGGCGACGCTTTACCCCACCCGCGATATCGCTTCGGTGATATACAGGTATAATACCTATAAATTCGACAAAAACATTTATATCACGGATATGCGGCAGAATCTGCAGTTTGCGCAGTGGATAAAAGTGGTCGAGCTTATGGGATATGAATTTTTTGACAGGTGCGTGCACGTTCCTTTCGGGCTTATGAGCCTTGACGGCGAAGCTTTGGGTTCAAGAAAAGGCAATATACTGCTGCTGGATACCCTGTTTTCGGCGGCTGTTGAAAAAGTTGAAAAAATAATGGAAGAAAAAAATCCCGGACTCGCTGAAGCGGAAAAAAAGGAAATAGCAAAAAAAGTAGGCATCGGCGCGGTGATGTTCAGCGATTTGGTGAACGGGCGCGCTAAAGATGTGGATTTTAACTGGGAGGACGCGCTGAATTTCAACGGAAATTCAGGGCCGTATGTGCAGTACACTTACGCGAGAATCTGCGGGGTTCTTGAAAAAAACGAAATGCAAATAAACCCGGATAAGGTAAATATTTCGAATAATTTCGAGCGCGAAATCATCAAACTGCTCTCGCAGTTCCCGGAAAAAGTGCTGACCGCCGAGCGCGAGTATGAACCCAGCGTAATCTGCCGGTTCCTGCTTGAGATCAGCGCGGCGTTCAACAGGTTTTACCACGAATGTTCCATATTAAAAGCGGAGAGCGAAGAAACGAAAAATTCGCGCCTCGCGCTGTGCCTCGCGGCAAAACACGCGATGGGCGCCGGGCTTTGGCTTATCGGGCTGGAGAAAACAAGCAAAGTGTAAAATTATTTTTAAAAATCATCAAAAAACTGTTGACAAAGGTAAATATATATGGTATAATAAAAAAGCAAAGAGTAAATTTTATTTACAGAAGGTAAATCTTGCTTACAAAATTGAAATTTATTTAAAAGGCGGTGAATATAGATGGGTGCTTATCTTGAGAGTTTAAAATTATTTGAAACCGTATTGTTTGTAATTTCTGTTTCTGCCACCGTTATTTTGATTATACAAACAATTCTCGCGCTGTTCGGAATCGGTGAAGACGGCGATTTGGCTGAGGATGCGGGCGGAGATATTGCGGATATTGCCGATTCTGCCGATGTTGGGGATATTGGAGATATTGAAATACCCGATGCGCCCGAAGCTGCGGAAGGCTCCGGCTGCGGAGGCAAAGGGGCTTTTGACGCGCAGGGGATGCGGCTGTTTACCATACGCGGAATCGTGGCGTTTTTGATGGTTGGCAGCTGGGTGGGTTTTGTTGCCTCAAGGGCGGGGATCCACGAGTTTATCGCGGTGGTTTTCGCGCTTATCAGCGGGACGGTGAGCCTGTTCGGTATGGCGAAGCTCATGCAAGCACTAATGGGTCTGAATCAGGACGGCAGCCTTAGGGTAAAAAATGCTCTTGGGCAGATAGGCACCGTTTATATAAAAATTCCCGGCGGGGAAGCGGGCGTCGGTAAAGTTAACGTTATGGTGCAGGAGCGGCTGTGCGAGTTTGACGCGGTGACCGAAAGCGGGGATGAGCTCAAGACCGGCGAGACGGTTTATGTGACGGATATACGTCCGGGCAACGTGCTTGTGGTTGAGGGGGTTCGGGAAAACTGAACAAAAATTATATAAATTATATAAATTAACGGAATACGGAGGGAAAGTTTATGGAATTATTATATCTTATCGGGCTTATTGTGTTTTTATTTTTTTCCACACTCATAATCATTTTATCGCGGTATAAAAAATGCTCGTCCGATAAAATCCTTGTGGTATACGGGAAACTCGGCAAAGACAACGAGGGCAACGAGAGAAGCTCAAGGTGTATACACGGGGGAGCGACGTTTATCTGGCCTGTTATCCAGTCTTATGAGTTCCTTGACCTTACGCCCATATCGATAAATGTGGATTTGAGAAACGCGCTGAGCAAACAGAACATAAGGGTGGACGTTCCCTCAAGGTTTACCGTGGGTATATCGACGGAACCGGGCGTTATGCAGAATGCGGCGGAGCGTCTTCTAGGGCTTAACATGAATGAGGTGCAGGCGCTCTCAAGCGACATTATACTGGGGCAGTTAAGGCTTGTTATCGCCACGATGACCATTGAGGAAATCAACGGCGACAGGGATAAGTTTCTTGTTGAGGTTTCGGGCAACGTTGAAACCGAGCTGAAAAAAATCGGGCTGCGGCTGATCAACGTTAACGTTACCGATATCAACGATGAATCCGGGTATATACAGGCGCTCGGAAAAGAAGCGGCGGCAAAAGCGATAAACGACGCTAAACGCACGGTAGCGGAGCAGGAAAAAGACGGGGCGATCGGTGAAGCCAACGCAAGGCGTGAACAGCAGATTCAGGTATCGGAAGCGGAATCACAGGCGGCTATCGGGGTGGCTAAAGCCGAGCGCGACCAGAGGATCGCGGTAGCGCTGGCGGATTCGGAAGCGATAAAAGGCGAAAACGAGGCTAAGGTGAAAGTCACCCAGTCGGATTCAGAGCGCAGGGAACGCGACGCGGAAGCATTAAAGCGCGCCACCACGACGGAAAAAGTCCAGAAAGCGCTTTCAGAAGAAGAATCTTATGAAGCGCAGCGTAAAGCGGAGATAAAAAGAGCGGAGCTTGAAAAAGCCACAATGGAAGCCAATATACTGGTAAAAGCGGAAATAGACAAGAAACAGCTCGCAATACAGACCGAAGCTCAGGCCGAGCAGACAAGAATACGCGCAACGGGTGAAGCCGACGCGGCAAGAAGACGCGCCGAAGGCGAAGCCGACGCCGTAAGAAAACTCGCCGAGGGCGAAGCTGACGCAACTATTGCAAGGCTGAGAGCGGAAGCCGAAGGAAACCAGGAAATACTCAGCAAACAGGCGGAAGGTCTGACCAGGATAGTGAGCTCTGCGGGCGGCGACGTTACGGCGGCGATCCAGCTGCTGATAACCGACAAGATCGATGAGCTTGTTAAAATACAGGTCGAAGCGGTCAAAAACCTTAAAATCGATAAAGTTACGGTATGGGACAGCATGGGCGGCGACGGTAAGAGCCCCGCGACGGCGAATTTCCTTTCGGGAATGTTAAAATCGATTCCTCCGCTGTCTGAAATGTTCAAAATGGCGGGCATGGAGCTGCCGCAGTATCTCGGCAGCGACCTAAAACAGGACGGAGACGGAAAACAGCCGGAGACGGCAAAGGCCGCCGAAACTGCGGAAGAAACGGTTTGATTTTATAAAAAAACAAAGGGGGCAGATATTGAATCTGCCCCTATTTTATTAAAAGCGTTTTCAGTTCCGGCAAGAACGCTGCATATAATTACTCTGTTCGCTTCACAACCCAATCGCCTGCCTTATTTGAGCCGACGCGTTCGATGATTCCGGTATCTTTCAATTTCTTAATATTGCTCTTAATATTCCTTGCCGTGATGCCAATTTCGGCGGATAACATTTCGGCGGTTATTTTTGGGTTTGCAATCATTAAATTCATTATTTTTCTTTGAGTTTTATTTAAAGTGATGTTTATAGTGATGTTTTTGTCGATGTTAGCATCACTATAAAAAGTCACACGAAATCCGTCACCGAGAATTTCAAAATCCGGCTTTTGTTTTCCGGCGTTGACATTTGAATTGATGATTTTTTCGATACCTCGCCCCCAAGCTTCGGTAATCCCTGAGCGGAAAAACGTACTGGCTATATTAGGGTTTCGCGGCTCCGAGGTGTGAAAGCCCAAGAGTTTCTCAATCGTCCAATCGGTCGGTAAACCGCCGCTGTTGTAAATAGTGATTTTATCGTCATAAACCCGGATTTGAATCGGATTGCCGGAAGCGTAATTTTTATGCACAATTGCATTCAAAACAGCTTCTCGAATAGCTTCCGGGTACACGGGATAAGTTTCTACCCGTTGAATTCCCTCGTAGCTGATTATGCCTTTGAAATATTTGTCGTATAAAATATCTACGACCCTGTCCGGCATAGTGATGAGTGAACCGTGAATTTCGTCTTGGAACACTAAATCATCAGCGGTTTTGAAATAACCGATTTTCACATACGCACCCGTTACCCACTTTTCCGGGTCTTCGTGAAAACAGAGAATTGCCGCGCGTTTGAGATATTTTTCGTCAAATAATTTCAGCGTATTGACTAACTGTTCATCGGTGATTTTTAAATCTTCGGTGCTAAGGCGTCCTTTTGCAAGCGCCTTTTTTCGGAATTCACGAAAAGCCACCACATCCAAATCGGATGCGTTAACATAAGGCACGGGAACACTATCCCATGTTTTGCCCTGTGCGCGCAGTAAAAATTCATCCAACGCCACGCCCGTCAGTTCCTGTGTTGTGCTGCCGGAACGGAAATAATATCTACCGCGATAACTAATCGGGTTAGGATACGGCATTGTTTCTATTGTAATGTAAGGTAGTTCACCCTCAAAGTAAAGATTGACATCGGGGACAATACCCATAGTTGACTTTATTTTATTGGGCAGATCGTCTAATAGTTTTTGCGGGTTAGACAAACCGATAACCTTGCCGTTATCATCTTTTCCGATTTCCAAACATCCGCCTTGAGCGTTGGCGAATCCGCATATCCATTTAAGGAATTCATCGTCCCACTTTGATTTCCAGTCGATAATTTGATGTTCCATTTCGTTTTCCTTTAATATTTCAATTTTATTTCATTAAAAAATAATTCAAGGCGTCTTCGCGGCAAACCGTTCTGCATTTTCCGCTTTTTATTTTTTTTTGAAATTATTTAGGATTCTATCTTTTTTTCATCTTTGACATCGCTTAACTATATGTGCTTAGTATAGTTGTCCAAACTTCTCTTGGTCAATTGCACGGTTTCGATAAGAATACTCATCATACTTTATGTTGAATCGTACATTTATTTTTCCAACAGTTCGTCTTTTTGTCAAGTAAAAAATGCTTTTCGGGCGGGTTAAATAGCCTCTCGACGCACCGGTGCACGGCTTGTCTTACGGAAAATAGAGTCGTTCCAGTTCGTTAGGTTTCGTATGCCCATAATATTAAACAGCCTCTCTATATTTTTAATCAGGAGTAGCAGGGTCATCTTCGGAGCGTACCCTTTTACTGATAACCCTGTAAAATTCCGGTTCTTTATCGTCATAGTCAAATTTCGTAATCCAACCTTTATTTAAAAAGATTTTTAAAATTCGCTCGTTTATATAGTCTATTCGGATTTTAGGACGTTTCCCTTCAAATATATTCAAATAATCTCTTTCAAGGTCAAGCTGTGGAATAAACAGCTTACATTGTTCTTCGTTAAGAATAGATACAACCGATGCAAATAATTTAGTTTTAATATTCATATCCAACGTTGAATTTTTAAGGAGTTTTTGAAATAATTCAAGTGCTATTTGGTACTGGTTGTCATATATCGTATTTATTTTATCAATCGCTTTGGTTTCAATTTGCGCTTTTGTTCGCACTCCCTCTTTGGGATAACTTAATAACAACGATTTTAAATCACTCGCTTTAAAATATTGTTCAAGGATATACGCTTTAATTCCGTCCGAATAATTTTTATTTATCACGGTAATTGATTCGTCGGTAAGTTTCAGTTTAAGAATTTCGAGTTTATGCGTTTCTGAAATATCAGAACCAAGAATAGTCAGCATTTCGTCGAAAACGAATATCTCATAATTTAAAATGTTAATATATTCGGCTGTATTTTTCTTGATATAACTTAAAACTGCGGTTGGATAATTTTCCCGTATGAATATTAACGAATCTACAATCATATAAATTATTTTTATTTCAATCAAGATAAGAATTTTATCGTTTGTAATGTTTTCAACCGTAAATCCACTTTTACTATAGGCTCTTCCCAAAGATTTAAGAATTTCTTTATAATGCGTGTTAGCTAACTTAGTACATTTCAACACAGACATGAAAAATTCTGATTGGATTTCGTTTGAATACTTTTCGCGGATAGAGCTATAATCATATTCGTAATTATCCCTGTTAATAAATCGAATCAATTCGTCGGAGATTATATTTTCGCAATAAATATAATATTCGATAACATTTTTTTCAGAAGTTTGAACGAGGGCATTATTAATAAGCTGTTTCCATAAACTCTAGTCTGTAACAGTTGTTATATCTTCGATTATTATTTCAAGTTTGTTTAAATAGGCTTCTTTTGTTTCGGGCGATATATTGCTATTTACGATTTTCAATACGACTTTATCATCGTCAACAATTTTATCGCCGCAATTAGCAATAATTTCTTCGACGTATTCTTCTAAATTTTCTACCATATATTTTGCCAAGGGGCTTTGAGGGTCAGAAATAATTAAAGAATAATTTTTGTGCTTGAAATCGTCTGATATTTTTAATCCGTATATTATCGTCAGCATTTGAGATATATTATCAAACGATATATCATAAAGATTATTTTCGTATACAGCATCAAACAGAGGTTTGTAGCGTTCATCATAATCTATCTGTTTAAAGCTAACGCCAAGCAGTTTAAACCGCGAAATTAATTGCGGAATATTCGGCTCAGTTATTTTCAAGAAATCTTCCTTACTGGATATAAATTCAGTCAAGCATTTATTAATATTTACGGTTTTTAATATTGCGTCCAGCGTATGATACAGCGTTAAAAGAATAAGCCTATCCCTGCATATTTCCAAAAAATCGGTTTTATTTAAAATATTTTGTAAAAAATCGTTCCATGACGAGTTAATTTTATTAATGAATAAAATCAACCTATTATCGTTTATTTGCCAGTCTTTTGTCCATGTTAAAACTTCTTGTATAAAAACGAAATTTTCGGTTTGTTTTAATTGATTGAAAAATCCATCAAGATATATTTTATTTTGATTTCCTGTTTCAAGCAAATAAAACATAAAATTAAAGTTTAATGTTTCGGGTCTGTCAAATGAAAGAATATTTATACGTTTTAAGATTTTATTGCAATCATCAAGACTATAATCATTATCAAGAGGTTTTTGATTCGATATGCTTAATAAGAACATCTTATCGCCTTGACTAAGGCTGTTCGGATAAAAATATGTCATATAATCATTATAAGTTTCGTCAATATATCCGTTGCGTATCAGGTATTTAAGCAAATCAAAATAATCGTTTCCTCGCACATTTTTAAAATAAGATTCCTTGCCAATATCATTTTTAACGGGAACAGAAAATATTTTATCAATATTATCATCTGTTATTAAATCTCTTAATGATTCATTTGAAACCCGTGCAATGTCTGTCTTAATATCAAGCATATTTTGTTCAAGAGTTGATATATCATTATCAAGCCTACTTTGGATGGCAGCTTTACGTTTAGCTGATAATGATTCTAATTCGTCTATTTTTTTTTGACGCTTTACTTTGGTGTTGTTATTATAAAGATAATCTTGAAAATTTTTGTCTATTACGGCTATTTTGCTATCATAAATTAATTTCCACTCATCAAATGATTCAAGCTGTTCTCTTTTGGCTCGTTCAATGGCATCAGTTGTATTTTTAAGTTGTTCTTCAAGTTCGGCTTTTTTAATATCAATAAAGTAATCCTTTTGCTTTTTATTAAACAAAGCAGAAACAAATCCATTTTTAATTTGAGTTTCACTAAAATCACGCGGAAAAAGGTTTTTGTAAGCAATTATCGCAAGCATTTTATCAGGACTTATGTTAGGTTTATCTTTTTTAAGGCGATTGTAATAAACTGTAAACTCGTTATATATGTTTTTTAGAATCCTCATGTCGTCAATATATAAAGAAAAATAACTTAAAAACGATTCATCAAATAAATCTAAGATAGTACTCTTTTTAAAAAGGTCTATAAATTGGTCATGAGCATTAGACCCGTCCATTACAGGGATAACAGGTACAATATAATCAAAAAACTTCGTTCTGTCTTTTGATACGAAAATATCGTCTCTAAGAAGATATAAAAATCTAAGAGGTTGATAAATTGGCTTCGTAATTTTGTTTTCTTCAACATTACGGATACTTCTATTGATATATTTACCTTCGGCGCGTTCGCGGCGTTGAACATTTATCAAGGTATTAACTTCACGCAAGCGTTTAAAAATGCGATTCTCATTATATCTATCCATATCTTCAAAAACTATTACATCAGCTTTGGAACGCTCGAAAAGGTAGAGAACCTCATTGAGATATTTGTCAAAGTACGAATCGTCGCTATCCTTGAATATTTCTATGTCTACTTTGTCAGTTCCGAGCTTTTTAATGATTCCCTTATTTATTTGTATTTTAATTAAGTTATAAATAAGAGCAATAAGCGCAAGTACACAAACAAAGCCGATTGTAAGCCGGAATCCATTTCTTGTAGTTATCAAAAGTAAGTCAATAGCCCAATTAACTACCATAAAGCCATCGACAAATTCTTTCCATACATTGAAAAATATCGTGTGGATTATTGCAAGCGAAATTATAGAAAAAAGAATACTGGTTAAAAATACTTTTACGAGTGATACCCTGTGTTTTATGCGAAAATTTGTTTGCGGTATTCTTTTAGGGAGTATTTGATGGATAAGTTGATTTAGTATTTTACCCTCTAAAACTGATTCCTTTATGATAGGGGCATTCTTATTTATTTTTTCTTCGTCGTTGTTTGCATTTTCGTCAGCAGGTATTTCTGTTGGTGTAGAATCGTCAACAACATTCGCAGATTCAAAATGAGCAAGGGAAATATGGAGGAATTTCTTATTTTTGTTTTTGGCTTTATACGATTCAAGAACACTGCTTTTACCTGCGCTATATGCACCGGACAAAGCAATATTTCTTAAATCATCATTTTCAAAAACAAAATCTATCGCTTCACGATAAATTTCAATATCAACCGTGTTTATAGGTGTTAATTTTTGAAAATTATATTTATTTCCTTCCATGATAATCCTCAATCAAATTATTTCTTATTCTTCTTCAAAAACGTATCTGTCAACCCTTTTTGAAAATCTTTAAATCTTTAAAAGCCCGCAAAACATTTCGCTCTATATGAGCGATTGTCGGCCTGTCTATTATTATTTCTTTTTCCATTAATTTTGTTTCCTTGTTTTAGGTTTAATTAAATTATAACTCTTGTCAATCATCTTTATCAATTCATCTTTCGGTACATCGCCGCCAAGTGTTACGGTGTTCCAATGCGTTTTATAGCGGTTTGACTTTTAATAGTCGCTAAATATTACAAAAAGCATTTCTGAAATGATTTTCAGCTTGAATTGGAGTGATAGAATAGAAAGCGTGAGTGAGTCCATCGCAAATACCATGTATAGAAC
>Ga0099364_10014567_pt1 | contig 10448 bp, 9 predicted proteins | sample TergutTh196P3_FD_73070 | JGI IMG/M metagenome (GOLD analysis project Ga0099364, IMG submission 73070) | Microcerotermes parvus P3 segment gut microbial communities from Pointe-Noire, Republic of the Congo - Th196 P3 | ecosystem: Host-associated > Arthropoda: Insects > Digestive system > Gut ...
GAAATTTCTAACGTGTTTAGCTCTGTCAGGTTAGTAAACTCCGTACCGTCCTTGTCAGAGCGATAACGGAATTGATTATGATAGTGCTTGTTTTCCGGGACAAGGGCATAGTTCGTTATGATGATGGATACAACCCGTTTGATGTCTGCATGATTTTTACCGGAAGCCATTTGTTCCGTCACCATCTTTGACAGGAAGAAAATGGATCGCTGCTTCATCTCTGGAATTGGCCAGACTTGGATTTCCACATGGATAATGTTTCCGCTTTTGGTGTGTACCTTTACATCCAGTATTCCGTACTTGTCGTTTTGGGATTCTTTTTTAACATGCGGGTCAACAACAGTGATACGGTCATACTCACTGTCAGGAATATCCAAGACAGACTTTAGGAACTCTGCCAGTATATCCACGTTACGCTGATCGCCAAATATCAGCTTAAAGATGAAGTCTGATATGACCGGTAGCAGCAACGGCACTTTCATGCTCAATGTTATCATCTCCCATCGTGTTCATTTTCTCACCATCAGTATACCGTGCTTACACAATTATTTCCATTGATATTTTCAATGTGCGACAAGCAAGGGAACACGCCGAAACGTGCCCCTGCTTGATATTAAGTTATATTTCCCTCATGTCTTTGTATTTATTTCAGGATGCTTGCCGTATAGCAGCCAGAATAGCAGCTTGCTTTTTGAGGTTCAGAGAACGAACTTCCATAAATTCTTTCAGTGTCTTGATGGTAGTGTTAGCAAGATACATCCATTCATTCAGAAGCATAACAACATTTCTCTGAAGCTCCATGAAGTTGTTGCTGCCACTGATACGGATTCCATTGTTATCAGACCTCTTTGAAGAATCTCTTAATTCTTTAACATCATGCGCGGCATTAAAGCCAGCAGTAAGGGAGAGTCGGACATGACAATCTAACGGAGCAGAGCGGATACAACAAGCTAGATTATTTAAGGGAAATTAATAATCTATATAAAAGCAATAGTTTCACCGGATAATCTGCCTTGAGCAGCCGGTTTTAATACTGAATTTTATACCTTCTTTATAGCTGTATAAGAAACGACTAATTTGATACTTAATTGAGAACATTTTAATATAAAAAATAAAGCCAATGGCCATCGAGTTTAATGAACCCATATAAAAAAACTTCGAGAAAAAATTAAAATTTACTCGAAGGGTTGTCGAATGTTATGAATAAAGGAACCAAAGAAGTTTTCGCCACTGAAAAACCAGTTGTGCGAGAGTACGAAATAAAGGGAACACGATATGTTGTGACAGCTACGGTTAGAAACGGAGCAAGCCAAGACGCGGCATCAATTGTGCGCCGTTTGATACAAAAAGACATACAGGGGAAAGACATACAGGGCAAGTATTAATTGCCAATAAGACAGACAGCAGGCGGGATATACGCTATAATTATGGGGTACTATCCCGCTTGCCTGACTGCCGGATCGGAGGATACTATGAAAAAACAGTCAGGAAAAGCAACCGCGCTGCACTACCGCGCGTCAAGTAATCAGACATTTAGCTTGTTCCTTGAAAACCAAATACTTCTTTGTTGTGCAGCTATATTCCGCGCCCTCTTTGAAAGGATGACGGGAATATGAGCGAATCAATTTTTACGTTTCAGCCCATAAACACAAACGAAATGAACGATTCCGTCCGCGCCGATATACGCAGCAACATTCTACCGTTCTATGCAAAGGGACAGCAGGGACAAGAGCAAGGCAAACCGGAGGGTATCACCGCATGTTACTCAAGGCTTTCTGTAGATGACAAAATAGAAGGTGAGAGTAACAGCATAGCGAACCAAAAAAAGATTTTGGAACGCTATTGCCGCGAACGTGGTTACTCAGGCATACGCCATTACCAAGATGACGGATACAGCGGTGTCACTTTTGATGATAGGCCAGGTTTCCAGGCTATGCTTGCTGACATCAGATCAGGTAAAATAGCTCGTGTACTCGTCAAGGACATGAGCAGGCTTGGGAGAGATTATTTGCAGGTTGGTATGTACACGGACATTGTTTTTCCGGAGTACGGTGTGCATTTTATCGCGGTTAATGACGGCGTAGACAGTATGCGAGGCGAAAATGAGTTTGCGGCGATCCGAAATGTTTTCAATGAAATGTACGAATGTGTCAAGTAAGGAACAACGATTTTTTTGTAGCTTAAATAATCTCTGCTAACAATCACTTTTTAAACAAGTAAATCGCTGATTATTGATTTGCATGCTGTTTTTTTCGCCTATCTCATAATACTCAACAGTTCGGTCGCGATAACTGCACTATCCAATCGCATAATGCTTTCTTCCGCGCTACCGAAACTCAACAGATTGATACTGCCATACCATACGACCTGCTCGTCTGCTATAGCGAATTTTTGATGTATTTTTGTCTTTTCAATGACTGTAACGCCTTTTTTGCTCAAATGCTCTATACATCCGGAAATTCTGTTCCTTTCCTTATCTGTATAGTCCTCGGCAGGGCGTGTTACGACAGTTACGCATACACCAGAGAGAATACACGTCTCGATGGTTTCCATCATTCTTGCAATCCGGTTCTGAGTTAAAAATGGGCTAACTATGACTATTTCTCTTTTTGCCGCAAGAAAATCAGCCGTAAACACAGGCAGAAAGCTTGAACTGTCAAAGATGATGTTTCCCTCTGCTGGGAAAACGCCTTCGCATTTAGCTGTGTAGCCATTTGCCGTGTAGCCTTTTGCGCGCTTGGCGTACATACGCTCCAACTTGGCGACATGGACGTCTATATAATCGAAAATCTGTACTTCGTCCTTCTCTTCGTGCAGTCGGTGAAGCCTTCCTGCGTATTGCGCGAGAGTGCCTTCCCATGAGAAGGGGTATGCAAGAAAGAGAGTATCCAATCTCGGCGCGTCAAATCCCTCGCCGACATATTTTCCCGTTGCTACGATTACGAGAGGCTGCTCTTGCGGTGCAAAAGCGACTCGCTCCAATAAAAGCTTGCTTTCTTTAGATGACTTTCCACCGGTCAGAACGATGGTATCGGGAACCGTTTCACGTAATCGTTCTCCCAATAGTTCCACATGCGCTCTGCGTTCTGATAGGATTAAAGGATTGCGCCCTTCCGAAACCGCTTGCAGCACGTCGGCGATTATCATATCGTTGCGCCGTTCATATTGGGATACATCAGTAAAAATATCCTGTATTCCCATACCGTCATTGTCGATTGGCAGCCGATAGGAAGTAAATCTTGGAATGAAGTAATGCTCGAACGGGCGATTTTGCGCTTGACGTTTCGCGTCATCTTTGTATCTGATTTCACCGCAGTGCATGGCGATGATAGGTTGATGCCCGTCTTGACGTTTGGGAGTGGCAGTCAAGCCATAGACATAACGGGCGTTGACTTCTTTTAGCACCCGCTCAAAGCTGACCGCTGATACATGATGGCATTCGTCAACTATGACCATGCCATAGTTTTTGACCAGCTCTTTCACTTCATCGCCGCGCACTACCGATTGAATGATCGCAACGTCAATAACTCCGCTAAGGCTATTCTTTCCACCGCCCAGCAAACCGATAATGCTCCGCTGCCTTTTTCTGCCACGTTTTACCGGTTCTTCGGGAAGCACTTCATTAATTGACAAAAACTCATAAAGCCGGTTTTTCCATTGATCAAGAAGTGGCTGGCGGTTGACCAACACGAGCGTGTTGACTTTGCGCTCTGCTATCAGCGCAGCTCCCAATACTGTCTTTCCAAAAGCAGTGGTAGCGGATAGTATGCCATTATCGTGGGCAATCATTGCTGTGAGTGCTACTTGTTGTTCACTGCGTAAAATTCCGCTAAACTCAACATCGATAACCCTACCTGCATTTCGTTCATCTTGCCATTTAATCTTTACATTCTCCAAAAGCGCTAGAACAGCATTTTTACACCCGCGCGGCAAACAAAGAAACTCCTCGGTTTCGTCTGAAATTGATATAATTCGCGGCTTGTCCCATGTAGACAGGCGCATAGCCTGCGCCTTGTAAAACTCGGGGTTCTTAAACGCCGCCAAGCGCTTGAGCCGGTTCAGAGCCCGGGCAGAAAAGCCCGACTTCTCAATGTATAGCATATTTGCTTCGACAATTTGCGCCTCAAACGGAAAGTCATCGGAACACAGCTTCACCGGCAGATTTTTATGCCACGGCTTATCGTCTTTCTCGTCCGACTCGTTGCTCAGTAAGCCAAGCTCACCACCTTTTCCGAGAAGCACGGTAAACCGCTCTAATTCGTCTGTGTCAATGCGACGCAAACAGCTTAAAAATGCCCATTGGTCGCCGTATGGAGTATACCGTTCGTCAACGAACACACTATTACCGTTGTTCCGCGCCTTACGCTGCAATGGAAGCGCGATCAAGTTGCCAAACCCGCCTTTTGGCATTGTGTCCTGATTCGGGAAAAACCTGTCGTATGAACTGAATTTTATGCTGTGGCGCTGATCCATTGCCGTGGTCAAAACCGCTGAACCGAATTTTCGCGCAGCATATGCTGACACCGGCTCTTCAAAAAAGAACCATTCTTGTCCCTCGTTTTACGGAATGTTGGATAAAAAAATCGGCCAAAATTGGCCTAACATTTTGGGGCTTTATTTGGGCTTTATTTGGGCTTTATTTTTATTTTTGGGCTTTATTTTTCACGAAATTTTACAAAAGGCAAAAACGTAAAAATCCGTATTATACAAAGATTTATTAAGAGATATTGAAGGTTACAAAAGGCGTGTTTCACAACTCATAACCCGAAGGTCATAGGTTCAAATCCTATCCCCGCAACCAATTTTTTAATATATAAACCCGGCGTTTAGCCGGGTTTTTTGACTTTTAACCTATGCTATTTTTTAGCGATGCGGATTTCGCAGACATCATCGCCTGCGGCGATGGTTTTGCCCAACTCGAAGGTAAACTTATCGTATGTATCAATAATGCCCCGGTCGCCGTCCATGGCTATGTCGCATAATGCGGCCATATCCTCGTCAGGGATGCCCAACTTCTTCCAGGCGGTTACAAGCGGACAGTAATGGAAGTCTATGTTCAGGTTCTTATCGCTCTTTTCAAGTATCTCCATTTCAAAACAGTCCACAACGTCCTGATTGGCGAACGCGGTTCCAAATTCCACCAAATCATCCGTTCTGGGGAACTTGCTATTCCCATGGAAAACGCCGCAGCGGAAAATGGCTTTCGAGGCAAAATCCTTGTTAATGCCCGCTTTTTCCGCTTCATCTATCAGAAGCGCAAACCAGGTGGCGCGATGTTCAATAGCCCCGCGTAGAAGATCTGTACGCGCGTTGGTTTTGGTAGGTTCGTTTTTGATCATTTCAACACATCCTTTTAAAATTTTCTACATCAAATTTTGGGTGATATAGTCACACAAACATTCAATCTGGTAAGACATGGTAACAGCCCCGGGATCCAGCGCGCCAACGCCTTTCCCCGTTTGATAGCTGGCGCGGCCCTTGACGGCCTCCATAGCCCTAGTGTTTTCGGCCCCATCCAAGGCTGCCTGCTTGACCTGCGCCATAATCTCGCCTTCACCGGCGCCCGTGGATAAACCTTTCTTAAAAGCCTCCACAGCGGGGTGCAGGGAATCGATCATGGTCTTCATGCCCGGCTCGGCTTTGCCGCGCTTCATCATATCGGAAACCATGGCTTCAAGCGCCATACACAGTTCGGCAGCTCCAAGCGCCTCCTTGCCCGATACCGCATTCCCCGCCGCCATATAAGCGCCGCCGTACAGTATCCCGGAACTGCCTCCCACTTTGCTCATAAAAATAGACCCGAGTTTCTTGAACAGAGCGTCAATCGCCAGACCTTCCAAATCAGCGGCAGCTTCAAGCATGGACACAAATCCCTTGTTGATGTTGACCCAATGATCCCCGTCGCCGGTAGCCGCGTCAAGGCCCGTTATATAATCTCCATTGGCGGCGATCTTATCCGCCGCCGCCTTTATGTATCCCATATAATCCCTGGAAGTAAAAACAAATCCCATAATATTTCTCCCGCGCTGCGTCAAACTTTAAAAGCCGCCGTATCAGCCGAGGCGTCCAACAGTTTCTTAAGCTCATCGTCCAGCTCCAGCAAAGTAAGCGAACACCCTGCCATTTCCAGCGACGTCATATAATTGCCCACGTAACTGCGGTAAATCTTAACGCCCTTATCCCGCAGAATTTTCTCCGCCTCGCCAAACAAAATATACAACTCCATTAAAGGAGTACCGCCCAATCCATTAACCATCAGCGCCGCGTCTTTACCGGCAAAGTTGTGATCCTCCAGGATCCGTCCCAGCAATTTTTTCGCCAGTTGCCCGGCAGTGGTTATTTCTTCACGGTTTACGCCGGGCTCGCCGTGAATTCCCATACCAATCTCAACTTCCTTTTCGCCTAACTCAAACCCGGCTTTTCCGACGCCCGGTAAAACACAGGGGGTCATAGCCATGCCCATTGACCGCACATTATCAACGGTCTTCTGAGCAACCCGCTTAACCTCGGCCAGCTCCATCCCGCTCTCGGCGGCAGCCCCGGCTACCTTATGAACGAACACCGTCCCCGCAATACCCCTGCGGCCTGTGGAATAAGTGCTGTCCGGTACAGCCACATCATCTTTCACCACCACATAATCCGTGGTGATCCCATCCGCGCCGGCCATCTCGCCGGCCATCTCAAAATTCATAATATCGCCGGAATAATTCTTGATGATCATCAGAACTCCGGCGCCTCCGTCCGCCTTCCGTATGCCTTCCGTAATGGCGTCCGGCCCGGGTGAGGCAAACACATTACCGGAAACAGCGGCGTCCAGCATTCCCGGCCCCACATATCCCGCATGAGCCGGCTCATGCCCCGCGCCGCCGCCGGAAACAAGCCCGACTTTGCCCTGTTTCCTGTCTGTGCGGTAAATTACATTGGTTTCTTCCCCTGACCAGGCCAGCCCCGGCCTGGACGCCGCTAAACCTTTCAACATTTCCGGCACTACATTGTCCGGGTTGTTAATGATTTTTTTCATCCTGTCACTTCCTTCTGTAATGATACTAATGCCCCAAATAAGCCGCTTTGACCTTTGGGTTGTCCGCCAGTTCCCTGGCGTCGCCGGACAGCACCACTTTCCCCGTCTCAAGCACATACGCGCGGTTGGCGATAGACAACGCCATATTAGCGTTCTGCTCGATCAGCAGCACTGTGGTTCCCTGCCGGTTAATAGACTGAATCAGCTCAAATATAAGCAGCACAAGGTTGGGCGCAAGGCCCATGGACGGCTCATCCAGAAGCAGTAAATCCGGATGGGACATCAACGCCCGTCCAATGGCCAGCATCTGCTGCTCTCCGCCGGACAATGTCCCGGCGGTCTGGCGGGTACGCTCTTTCAAGCGGGGGAACAAATCATACACCCTGGCGTAATTGTCGGATACCTCGCTTTTACTTTTACGGGTGTAAGCCCCCAAGCGCAGGTTTTCTTCAACCGTCAAGGCAGGAAACACCTCCCGCCCTTCGGGTGACATGCTTATACCGCTGGTGACAATGGTGTGAGCGGGCGCGCCGGTTATATCCCTGCCTTTGTATGTGATCTTGCCGCTGGCGGGTTTGACGATGCCGCAAACCGTGTTCAGGGTGGTGGACTTGCCCGCCCCGTTTGAGCCGATAAGCGTCACGATTTCCCCTTCGTTGACCTCCAGCGTAATGCCTTTCAAGGCATGGATACTGATGTAAAATACGTTTAATCCTTCGATTCGCAACATTTCTTTAGGCGTCACGTTTCACACCCCCCAAATAAGCCTCTATAACAGCGGGATCGTTGGCGACGTCCTGCGGCAAGCCGTGGGAGATAAGTTTGCCGTGATCCAGCACATAAACCCGGTCCGACACATTCATAACCACGCTCATATCATGCTCGATCATAAGCACCGTATAACCCTTATCCCTTAAATCCCGGATAAACCGCATCAGTTCCTGTGATTCTTGAGGATTCATCCCCGCCGCCGGCTCGTCCAAAAGCAGGAGCTTGGCGTCGGTCGCAATAGCCCGTGCAATCTCCAGCTTCCGTTGTTCTCCGTATGGCAAATTTTGCGCAAAACTGTTAATATGCGCCGAAAGCCCGATGCTCTCCAGCACCTCTATCGCCTTGACCGTTTTTTCCGCCTCTTCTTGCTGGTATCTTGGCGTGCGGAACAGTGCGTCAAAGAAATTATATTTGATTCGGATATGGGTGCCAACCAGCACATTTTCAATGACCCGCATTTTGCCAAACAGCCGCAGGTTCTGAAACGTCCGCGAAATCCCCAAATCCACAATATCCTGGGGTTTAAGCCCATGTATCTCCTGGTCTTCAAAATTGACGGAACCCTCAACCACTTTGTAAATCCCGGTCAGCATATTGAAAACCGTGGTCTTGCCCGCCCCGTTAGGCCCGATTAAACTGACGATCTCGCCTTTTTCCACATGAAAGCTCACATCATCAACAGCTAAAAGCCCTTCAAACCTCTGTGTTATGCTCTTAACTTCAAGAAGCGCCATTGGAATCCCCGCCTTTCAAATGGAGCCTCTCCTGCAGAAGTTTCCTGGTCCGTCCGGAAAGATGGTAGGGCAGCGTGGACGTCCAACCCAGCGCCCCCTGGGGCCTGAACCTCATCATAGCTACCAGCAGCACCCCGTAAATTACGAAACGCCACTGGTTAAGGAAGCGGAACCACTGCGGGAACATAACCAAAAGGACCGCCCCGAATATCATGCCCCTCGTAGTCCCCAGGCCACCCACAATAACCACGCTGAGCATCAAAATGGACACGTCGAAAGTAAAATTATCCGGCTCTATGTATCCATTATTAATTACCGAATAAAATCCTCCGGCTGCGCCCACAATAAAGGCCGAAATCACAAAGGCCAGTATCTTATACCGCCCGGTGCGGACACCCATCATAGTGGCCGCCAGCTCATCCTCCTTTATGGCCACAAACGTCCGCCCCACATTGGAATTCCTTATAGTATGGCAGGCTAACGCCGTAAGCAGCGCCATAGTCAAAATAAGAAAATAAAAGCCGCCGTTTGGCAAATTCAGTTGAGTTCCAAAAAATACAGGCCGCGGAATATTACGCACCCCATAGTTCCCGTATGTCACCGACTCCCACTGTTTCAGCACCATCACGACAACTTCGCAGAACCCCAGGGTAACAATGGACAGATACGTGCCCGTCAGCCTAAGCGTAGGCACCGCCAGCAGCAGCCCTATAACGGCTGCCATAACCGACCCGGCGGCTAAAGCGAGCCAGAAGCTCAATCCGGCGTCCACCATCAAAAGGGCAGCGGTATACGCACCGATAGCATAAAACCCCGCGTGGCCAAGCGATACCTGCCCTGTATACCCGGTGAGCACGTTAAGCCCCATACCCAGCATTGAGTACAGAATGATCATAACCAGGTTCCGGTACATGACCCGGTTGATATTGATTGTAAAGGGCATGGTATAAAGAAAAAGTATGACTGCCGCCAGCAAAATATATCTGTATTTATAGCAAAACCGCTCGACAATGGCCAGGAATTTATTGAAATCCGGCTTTAAGATATTTTTAATTAAAGACATCATACCTTTACAACGCCTTTCTTGCCGAATAAACCGTAGGGTTTAATGATCAAAATGGCAATAAGAATAACGAAGGCCATGGGATCCCTGACATTACTGCCAAGAAACTGAGCCGCGAAACACTCGGCAACTCCGATGACCAGCCCTCCGACAATGGATCCGTACAGTATTCCGATACCGCCCACAACCGCCGCCGAAAAAGCTTTAAGTCCAATAATCGCCCCCATGGTGGGCGTTATGATCTGATAGTACCCGCTGATAAGCGTGGCCGCGATAGCCGCCGAAGCGCCGCTTATAAAGAACGTGAAGGTTATTATCTTATTAACGTCGATTCCCATAAGATACGCAGCCTTAATATTCTGCTCCGTGGCCCTCATGGCCAGACCTATCTTGGTCCTGTGTACTACCGCGGATAACAGCAGCAGCAGCCCAACGGCTGTAAAAAACATAATAACCTGGCTGCTCTGTATGGTTATATGCCCAAACTGCAAATTCCCAAACAGGTTTAATCCCGGGAACGGCCTCCTCGAACTGGAAAACACTATTTCCAGCGCCAAAACATTCTGTATTATGTAGGACAATCCAATAGTCGTGACCAACGTGGCGATAGGAATACTCTTATTCTTCCTGAGCGGCTCCAGCGCCACTTTATTGACCACCACCGCCAAAACGCCCGATAAAACGATACTCAGCAAAATTGACGAAACCAGCCCCGCATTCATCGAATAAAACAAAAACACCATATACGCTCCAAAGGTGTATACGGCGTTATGCGAGAAATTAATAAGCCTGAGTATTCCAAACACTAACGAAAAGCCCACCGCTATAAGCGCGTAAGCCATACCCAGCGCCAAACCAT
>Ga0099364_10014568_pt1 | contig 10447 bp, 12 predicted proteins | sample TergutTh196P3_FD_73070 | JGI IMG/M metagenome (GOLD analysis project Ga0099364, IMG submission 73070) | Microcerotermes parvus P3 segment gut microbial communities from Pointe-Noire, Republic of the Congo - Th196 P3 | ecosystem: Host-associated > Arthropoda: Insects > Digestive system > Gut ...
AACGGTATGCCTCTGTTTGCGGCTGTTTTGGTTAATTCTTCGTTTACGTAATGTTCGGTGTACGGACAACGGTTTGAGTAATAGGCAACAATACCATTCTTGTCCTCACATTCGCCGCTCAATACGTTTTCGCAAAATTTGGGATTTGCCGCATTCTGATTGAATTTCAATGCCAAAAGGCTAAATCCGTAGTCTAATTTTTCAATCGTTTCAAATCCTTGTCGCAACAACCATTTAGCATCGCTCATAAATGGTAGTTTGGCAGTTCCCGCTACCGTTACCAAACCTTCTTTACCTTGTTGTTTGGCGTCGTCTATTGCCGATTGGAGCAACGCTTTAGCATAACCTTTTCCCTTGTACTGTCCCGACACCCAAAAACAGTTTATTGCCAAATAATTAGGCGCGATAACCGGAAGCCATGCTTTTTCGACGGGAACGTATTCGATAAAAACTTTGGCACGCTCATCTAATCGCCTGAAAACATAACCGTTGTCAAACTCTTTTTTCAGCCATTCCTTTTTCAAATCGTAGCCGTTTTTACATTTTTTGTCGGAAAAAGCGCAGCAAATATGCTCTTTGGCTATATTTTCCTTGCTTAATGAAATAAATTTTGAATTCATATTCTATATTTCTGAAAATTAATATCTAAACTCTACAAAAGGTATTCTCATAAATCAGTTTTGCCCATTCGTGCATTGGTGCATATTGTTTTACAAGTTTTCCCTCGTTAGCCCTAAACAACAATTCTGTTAGCCCATTTTCAATCGAGTTGTCATAAACATACAGTCTATCAACAATTTTTGATAATAAAACGCAGTTTGCTATTGATTTGTAATAACGACTTATAATTTTTTGAATTGGAACATCGTGTCCACCGTACATTACTCGTTTTGCTATGCGCAATGCGTTTATTTGCGGATTGTCTGTCCCAATAAAAAACAGGCGCACAAAATAGTCTTGCTGTTTTGCTCTTTGAATGAAATCAATTTTGTCGGGCGCCGACAAGACCGTTTCAAAAATTAGACTGCTACGATTTTTCAAACAATTTTCGCGCTGTATTTCAGCAAATTGAGCGGCTTTTAAAACCATTTCCTGCGAATTCCAATCGCCAAACTTATCCCGTGCAATAAAATCGGGATTTATATATTCACAGCCCTCAATCCATTCATGTTTCAGAATTTGGCTTGTGACGGTTGTTTTTCCCGCTCCATTGGGACCAGCAATTATCAGAAGTTTAGGACGTTCCATTGTTTACAAGTTTGGAAATATTTTTTTAATATTGTCATATTCTCGCTGAATATTTTCCGCTATTACAGACTGTAAATTTGAATTTTTTTCTCTAACTTCTTCCCTCACTTCTCGCATTAGCAGTGAGAGTTGTTCTTCTTTTGGCTCATTATCACTTGTGAACCTGTAATACATATTTGTTTCGGTTGTCATATTCTAATTATTTTTTAACTTTTAAAACGCAAAAATAAGAATTTTATTGTTAATATTCAAAACGATATAACCGGCACCCTCAAAACCGTCTTCAACTTCGCTACTTCCGTTTTTCGCGGGTCAGAGAGATATATTTCGTGATGTCGTCGCGTTTCGTTGACATCGCTTTGCATACCTTTTTCAGTGATGAAATCGTTCATTTTCTTGAGCGTTTTCGGCTCGTCGTCATACGCGCCAATATGCAGACATTGAACGCACAAGCCCTCTGTTATTTTTAGAAATTGCGCTTTCGAGACATCTATCTTTTTCTTTTTCGACGCTTCATCGCAAGCCCATTGAAAAACTTTTTCATCAACAAATTCGGGCAGGCGTATCACTGAAAGCCATTGATATTTAGACTTTTTTTCCCAAGAAGAATTATCATTTTTGTCTAACCACCAAAAGCCCTCCAAAGGCGGAACAACATAATCAAAATAGCCGTCGGGGACAGAACTACCCATTTTGCTCATCTTTATTGTGTATTGGATGGCGTACAAAACGGGTATCGCTTGTTGATATTCTCCGTTTACTTCGTTTGGATTGCCACTGCCTTCAATGGCTACAAACTGCATTTCAGGCACGTCCACAATCGTTGGCGTGGTTTTGGGCAGATACAGTTCCTTGTAATCTTTTTTGTAATCTATTACTTTTACTTTTGTCATAATTTATCGTTAATTAATTGGTATATAAATCTTTGTCAATAAATCTTCTTCCTTTGCGTTACGTGGGCTGTTCAGATATTCCTCGAATGTTATTGCGTGGCGCAATGAATATGGAAAATTGAAACCAATGGCGCTATATATTTCCTTAAACCCTGAATAACTGCCTTTTAGAGTATAAACGGCATATTTTCCCCGCCGCACACTAATAGTTCCGAATGCCCCTTTTGGAACAATCTTTTTCGGCGTTGTTGCACAGGCATAATAACGGCATTGTTCCGATTTCGTTACGTGAGGGTTGCTAAAACTTATTCCTATAAATCGTGTCGTTTCGGATAACGCCTCATTATCAGCCATAAAACGTGTAAGATTGTTCCACGCCGTTTCGTAAGGCTCTTTATCGCCATATTTTCCGAAAATACGTATGTAAACTAATTCTAAAGCGTCTTCCTCGCAAATTACCGGTTGAAGATGAGTTTGTGCGTTGCTGCTGGTTTTTACTAACGACATCTGTTTGGTCTGCAACTCGCATAAGTACGCTTTCGGTGACTGACCGAACTGCTTTTTGAACGCCTTTGAAAACGATTGCGCATTGTCGTAACCCACCTTTTCGGCAAGTGCCGCAAGGTTAGTTTTTTCCATTTGCATATACATCACCGCCCGCTCAATGCGTTGTCGTGCAACGTAAGCAGATAGTGGCTCGTTCAAGGCTGTGCGCATAATGCGAAGCAATTGACGTTGAGAAACGAAAATATGAGCAGCCATCTTATCTAACTTCAATGGCTGATGCAAATTAGCACTGATAAAGTCAATCACCTGATTGACCTTTTGCTGATATATTTCTTTCGTATCATTTCGCATTTTTCTGAAAACTGAAAATTATTATAAATTCGGCTGCAAAGATAGTGCTTTCCGATGAATTTTAATTGTCCAATCTCGACAATTTTGAATTATTTTCACAAAAAAAAGATTTTTTTTTGCAAAAAATGTAACAAAAAATTTTTTTCTACGTTAAACTTGGAAATTATATACGAGAAATAATTGTTAAATAAAATTTTATTTAAATCGAGCATGGTGTTTAATATAGATAGATGGTATAAGCAGAAAAGTCAAGGAGACATTATTTATAAATATAGGGGAACTGTTTCACAGAAACAGATAATCACTGCATTAAAGACTATTGAAGAAAGTTTGAACATTGCCGATGAAAGTAATAAAATTCGCAGGAAAGTATTCAGTGTTTTTGTTGAAAGTATTCAAAATCTTTTTCATCATGTTGAAAATCCGCCCAAAAACAGTGAAATAGAATTAGAGGATAATTTTGCAATAATAATTTTAATACGAGAAAAGAATCAACATTACCGTATTTCGACAGGAAATTTCATTCAAATAAAAAAAGCGAATAGTTTAAAAGATAGGATTGACCAAGTTAATTCTATGGACGAGGAAGAGGTAAGGCTGTTGTATCGCGAAATTTTAGAGAACGAAAAAATTTCAGCAAAAGGCGGCGGCGGATTAGGTATTCTTGACATAGCCCGAAAAACAGGCAAAAAATTAGATTATTTTCTTCATCCGTATGACGAAGAGTACGTGTTTTTTGCATTAGATGTGTTTATTAGTTAAAAAAAATATAGAAATAGAAATAGATATGGAAACAATAATTCGAGAAGGAACTCCAAAAACTCCTTATGTAAGACTGAACGGTGAAAATGGCGTTATTGAGATAAAGGGGCGTTCAATCCCGGAAAATTCAGTCGAATTTTACAAGCCTCTGATTGAATGGCTTGACAGATATGCCAATTCACCTTTCGATTTAACAAGTGTGAATATACAACTTGAATATTTCAATACAAGTTCTTCTAAATGTATCCTTGATATTTTCAAAAAATTAGAACTTGTATTTAAGAAAGGAAACAAAGTTGAAATTAATTGGTATTACGAAGAAGATGACGAAGATATGTTTGAAGCAGGCGAAGATTACCAGTCAATCATAAGTATTCCGTTCAAAATGATAGAAATGGAAGAGTAGCAGTTGGGAACTAATTAGGAAATTGAAAACAAGTATTAGATATTTTGTTTTACAACAAGTTTGTCTAATTCTGGTTTTTCAAATAAAGTTGGATAATCTTCCAAAAAGCGTTCCATAATTGTTCGAATAATTGTTTCTCGTATAAAACGTGTTTTTTTGTTTACCTTGTATTTTTTGCAATATGTTTCAAAAACTTCGTTTTCATTGTCGTTGAAAGAGACAACTACTTTATGTGTCCTTTTCAGTTTTGGTTGCCGTTCATTTGTAGCGGCATTCTCTTTTTTTGCTTTGTCCTTCTTTTTTGCCTTTTTTGCCATAATTTTATTAATTTTTACTTCTTTCGCTAAATAGTTGCGTATCAATAATTGACCGCAAAACATTTTCCGTTTTAGATGCCGTTTCACCCAAAAGGAACGCTATTTGCTGAACTGTTTCCAAGTTATCGTTGATGACCATTCGCGCACGGTTCACGATTTCTTCCTTTTTTACATCGGGTGCGGTTAAATCGCGCATTATTCCTCCAACTATTTTATGTTTTCTGATTGTAAAAACAGAAACATTAAGGATATTTTTTTCTAACTGAGTATCTCGATTAAGTATATCTTCGCCCGACTGAAGCACCGTTGAGAAAAATTTGTGAAAAGGTACTAATGTTTCTAACTCTGCGCCTTTCAATCCGGGTATAAACTCGTCTATTTCTTTTGCGTCATCGCCCGCCATCGCAATAAACGCTTTGTTTGATTCGATTATTTTCATATTTTCATCGACAATAACCACGCCTGCACTCATTTTATCTAGCATCATAGATATAGTTTCGTTTGCCTCTTTTGCTGTCATCTCTTCTTCTTTTGCCTTGTTTTCGCTTAAGCGCAACGCTTCTTTTGTGTTTCTAAGCTTTTCATTTACATAATTTAGTTTGTTTATAAACGTATGAAGATTTTGAATAGTATAAGAATTACACATTTCAAAATTAGCTAATCCTTGGCAATGAGCCACAGCAAATTCATAACATGTTGAATAACCGCACGTTCCGCAGTTAAGCTGATTTTGTTTGTCGGGTTTTTCCATCTCTATCAAAACACGATTAATTTCCGCTTCTTCGGGATGCGACAATCTACGGTCATTAGGCTTAAAAGTTCTTGATAAGTCCAAATCTTTAAAAATTTTTATTTGTTCTGACCAAGTAACCAAATCAATTCCTTTCAACCTTTTGTTTACGTATTTTATAACTTCAGAACGGCGTAAAAATTTCTTGCCACCCGGCGACATACCCGGTCCCATATAACAACCTTCGCATACATAAGCATGAAGGTGCTGCCGAAGTTCTACTTCTGTTTTAAATTCTGAAACAGCCTGTTGGACATTATTTTTTCCGCTCACGATGAGAATATTTCCTGATAAAAGTTCCTGATTAATGTCCACGATTTGCAGTAGTCCGTGGCTAATAGGCATCAGACCTCCTTTGCGCCCGATTGGAGGGTCAAAATCGCTAAATTCAACAATTTTTTCTGTAATTTCGTTCTCAGAAAATAGTTCACGTAACTCTCTGAATGTCAGTGCTGCATCGATTTTATCTTCGTTCTCAAAATTTTTAATATCATTTTTGGCAGCCGCACAAGGAGACAAAAGTACTATTTTTAGGTCATTTCCGTAAAGACGGCGAACAACTTTTGCCATCGCTACATAAGGCGGAACTATCGGCGCAATATTATCGGTCAATTCGGGATGATACATCTCAACAAAAGAAACTACCGAAGGACAATTTGCAGTAATATAATATTTTCCGTGAAAATCGTTAAAAAACTGTTTATATTTCAGCGCAATAAGGTCAATTCCGAATGCTGTTTCAAAAACATATTTGAACCCAAGTGAACGTATCATTGCCACAAATTTCCTATAATCCGTAATGTCCGGGAATTCGCCCGAAATACTCGGATCGCATATTGCAGCAACCGGTGCCCCCGATGCAATCATTGCTCGTACCTCGTTTTTTTCGGAACGTATTGAAATGGCATTATGATTGCAAACCGTAAAACAATTTCCGCACGCAATACATCGGTCGTGCATAATTATAGCATGCTTTCCCTCAATTTTTATCGCTTTGACAGGACAAACTCGAACACAAGTAAAACTCAAATTACATTTTTGAGGGTCTATATTGATTATTTGTTCCATAATTTATCAAAATTTTAAAACTTTTTTTCAAAAAAACAGTACAAAGAAATAAAAAATATTGGAAAATTTCAAAAAAAAATTCAAATTATGTTAAAAATTTCAAAAAAAATTCTTTTATTTGCACTTTTTTTAATAATAATAATTCAATTAAAATATCAATAAACATGACAGATAACCAAAAAGAACGCCCGGACAAACTGACAATTTTGATTCCGTGTTCAAATATAGAAAAAATTGACCTGATACTTTTTCATGCCGTTCCAATGGCAAAGGTATTTGGTTCTACGCTGACCTTTCTTTTCATGGGAGATGAAATCGCTTACGGATTATTCAAAAGCGACCTCGAAAAGAAGGTAGAAGGTAGCGATTTTGCAAATAAAATCAGGCTTATTCATTTTTCGGCGGCTTCAGTTCAAATTCCCGTTTTAGAAAAAAACAATGACGGAGAAGAGGCTATAATGGTGATATTCCCACAGTTGCCAATAGGAAAAATTAATTATTTCAGTGAACTGAAATTTATAATGAAAGCGGGAAAACTCCGACTTCCATTTATGGTGCTACAACCGGGCTATCAAACACCGGACTGGAAACCCCAAAATATTATTTTGCCGATTGGGGCAAGCCCTTCTGATAAAGAAACTGCCCTTTGGGCATCTTATTTTGCACGCTTCGGCAACAGCGAAATTACTGTGCTTTACGCCAAAGAAAAAACCAAAATTTATGAGAGCCTTACAAGAGGTAATGTCCGATTTGTGCTTGCATTGTTTAGAAAACTGAAATTAACAGCGAATGTCGTCCATGCAAAATCACGTTCGGGAACGCTTCACCACGAAGCTGCTGAAATGGCTCTAAAAGAAGGAAATTCGCTTATAATTATTTCTACTACAAGGCATTTCAATATCGAACATCTATTGCTGGGTCCGATGGAATTGGAAACTTTGAAAAACAAAGAAAAAATTCCTGTTTTGTGTATTAATCCCAGAAAAGACCTCTATGTGTTGTGTAGGTAATGTAAAATTTTTTATTAAATGAAAATAGAAGTAAAACAAAACAGAAAGAAGAATTTAATGCAATTTTTTATTTTTTTAGTAGAGAAAATGTTTATAAAAGTACGTGGTATATTATTGAGTATTATACTATTACAAATGACTTTTATAATGGGATTTTCTCAGAGCGATACTATTAAGTTAGGACGTTCCACGGGTTTACAAGTATCAGGTTTTGCTCGGATTGATTATCTTTATGATACCCGACAGACTTCCGAAGCGGTAGAAGGGTTGTTTACATTTTATCCTTTAAACGAACAGCTTGACCCCAACGGAAAAGATATTAATGCTCAACCAGTTGCGAATTTAATATCTGTAGCTTCACGTTTAAGTGCTCGATTTTTTGCGCCGGATGTTTTTGGCGCAAAATCTACGGCGTATATTGAGTTTGATTTTACGGGAACATCCAATACAAACGGTGTACGTATGCGTCAGGCTTATACCAATTTTGCGTGGACAAAATCCGCTTTATTAATAGGACGTACTTGGCATCCGCTATCAGCGGGCTGTATGCCTACTATCGTGGCACTAAATACAGGTGCTCCATTTTGGGCGTTCAACCGTAGCGATATGTTACGCTTCGATTATGATTTGGGATATGTACTGATTTCTGCCGCTGCTCTCTATCAAAGCGATTATGCTTCGTTGGGACCCGCTCCAGGAACCGCTTCTACATCGGTTAAAAACCCAATCTATTTGCGACAGGCATTGCTGCCTGAATTTACATTTCACACAGCATTCAAAACGCAAACGTTCCGACTTGGTGCGATTGGCAGTATGAAAACCATTAAACCGCGCCTGTATACGATGTCTGATTACACAGATTTAAGCGGAGCGAGGTATAAAACCGATGAAACGCTTACTACTTATGCTACACAAGTTTACGCACAATATCGGATTGGAGGATTAGAGTTGAAAGCACAAGCCACATATTCGCAAAATGTTGCCGAATCGTTGATGCTTGGTGGTTATGCAGTTAGCGACAAAAATTCAGATACGGGACATGAAAAATATACTCCTACCCAGCACCTAAATTATTGGATAAACGTTAATTATGGCAAAAGATGGCAGGTAGGTATGTTTGCAGGCTACTTAAATAGCCTTGGAACGTTGGAAAATGTTACAGAAAATGGAGCATGGTTTGCCCGTGCAAACGACATTAAATATATGTATCGAATATCGCCGCACCTATTCCTTAATATAAACAACCTGCAAATTGCAGCTGAAGTTGAATATACGGCAGCGGCGTATGGTAAAGTTTTGAACGACCAAAAGGCAAAAATAATAGATACCTCAGAAGTCGCTAATATTCGTACTAACCTGATGATTTGTTTCTATTTTTAAAAAAAGTTTTTTAAAAATTTTTCTGTTTTTTTTTGCAGTTTAAAAAAAATACTATATCTTTGCACCGTTTTTTTAACAAAAAAATAGAGTAAAAAATAATAATATACTAATGAAACAAGGATTGTACACACCTGATGAAGTTTCTGCGATGATACTTGCAGGTGATAAATTACTGCTCGCGGGTGATGCCAAAATTTTGGAACAGTTGCCAGCAGGGGATTGGATAGGAGGAGGTACGCCTTACTTTATATTGTATCCCCAAACCAGAGCGACATCCTTTGACAAAATTTTTGTCAATAAGTTACCTGACTACGTTACCAACGTGGAAATCAGGGAGTATGATGTTAGCAACATTAAAAACATTTACAATGATGGACCTCAAAATGGTTTTACGGTAGTAATTATGCCCTATTTTTCGCCAGTGTCGATTGAATATTCAATCAATGTTGAAAAATATGAGAATTTTGCCGCACACCCCGTTTGCGGATGGCTTTCGGGACAGCCGTTAGATAGGATAATGACCGAAAAATCTTATGTCGCATCGGGATTAAATTTGGGAATATCTTCCGAAAAGGCAGTTGCCATGCATATTACGCTTCCTGAAACTAAATATGCTGAAATTCATATCTTTAACCCATATAAACAGGGGGACGGAGACAGCATTATGTTTGAAGAAAGCACAATTGTAGTGGACGATGCCATCGTGAACGGTACCAAACGCAATTTTGCCGAGTACCTACAAGAAATAGGATACGATATGCAAATGCCGTTGGTAGCCAACTACTCAGGAGCGATGATAAACGACGTGATTTGTACAATGGACGGACCAACCGTACCAATGTCAGCACCCGTTTTTAAACATTTGGAATACAAACTTGCAGTTGTGGACGAAAACATTATTGAGCCTTCATTGCTGAACGAAAAAATCGTTTTCTCAATAACTTGTATTGGAAATTTTTTGCAGCCGCAAATTTGCGAGCAGTATCTTAGAAAAATTAATGGACCTGTTGTGTTTGGAGAAATTGCCTATCAGCAAATGTCACAGACCACGGTTTATGTTACAGTAGATGATTCAACCTTAAATAATTGAAAGAAATGACAAAAATAGCAGAAACAATAGATAGAATACCAGACGAAAAACTGATATACGTGATTCATAATTCAAATGAATTCAAATGGAATTTCTTTGCCGTTCAAATCATACTAACCAGATTAAGGTTGAAAATTACGATGTTTGAAAATGATCACTCAATACTGCCCGGATGTTGCGAAGAATTACGAAATATGCTGAAAAAGAGTTCAGGCGTACCTAATTTGCTCGAAGATTTGAAACAGATATTGTCCGTCGATTAAAAAAAAATTAAAAATATTTTTAAAAATTTGTTTTGTGAATAAAAAAAATATTTATCTTTGCGGCGGCGTTTTGCGGAAGTAGCTCAGTTGGTAGAGCACGACCTTGCCAAGGTCGGGGTCGCGGGTTCGAGTCCCGTCTTCCGCTCCATTGTGACAGTGTAGAGACCTGTCACTTTTTTTAGCGCAGGTGGTGAAATTGGTAGACACGCTACTTTGAGGGGGTAGTGCCGGTTCCGGTGTGTGAGTTCGAGTCTCATCCTGCGCACAAATCAAAAAATAAATCCCACATCGCATAAAAACAATCGTTCCCATACAAAAAATTTGGGATTGGCAAAAAACCTCCTGCCAATCCCAAAATCTAT
>Ga0099364_10014569_pt1 | contig 10446 bp, 6 predicted proteins | sample TergutTh196P3_FD_73070 | JGI IMG/M metagenome (GOLD analysis project Ga0099364, IMG submission 73070) | Microcerotermes parvus P3 segment gut microbial communities from Pointe-Noire, Republic of the Congo - Th196 P3 | ecosystem: Host-associated > Arthropoda: Insects > Digestive system > Gut ...
CAAAAGAGGTTAGATTAAAACATGTCTTTACTTTCTCTATATATACGCTTTTTGAGAATAGGCGCTTTCACTATAGGCGGCGGGATAGTAATGCTTGGCGTTATTGAATCCGATATGCGCGCTACGGGACTATTAAGCGATGAAGAAATTGCCGATGATATAGTTATGGCGACGGCGATACCCGGTCCTATAGCTACAAACCTGTCATTTCTTGCAGGAAAACGTATACGCGGATTTACTGGAGCTTTCATTGCAGTATTAGGCACAGCCACCGCTCCTTTTTTGTCAATTTTGTTTTTGTCCGGGGTATTGCTCCGATACATGGGAACGCCTTACTTAACATCGTTTTTTTGGGGCGCCGGTGCGGGAGTTGTGGTCGTAGTAGGTAAATCGCTTTATAATATGGTTAAAACGAGCGTGATGACCGGATGGCAAGAGATAGCAGCGTTTTTAGCAACCTCGTTGCTTATTATATCGGGAGTCCATCCTTTTATAGGACTTTGCGCGGGCGCTATGTTATCTATAGGACTTCGAAAGTTTATAAAGTAAATGTTAGTCATAATCACTCTTGTGCTGGTATTTGCCAAAGTTGCGCTGGGATCGTTCGGTGGAGGGCTTGCAGCGTTACCGTTCATACAATATGAGTTATGTATAGCAAGAAACTGGCTTAGCGAACAGGAGTTCTCGGAAGTAGTTTCACTTGCTCAAATGACTCCGGGACCGGTGGCGCTTAACGCCGCAACTTTTGTAGGGTATAAGCTTGCCGGATTTTGGGGCGCGCTTTTCGCCACGACGTCCTTGGTTGTAACGCCTATTCTTTTACTAATGCTGACGTTATTTCTAATAGAGCATTTTTGGGGAAAAAAACGTTCAAAAGTAGTTTATTTTCAGAAAGCAATGCGCCCTGCGGTTGCCGGTCTTGTATTTTCAGCGTTTTTTACTCTTGCGAGGCCGATTCTACCAAAGCCGGTTCTTTGGGGAGTGGTAATATTATGCACATTCTTGTTAAAATTTGAATTCTGCCGCAAATATCCTCAGTTGATAATACTTTTTGGAGCTATTGTCGGAATTATGTGTAAGAACTGGCTTATTTCGTAGCCATTAAATGTGAACATAAATGCTGGAGTCCGTTTGACAAGCGACGATTTTTCTGAAAAATCTGCTTTCAAACCCCAGGTGGACTTAATACTATAACAAAAGGAGGATATTTCTATGGCAATTAAGGTAGCTATCAATGGTTTTGGCAGGATTGGACGTCTTGTTTTTCGGGCAATGGTGGACGAGGGTATGCTTGGCAAGGAAATTGAAGTAGTCGCAGTCGCGGGTGGTTCAACGGCGGACGCCGATTATTTCGCATATCATCTTAAACATGACTCAGTGCATGGCAGGATGAAAGCGGACATAGGTCACGAAGGGAAGGAAGCTCTTCTAATCAATGGGCACAAGATAGAATGTGTTCTATCTCAAAAGACATTGGCTGAGATGCCATGGAAGAAGCTTGGAGCTGAATATATCGTAGAGTGCAGCGGTCGCTTCAACGATTACGAAAAAGCGATAGGACACATAGAAGCAGGAGCTAAAAAAATATTGATATCAGCTCCCGCAAAAGGCGATGTTAAGACAATAGTAATGGGCGTAAATGAGAACGAGTATGACGCTTCAAAACATAATGTCGTGAGCGCCGCAAGTTGCACGACAAACTGCCTTGCTCCTGTGGTGCATGTGCTATTGAAAGAAGGAATCGGGGTTGAAAAAGGTTTAATGACTACTATCCACTCATATACCGCAACTCAGAAAACCGTTGACGGCACTTCAAAAAAGGACTGGCGCGGCGGTCGCGCGGCAGCGGTTAATATCATCCCTTCATCGACAGGCGCAGCAAAAGCGGTTGGTGAAGTGCTTCCCACAGTTAAAGGAAAAATGACGGGAATGTCTTTCCGCGTTCCAACTCCAAACGTTTCGGTGGTTGACCTTACTTTCAGCGCAGCGCGTGACACAAGCATCGAAGAAATTGACTCGTTAATGAAAAAAGCGTCGCAAACCTATCTTAACGGTATACTCGGTTACTGCGACGAAGATGTCGTCTCCACGGATTTCGTACAGGACAATCGCAGTTCCATTTACGATTCGCTAGCCACATTACAAAACAACCTCAAGGGCGAAAAACGTTTGTTCAAGATAGTTTCCTGGTACGACAACGAGTGGGGGTATTCATGCGCCCTCGCGAAACTTCTTATCCACATGGGAAAGAAAGACGGCAAGCTTTAAAAAAACAGTTGCAAGTTACGAGAAAAAGTAAAAATTGTTGTGTAGCGTGTGTTTGCTTATAATGTTCGATGGTGCGGATTGACAATAGAATTATAGAACAAAACTCTAAAGGCGGAAATTTTCGCCTTTTTTTTTGTTGTTTAAGCATTGTTTAAGTATTATAATCTACTTAATTCAAAATTCCTTATTTATGCTGGGATTGTATACGAAACGGGAGGATTATATGAAAAAAGTTTTAGCTTTTCTGCTTACTTTGTTGATTGCCGGAACAGGAAACGCAAGTCTTAGGGACAGATTGGAACCTATTATATCAGGCGATTTGAACATAGCTGTAGATTCGTTTATAATAGGAACTCATGATAAATATGTCGTTACTATTGTAAGGGATATCGACTATGAAGTGATTCGCGACTTAAGTATGACCATGTCCGAAACGCTTAATAATTACGATAGCGACAAGCTTGTAATTATTGAAAAACAAGTTCTTGACAAAAACGCCAAAAGGTATTCATTGGTTGAACGCTCTCTGGCGCTTAAGTCCAATTTCGAGTCAACGCTTGTTTCCGAGCCTATGATCAATTCAGATATGGAGGAAATAGCGATAGGTTCTTTGCAGGAGCTTATATGGAATGGCGTAGCGGGACCAAACGGATGGGGAACTAGAGTGCTGAGCGAATACCCCGAGCCGGTGGCTTTATCTCCAGATAAATATCCTATTGATAGAACGCGTTATGTTGACATAGCAAGAAGAGACATCGGAGGAATTTTTCTTGATACTGAAAGCATAACAAAAACTCCCGGAGGTTGTTCTGCGTTGATAGTGGAATCATTTAATTTTGACGCTGAAGTTCACTTCGGAGGAATGGTAATGCAATACGCTTATCAGCCGTATGTTGACGCCAATTATGCCGTAACAACCACTGAGTTTTCTTTTGAGAGAAAAGCTTTCAGGCAGTTGAGATTTACAGTTTTTGGCATGGACGACAAAATTATTTACTCCGTAAAAATGAGTAATAATATGTGGGTCGCGGAAGACCTAAATCCAAGTGTTCCATTTATGCTTGACGTCTTAAGCTATAATATGCCTGAAAATGTCTTCGAACTTCTGTCGGAAGACGTTAAGTCTTTTCAAGAATATGTGCAGGAAAGAATCGAAGAAGCTATGAAAATGCAACAAGAATTTGAAGAACAGCGGGCGCTTGAAGAACAGCAGGAACAGCTGACGCCTGAGGAACCGCTGACGCCTGAGGAACCGCTGACGCCTGAGGAACCGCTGACGCCTGAAGAACCGCTGACGCCATAGGTAAAGATAGTTGTAGGGGTTGGCGGGCGCGCGTGTGACGACCACGTAGGGGTTGGCGTCCTCGACAACCCGTTATAGTATCCGGAACGGTCCCGTCAGGGGACAACCCGTTACGGTTCTAATGATTGATGGTTGTTATTAACCCCGACCATTGCCGCATAGAACCGTAGGGGTTGGCGGGCGCGCGACGACCACGTAGGGGTTGGCGTCCTCGACAACCCGTTATAGTATCCGGAACGGTCCCGCCAGGGGACAACCCGTTACGTCAACGATTCCGTGGAGCATCATCCCCTACATGTCCTTGACCTGTTTTGCACGCCGTCTGAATTTAGGGCAACCGCAAGGGTTGCCCCTACTACCAGAAGGGCAAGCGTCAATAATCCATAGCCCGCGTTGCAGCCGCCGCTTTCCTCTACCGTCACTCTTGCCGCATTTGAAGCTACAGATGTCGCGCCCGTCGCGCTGACCACGCAGTAATAATAATATGTCCCCACAGCCAGATTTGTTGGAATGGAGAAACTGGCGCCTGTCGCCCCGGTAATCGGCAAGCCGCCCGCATTGCTGCTTATCGTGTTGGAATACCATTGATAAGCAAGCGTCCCACTCGGCGTCACGCTTGCCGAGACTGAGAGCCCGCCGGTAATGCTTCCCGCCGTAACGGTGGTGGTCGCCTGCGGTTGAGTATTGATTGTTATGGTCGGTATAAGCGGGTCAAACGTATCCCAAGGGAAAGGAAAGTTTTCAGTTCCGATGTTCAGTTTTGGGAATCCTCTGTTGTCCCAATGCCATGGACCAACTGGAGCGGAATCATTGAACAGCCATGAGGCGCCTGTATACGTTGCCTTGGTCATGAGGTCGCTTGACGAGACTCTGCCGCCTTGAATACCATTTGGATCGTTATCTGGAGGCGTCGCGCCATTTACAGTTACCATATCCCAGCGATAGCCGCCTTTGATGTCGTTACTGGCGCCGGATTGCTGTCCCACAAACGCGCCGGATGAAAGAACGCCTGTAACGCGACCTGCGCTATAGCTGTTTTCGATTTTGTTAACACTACTGCCGGTATCTTGCTGTCCCGCCAACCCGCCCGTGTTCCTGCCGCTGACATTGCCGACAGCATAACTGTTTGTGATGGTACTGCCAATAATAGTGCTTCTGGAGTATTGAATTCCTACAAGTCCACCGGTTTCGTCACCGTTGACGTCGCCTGTAGCATAGCTGTTTTCGATGCTGGCGCCAGTGCCGGCGTTGATGTTGAAAGTTTCCTGACGTCCCACAAGCCCGCCCGTTGAACTACCGCCACTGACGTTACCTTTGGCGTAGCTGCTTGCGATTCTGCTGTCGCTGCTTCTAATGGCGCCTGTGACGTAGGCGAAACTGTACTGATACCCCACCAACCCGCCGGTGTATTCACTGCCTGTAACGCGACCTGTACTATAGCTGCTTTCGATTATATTGGAGCTACTGCCGGTATCTTGCTGTCCCACCAACCCGCCGGCGTACCTGCCGCTGACATTACCTGCGGCATAGCTGTTTCTGATAATACAAGCAACAGGGGCGCTTCTGGAGTATTGAACTCCCACAAGCCCGCCAACTTCGTTTCCGGTGACGTCTCCCGTAGCGTAGCAACTATCAATAGTATTGCTGATTCCGGCGTTGGAGCCGAAAGTTTCCTGAAACCCTACAAGTCCGCCTGTGTAGCTACCGCCGCTTACATTACCTGTGGCGCGGCTGTTTGCAATTCTGCTGATGCTTCTGGCGCTACTGCTGCCATCGTAGTTTTGTAGACGCCCTACTAAGCCGCCGACGTAATCATTCCCCCTGACATTGCCCGTTGTGTAACTATTTGTGACTCTACCTTCGCTACTTGAATAGATTCGCAGATATCCCATAAGTCCGCCGGCATAGTCTCCATTTGCCGTAACGTCGCCCGTGACGTAGCTGTCAATGGTGGCGGTTTCGCTACCTATGACCATTGATTGATTTCCCACCAAGCCGCCAACGTAATTGTCGCCTCGAACGCTACTCGTAACGTAGCAACGCGCGATGGTAACGCTACTGCCGGTGAAAGCCTGCCGTCCCACCAGACCGCCGACATAGTCGGCGTCCGCCACAATACTGCCGGTAACGTGGCTATCCATGATGATGGATGTCCCATCTCCGTGTTGATATCCCACCAGCCCACCGATGTAAAGGTCGCCGCCGATAATATTGGCGGCGCATGAACAGCCTTCGATGGTGACCGTACCGGCGACGCCTTGCTGTCCTACCAGACCGCCGACGTTGTGAGAAGTTCCCGTGATATTGCCCGTAAAATGGCTCCTTGTGATACTGCCGCCGGCTTGATGACCCATCAAGCCGCCGATGAAGCTTCTGCCGCTTATGCCCACAGATTCAGCCCGTACGCTGACGTTTTCGATCGTGGCGCTCATGCCCGCGTTACCTACCAAAGCGCCAACGTACAAGTCGCCTATAATGCCGGCCGGCGCCACTACGACAGTGAGGTTTTTTATAGTCACGCGACCAGCGAAACCAAACAGACCGGTATATTCACCCCTGCTCATCCACAATCCTGATATCGTATACCCGCCGCCGTCAAGCTCTCCGTCGAATCTAAAGTTTGAAGTAGCGCTTCTTCCTATAGGTTGCCAGCCTCTGGTTCTGGTAGAAAGATAACTGGTCAGGTCAATATTGTTAGCCAGTTTATAATACCTGTATAAACCGGTTCGCATATTGGCAAGATCCTCCGCCGACGAAATGAAGATGGGATCATCCGCCGAGTCGCCTGGCGCCGCCCACGATACAGAAGAAATAAAGCTCAAAGCTATTATTATTGCAACTGTTAAAAATGCTTTTTTCATTACGCTCATCCTTTTTTCAATAATTTATAAGCCAAGAATATTAAGACTTTTCTGTTTGATATTATACTTTCTTAGCGCAATATTTTCAATCCACTATGACAAGAACATAAGTAAGAATTTCATACCTTCCGGTAGCCGAATATTTACATAAATCGCCGATTTCGTTTATTTCAATTCATTAAGATTATCAACGCTTATTTTTCAGATTCGTGATAATATATAATTGCGAAATATTAAACTTAATAAATTTTGGAGGTGTAATTGTATGAGAAAAGCGATGAAAGTGTTGTTTGTTTTAGCGCTCATTTTTATGTTTTCTGCCCCTTCATCGGCGTATGTCTGGAACCCAGCCGATTGGATAGATCATGACGCTGTCGCCGCTGAGGAAGACGCCAAACTGTTTATGGAAAGGCAGCAAATAGCTGAAGAAGGCGTCTTTAGACCATTTGCCAATATTCCGGCGATTCCTTTCGGAGGGAATCAAAATGTCTCCGAAGCCGCTTGGCCTACAGCAATGCGAAAAGCAATGGAAAACGCTGTCCCGGCGGATGTAAAGACCTGGCTAAAAACCCCGGCTTTCGACTATAGCCCGGGAAAACACACCATCAGCGAAGACCTGCCTGGTAACGTAGGTTACATAACGACTCAGCAGGAAATCCTCGACTGGTTCGCGGCGTTGCCGACAGACCGCATGCAATATAAGCTTATCACCGGCTTCCCGTACTATACTGGAAACGGTTATCAGGATTACGCGCTTGCGAGAACATTTGAATTGGTATTGGCTGTTTTCAGCAAACCTGCCGCTTTCACGCCCGAACAGGTAAAAGCAATCGGGAAACCCGTTGTATGGCTGCATGGCCAGATACATGGAGGAGAAACCTCACCGGCGGAAGCTCTTTTACAGATAGCGAAGGAATTCGCCGAAGGCAAACACGATGATGTACTTGACAAGATTACCGTTGTAATGGTTCCGCGCTTAAATGTTGACGGCGCCTGGAACATCACGAGAGGAACAACGGCGCTGGCGCCCGTGGGACACGCCGGCGCGGGCAGCGCGGGACTTGACATGAACCGCGACTGGGTGGCGTTTGAAGCTCCGATAGTCAGGGCAGCGCGCCAACTTCAGATTGAGTACGACGCAATAGCGCATTATTGCGGACACCAACAGGGGTATACATTTGACCAGGAGAATGCTCCGAACGCAGCAGGAACCGGAACGGTTTCAACCGGATATCGCAGAGGATACGACATAGCGCTTACTACATCCGAGACGCACAACCTCAACTTACACTTCCGCGTTCGCGATCTTGCCGATAAATATTATGTGCCGGATGCGAAAAAAGTCCTCGAATCAAATAACGTTGGCTGGGACTGGTACATTGCGGGATCAATCAGCGGCGCGATGAACGCTGGAGTAACATACGGGACGCATACTATTCCGATGGACGTTATATCAAGCGATGGTCGTACCGGACCAATACCGGGTAATATTAGCTACACGTATGGACGAACCGACTTCGCCCTTTCCACCGAGGAAGGCATAGCCATGAACGGCATGGGCATTGCCAACCAGTCAATTGGTTTCGTATATGAAGTTTCCTCAATAGGCGTAAGGCTGGATTATTTACGCCGCGTATATGCCCAGTATCTTGCGGCGCTGGAAATTACAAAAACAGCGGCAAGAAATGTTGACTTTTTCATGCAGGAAATTGATGTCGCAAAAGTGACGGAGATAGGCGGAAGAGTACCTATTTCCTTCTGGGGAATAGCGCCTCCCGCGATGCCTAACGACCCCAAGAATGTATTTGAGTTTAAAGACTGGAGGAAAGAAGATATTCCTGAAGTCGTAAATTCGATAGGTTACGGAATAAGACCCACATGGTCAATAAGAGCGCATCATGCCGAACGCGATCCAAACTACACGGTGAATCGCCCAATTGCTTATATAATTCCAAAAGATCAATACGAAGCTGCAATAAGGCTATTCTACGCTGGAGTTAAGCTTGAAAGACTGACTTCAGATCAGGAAATTGAAGTAGAAGCCTATACGGTAACGGAAACCGGAAATAATGGTAACCGCAGCCCAAGCGGCTCTGTGAGCCAGGTCAACAACGGAATAAGAGCGGTAACAAAAGCCACGATAAAGAAAACATTCCCGAAGGACAGCTTTGTAGTAAGAATGACTCAAATTGGAGCTTCCCTCGCGGCGCTTGCTATTGAGCCATTGGCTATACGCAACTACGGAAACATGTACTTGAGCCGCTCGCCTTCGACGGTAATTCCAGAATGGTATCGCGATACATTCTTCCCCGTGGCAGTAGGTCAGGAGTATCCATCCTATCGATATGTATCCAGCGCGAGCAACCCCATAACAACATATCCCGCCAATATTAACGTTCCATTCATGCTGACGATGGTGGAAAAAGTTCACGCATTTACTCAGGAAGAGGTAGCGGATATTAAAAACAAGCTTGGACTTGACTTCGATCCTGAATACCTCAGTAAATTTCAGCTTCCTGTACTTTCAACAGATGCCTACAAAAATATGGCGAATGTTCATGTTGACGAATCATTTGTGCTTCCTGACGGAACTGTAGTAAAGATTCTTCCTGATTTTGTCCTTGACGGCAACATTGTTAAATTGGTCGCTCCAAAAGGACTTGCCGGAAATACGGTTTTCGCGGAGAAGAAAGACGGAAGCTTTGGTTCAGTTTTCCAGAAAGAACTTGACCCCGTATTACCTGAAGATGTTCTTGTAGGCAAGAAAGCTCCGGATGGCGCGCAGATTCAAGCTAACAAACTTGTATGGATAAATCCTTTCAAGACAAAAGGCGTTATTTTGTCGAACAGCATGCTTGACGGCTATGTAATATCAGGATTTGGTTATGGACTCCCCAATATTGATGAACCGGATGTGGGCGCCCGCGGCTATTCTGTAGAGCTTAAGGGAGATGAACTGCTCGCAAACTTCAACAGGTTAAGCATGACCAATGGAACAGTCCATGCGCTTCTGACGGAGGAAGGTTCAGCCGGCGTCGATCAAATCTTGATCATTGAATTCAGAGGCTATTACTCGCCGCTTGACGACGAGAATATAGGCTGCAACGCGGTACATCCGCTGTTAATACTGTTTACGCTCGTACCGTTCATTATCAGAAAAAGACGTTAAAACAGTGGTTGTAGGGACGACCGTCCCGGTCGTCCGCTCGTATTGCAATACAAAACCGGGCGGTCCCTAACGGGACCGTTCCGGTTGCTCAGAACACGATCACGATGTGGGATTCCATACATTTAGGGCAACCGCAACTGCCCCTACGGTTCAAATGGTTGATGGTTGTTATTAACCCGACCATTGCCGCGTAGAACCGTAGGGTTATTGACAAAATTTTATCTTGCTGATATCATTCAGCGAATTATTAAAAATGAAAGGAGGAAGGACGCATGTGTATGTCATATTCGAGTTGTAATGCTATTTCTTTGGTTATTATAATGCTCGTTATTATTACCTTGTGGTCTGTTCCTCCGACGATAAGCTGAGCATCTGTTAGCCGAAAATAAAGAGGGGTGGACTTGTAACCGACGAGTCCGCCCCTTTTTTATTTTAGTTTTTCGCGGGAGGTGATTTATTGATCACTTTTTGAAGTAGAACCAAGTTTGACCTATTTTAATATTATGGAGGAATGAATATGAGAAATAATCGTTTTATGAAATTGTTTTTAGCTTTACTGTTGTTGTTTCTGTTTTCCGCCTCAACATCCGCGTATGTGTGGAACCCTAACGACTGGATAATTCATGATGATGTCGCCGCTGAGGAAGCTGCTGAGGAGCTTCTTTCAAGGCAGGAAACGATTAAAGGAGAAGACGGCGTCTTCAGACCTTTTGCCAATATGCCAACGTATCCTTTTGGCGGAACGCAAAATATCAGCGCTACTGCTTGGCCGGTTTCAATGCGTAAGGCTATGGAAGGACCAAACGGTATGCCGCAGGATGTAAAAGACTGGTTCAAAACTCCTG
>Ga0099364_10014570_pt1 | contig 10446 bp, 9 predicted proteins | sample TergutTh196P3_FD_73070 | JGI IMG/M metagenome (GOLD analysis project Ga0099364, IMG submission 73070) | Microcerotermes parvus P3 segment gut microbial communities from Pointe-Noire, Republic of the Congo - Th196 P3 | ecosystem: Host-associated > Arthropoda: Insects > Digestive system > Gut ...
AATTATTTTTTGTGTCTTTGTAATAATCTTAACTTTTCTAATAGAATGCCTGTTCCTAGGAGAATGCAACTGGCGGCACGCTTCCTTGACGACGAAATTATCTGTTAGCTTAACGCGCGCACAATCTAGAATCATATAACTTGACTGTTTTTTAGCACGGCGAAACTGTTGGGCAATCGTTTCTTTATGCGAGCCGCCATTCGGCGACTTAATCTCCCATAGTTGATTACCTATGACCACATCGGGAGCGCCAATGGTCCCTGGCGGCAGTATCGGCCTTGCATCAAAACCAAGTTTACGTAATCGCAAGATACTATCCCGCTCATGCTCTTGCATTTTTACACCTTCTAGCTCTATTAGTTTCTTCATGGACCCATCTTATCACATCTATTAGTTAAACTAAGCATAAGAGACAACGCTTATGTTTATATATAACCTCTATAGTCTATTGAGGTTAAAAAGATTTAGAGAAAATCAGCTTAACTCAGCACAAGTTAGTAAAATGTGGTGTAATATCAAACGTTGAGGTATTCTTGCGCAATCTCCGGCGTGATTACCACCGTCTGTCCGCTACTGGTGTCGCCCGACAGCACCGCCTTCGCCACCGCGTTCTCCACCACTCGCTGGATTACTCGCCGCATCGGCCGCGCGCCCATCGCCGGATCGTAACCCGCCGCCACCAAGAGCGGCTTGGCGTCCTCGGCCACCTCTACCACAATCTTTTGTGCCGCCAGTGTTTTATTTACGCCTTTCATCATCAAGCCCAGAATCTCATATAATTGCTCTTGCGTTAGCGGCAGAAAATCTATGATCTCGTCCCAACGGTTGACAAACTCCGGCCGAAACTCGCTTAGATCCTTGGCGTTAGAGGTCGCAATCAAAATCGTATCTCTAAAATTGACCTCGCGACCACGCGTGTCGCGCAAGATACCCTCGTCCAACACCTGCAATAAAGCCGTCAAAACCAGCGGGTGCGCCTTTTCTATTTCGTCTAAAAGCACTACCGAGAACGGTTTTTTCATCACACCCGCTGTCAAAGAATCCGGATTGTCGGCACCGTCCGCTGTCAAATCGGCGACCGACCCCGCCGACACAAATTGGTTCATATCTACTCGCACTAAATTGGTTTCGTCGCCGTAATAGGTCGCGGCCAACGACTTGGCCAGCTCGGTTTTACCGACACCGGTCGGCCCCATAAACATGAAGGTTCCTACCGGCCGTTTGGTAGATCGCACCCCAGCCCGCGCGCGGCGCAAGGCATCCGAGACCGCCCGAACCGCTTGGCTCTGCCCAACCATCCGCTCCGCCAAGTGCTGCTCCAAATTCAATAACTTCTCACGGTCCTCGCCGTCCTCCGCCACCGCCACATTGACGCCCAGCATTTTTTCTACCGCCCGCTCTACATCGGTCTCTTGCACCACACCGTCAGTCGCGAAGTTACTGCTCGCCTCCATTAAGCTAACCGCCTTACCCGGCATCGCGCGGTCATAAATGTAACGCTCGGCTAGACTGACCGCCTTTTTCAGCGCCAAATAGGTATAATAAACGCCATAGACTCGCTCGTTCTGGCTTGCTGCATCTTCCACCGCCGCCATCGTTTCCGCCACGTTGGCCGGTGCGATGTTCAAGCGGTTTAGCGCCTGGACAATTGTTGGGTTTTGTTGTGTAATCGCAAGCAACTTTTGCTCATTGATAGTCAAAATCAGCCTAAGGCCGCCGCCTTCCAGCACCGGCAACAACAAGTTGGCGATGTTGACGCTGCCTGTCCCCTCCTCAAAAAAGAGCTGCGCGTCATCCAGACACAAAATAATGTTCTTTGCGGCGGCCGCCTCGTTCAAGACTCGCGTCATCAAACCCTCAATCTCGCCCCGGTTGGGCGCGCCGGCAATCAGTGCCGCGCTATCCAGCAAAAACACCTGTCTAAACTTGAGGTGCTTGGAGATCTCGCTGTCGGCATCCAGCAATCGCTCGGCAAAATCGTGCACCACGCTTGTTTTGCCCGCACCATCTGGCCCGACAATCGCCACATTTTGCCGCCCGCCGCTACTAAACGTCCGGATTATCTGGTCTGTAATCTCTTGGCGACTCGGCAACATTAGCGACATCGTCCGGCCGCCCTTTATCGCAATCTCCGCCGAGATATTGCGCGAAAAACGATTTAGCGTCGGCGTCCAGCCAAACGACCAATCGCGAGCAATTCCGCCGGTCCTAATCTTCTTTTTTGCCTCCAGGCGCTTCTTAATCTGCGCGTCGCTCCACTTCAGTCCGTTTTCCAGGTCGTCAAAGTCCAACTTACGCTCCGCCAGCAACCTCTCATAATTCGGCGTATTCTTGATAATCGCAAGCAGCAGCTCGCCGCCGCTAACCGTCGGCTTGCCATCTTGGTTAGCCAACTCCGCCGCCCGCGCCGTCGCCAAGCTCGCTTCAACCGGCGCAGTTTGCAAAGTCTGCAAAAACACCGAATCCAGCATAAACCGGCGCAGCAAGAACTTGCCACTCTCCGAGTCGCCAATCGCTACCAGCATCTGTTGAATGGATGGCGCGCTGGGCAAGTCCAGAAAAATGTTAAAAAATGCGTCTTCACGCCGCACTCGCCGGTAATAAAGCCACATCACCAGCCAGCCGACCACAATAAATAGCGGCATCAGCAGGTAGCCAACAACGGCCAGCCCTGCCGCCAGCACGCCCAACGCCAAGGCTATCACCCCAATAATAATCAAAAAACTGCGCAAGATTACCCCGGCCAAGCGCGCCGTAATGCTGCTCGCCAGATCTTCTAAAACCTTTTCAAAGCCGGTCTTGTTGCTGCCATAATCGCTCTGCTTAAACGGTTTAAAAAAGGTTTTTAAGAGCGACCCCAAGCTAAAAAAGTCCGATATCCCCCGCAAAAAGTTAGCCACCGCCACCAAGAACCGCCCAAAGCCCCGCCCAAACCAGAAACTAATTATGCTCATGCTTTGATTATATCACAAACCCGCTATGTGCCACCGAAGCATGTGGGGCGAATTGCTTTACCCACAGATGTATGTTATCATAATAATGTAAAAATCAAATCAGATTCACTCTGGATTGATTTTTATAACTAAGTTTTCTTAGGCGGTTTTCTTTTTCAAAAGAAAACCGAAGGCATGGTGCGTGGCTGGGGTAGTTACAGAGCGGTCTGCAAAACCGTGTAGATGGGTGCAATTCCCATACGCACCTCCAACATTAATAAATCAACATGCGAAAAACAGCCAAGATTCATTCTTGGCTGTTTTTCTTATCTGGTTTCTTTGCCGACTTTCTTTTTTAAAGAAAGTCAAGTTGCTTAATATCTGCGTGCGCTCTTGAGTTGCGCGCTCTTCTTAACTCGCATTACCAAGAATACCACCAACGCCGCGATTACCACTAGTATAATCACAAACATAAATAGCGGCATCGCCAAGACGGTTCGTTCTATTGTCTTGGTTTCTAGGGTCCGACCATCCACGCTCTCTAGGACCACATCGTATTTGACCTTAAAGAGGCCCAAGTGCGGCGACCCGTCCCAACTGGCTTGGATTCCGCGAGTAGTGCCCGGCATCACAACATGGTTATGCTCGCCCTTATGTACCTCTTTGCCGCCCAGCGTTGAAACCGTTATGTTAGACCGGATGAAGAAGTCAATGTTACCGTCGTTCTTCGCCTGCGCGCGAGCCGAAAGCGGCCGCTTGAACTGAATTCTGTCCACTTTTACCGACGCCAATTTATAATCCAACCTCGCGCCAATCGGGTTAAAAGCGAACATCTTATGCGCCAATGTATAACGCGCCTGCAAGCTGTCTTCCGCCCCGGCAAACGAAACTGTCACGGCAGCGTGCTGCGAACCGCCCGGCAAACCGCTGGTCGGCACGGTTATTGTGTAATTAACGGTTGTTTCCTCGCCCGGCTGCAAGGTGGTTTTTTCTGCCGTCGCGGTAATCCAGCGCTGCATCGTGGTGCTGCTGGCCGCGTCGCAACCCTCAAACATAAAATGATAGTTGTCGTTAACACACATCGCCGTAGGCTGGACTACAATGTCTATTGTCTCCGTGCCAGAGTTTGCGACCTTAAAATCGCCCGTCTGCACCATCCCGGCTTCCAAAACTATCATCGGCGCATCCGGCGGGCTGACTGTCATCTGACGCCTAGCTAGTGCAGAGCCGCCCAACGCTAGCACGCCAACCGCGCTTAACGCCGCAACCAAAAATCCTAACTTTCTCATTATTATTCTTCCTCCATTTACCACTATTTTACACCAAGCATTTGCGTTTTGCAATAGAAAATCCCCCACTTTTCAGGGGGATTCTCATTTACCTTACACTTGTAGTTCTAAGTTATTAGAAGTTAGGGTGCTTGCTCGTTGGTTGCTGCTACGTAGGTGATGTAAGCACCGTAGGTGCCGGCTGGAGTGGTTGTACCACCCTGTGCACCGAAGGTAACAACAGTTGGGGTTAACTCAGCAGAGTTGTCAGTTGCCGCAATGATAGTAGCGGTGGTTGGCACGCTTACATAGTTGACACCCGAGTCCAACTTGAAGCCCCAGAGGCCGGTTGCTGTTGGAGTTGAAGCGAATGGCACACCCGCTAGAACTGCTAGGTTAAGAGCTTCTTCTGGGTCAGCTTCGCTCGTAATGCTACCACCGATACCTGCGAAACCGCCGGTTGTGTCGCCAGTGCCATCAAACACGCCAAGGGTTGTGCCCTCGCGGCGAAGGTTAGCGTTGTCAGCTTGCATGCTCAAGGTGTAACCACCAGGAACAGATGTTGCAATGCTGATCTCGTGAGTGCCGGTTGCTACATTACCGGCCGAGATGTCGCCACCACTTAGCTCTAGAGCTAGTGCGTCGTTGTCAATCTCGATAATGGTGATGCTGCCATCAACAATTACACGAACTACGTTGTTGGTTACTGTGTCTGTGTCTAATGGAGCTGCATAACTTGCTAGTGGCAAGATAGCCGCGCCTAGACCCGCAACAAGGCCAACGCCCATGATTGCTTTTGTTTTCGTTGTCATAATGTTTCTCCTTTTTTGTTTTTTATATGACACTCCCAGTTTACCATAATCGTTTACATTATGTCAATACCCACATCACAAAATTTTTGACAATTTCTCGTAAACCACTACTTTTCCACACCCTCAATACCAAAACAGAGGCCGTTTACTTGCCTAGGACTACCCGGTTCGCCTTAAACCAGCCTTCTAGCGAGCCGCCGTCCAGCCATTCGCTCTTAGCCTTGATTACGCGCACCTTGTTGCCCTTTTTTACAAAGTCCAAAATCGGGTCGGTAATCATGTATTCTTGCTCTAGTGGCGAGAAGTTGTTGCGCTCCACATAGCTGACAATCTCCTCTAATAATTCGGGCGATAGCACAAAACGGTTGACATTGATCAGCGTGCTGGTTACTTTATCCACACTTGGTTTTTCCACCAAGCCGCTCATTAACCCGCCGCCGTTTTCAATCATGCCAAAGTTCGGGATTTGCTCTTTCGGGTATTCTACACCGATAATCGCCGCTTCGCCGTCTTTTATTTGGCTAACGAACTCCGCCATTTCAGAGGTCTTGCCTCCATCCCAGAAAAAGTCGTCGCCATTGGCGAACGCCACGCTCTCGCCTTCGCTCAGTCCTATCTTACCGGCCGCCACCTCCGCCATGAAAAGCGCCACCGGCACCGCCGTGCCATAAGCCGCGTTCGGATCTTGCACAATATAATGAAACCGCACATCTTCAGGCGCGGTTTTTAGTTTTGCCAGCTTCTCGCTGGCGTTCCTAGCCTCCAAAAACTCTGTTAATAGCGCGTTCTCGCCATAATATGTTTCAATCTGCGCCTGCGCACCCAAGGTCTTGTTGATCACAAAATAAATGTCCTTGATACCTGCTTTGATACACTCGCTCACCGCGTAATCCACTAAGGGCCGGTCGCCAATCGGCAGCATTGACTTTTCAATCGCTTTAGTCATCGGCAAACGTCGGGTCCCATACCCGGCAACAGGAATAATCGCCTTACTAATACGAGCCATAATTATTATCTCCCTATTTCGTTGCAGTCATTATAGCAAAAAATACGCATCTGTCAAGATATAGCGTGCCACAGCTTGGCATGCTCTGTTAGCATCTTCTCTAGGCTAAACTCTGTTTGCACTCTTTTGATGCAGTCCTCGGCTTTGATTTCGCCCACCCGCGCCATCGCCGCGACAATCTCCTCCACCGTATCGGCAAAAAATCCGCTGGTCCCATCTCCGATAATCTCTGGCAGCGCCCCATTACGACTGGCAATCACCGGCGTGCCCACGCTAAGCGCCTCAATCGCCGTCATACCAAACGGCTCCTCAAAAACCGAGGGCATGACCAGCGCCTCCGCCTCCGCCATCAGCCGCTTCAACTCCTCGCCCCGCTTGAACCCAATATATTCCACTAGCCCGCCGGCCGCCTCGCCCAAATGCGGCGCAACCTCTCGCTCAAAGTAATCGTCCTCATACCGCTTGCCAGCAATCTTAAGTTGCACGCCCGCTTTCTGCGCCGCCGCAATCGCCAAATGCACCCCCTTCGGCTCAATTATCCGCCCCACATACAAGAAATATGGTGCTTCCCGCAAACTGGTCTGGAGGTGAGCTTCGGAGGGCGGCGAGGGGTGGCTCCGTGGGGACCCCGCCGCCGGGTCCGCCGCAGGCGGAGAGGTGGATGGGGAGGGACGGAGACAGGACCCCGAGCGAACCCCATGATATATATTAGCCACAAAATTCATCCCTTCGGGCGCCGTTTCTCGCTGCGCCATTGACATACTCACAAAATTATGGTGTTTGTAGCGCGGAAAAACACTCTTATACTTAATCAAAAAATTATACGGATCATGATGCGTAAAGACCACCGGCTTGTTACATAAATCGGCAAAAATCAAGGCCTGGTCCTCTTCGTTGGTATAGACATGCACCAAATCAAACTCGCCCAAGTTAGCGCGGCGGAAGGCCTCGGCAATCACCTCGCCCTGCAACTGCCGACTCATTGCCACAAACAGCGACGGATGCTTTTTGAGCAATTCCAAATAACCATACCCTCGTCCCTTAAGTTCCGCCTCAAAACCCGCGCTATCCGCCAATACGGTTTTTGCCTTGCACTGGACCGGCAACGGCGTGAATAAGGTCAACTCAACCGGCGCGTCCGGCGCCACCGCCTCCCAGTCCGCATCAGCGAATTCCCGCGCCAACTCGCCGGGCGAAAATATCACTTTCTCACGCAACACATCCCCCATAAAGATATGGGGAACCACAAAGGCCACTCTCAAAGGCGAATCCACCGCCCTAGTAGGCGGTTTTACCACCCTTACGGGCGCCTTAATCATTCGTTTCGCGGTCTCGGGGTTCGTCTTTTTCGTCATCTAGAAAACTGAGGTCCAGATCGCCGTTCATATCTAAGTCCTCGCCATAATAACCATCCGCGCCGCCCATCATCGCTGGCGCCGCCTCACCCGCATCCACTACACCGTCCGCATTCTTATCCTTTACCTCGTCCATATCTTATCTCCTCTTTTTTATAGTGTATCACGCCGAAAGAAGAAATCAAGCCAAGCCTGCCAGTTGGCCGCCAAACTCGTATTTTCGCTTTCGCGCACTTCGTCGGCTGGCGCCGCTACCACCGTCTCTACTCGCTCCGGGATAATCAGCATCGTCTCGTCGGGCAGTTTGCGCCCCTGACGCTTTAAGACCAGCTCGCGATATTCGTCGGTCGCGAAAAACAACCCGTCCGCCTCTAGCTGCGCCCGTGAAATCTCCAACTCCAACTGCTCCAAACGCAATTCCTCCATCCGTTTCTCTAGCTCCTGAGCCTTGGCAAAATTAGATAGCGCGCTCGCCACAAGCCCCAAAAAGACCGCCGCAAACGCCGCCATGCCGATGTAAAACACCCCGCGACTCCGCCCGACTTGCTTCCAAAAGTAAGCCCATTTCTTTTGCCACATGGTTACTTCTTTACAGCCTTCTTACTATCTTTTTTCGCACCAATGCGTAGCTTGTGTTTTGCCTTCTTCTCAGGCAAAAGCAAGGCCTCTTCCATTTCATCCAGCGCCTTGCCGCCGCCTGCATCGCGATAGTTCGGGTTCTTAACCACATAATAATATATCTTATCATCCCGCGCGATGTAAAATATCGCGGCCTTTGGCGTCTCAAAGTAAACCACCGGATCACTGATACTAACCGCCAAATTCAGCAGCTCCTTGAATGATTCCACCGCGATTCGTTCTGCATAATTATCCAAATCCGGCGGCGTCACCGTTTTGATAATCGCATCCTCGTAATCGCCTAAATAACCGTCCACCTCCGCCCGGTAAGGCGACTTTTTGTTTAGCAGCTTCTTGATTATCCAAATCGCCACGCCCAAGCTGCCGACCAGCAGCCCGCCAAAAATAGCCAACACCAGCACCTGCCCAAACGACCTGACCGGCGAGTAGAAATCCCGACTCCTTACCTCCTCGCCCGAAAGCGTCAACTTAAAGTTGTCGTCCGTCATCGGCACCGTCACGCTGCGTGTCATCAAACTCCTTAGCTGCCCCATATTATTCGCCGACATCTGGAAGCTGACCGTCGCCGTGGCGTTGATCGGATACGCCGTGTAAGACTCGGTTGTCTTGACCACAAAATCCAAGTAAGGCCGCAAATATAATTCGTAAGTTTGCCCACGGCTAAAAATATCGCCGTTAATGGTCGCCGGCGTTGACGACCCGGAACCGTCCGGGCAGACCTCTGGGTTAGTCATCTTGCTGTTGTCGCGGCAAAACGGAAACGTCCGGTTCAGAATCACCGGGTTATTATCCGCCCCCGCCACACCGCGGTTTTGCGTCGCCACAATCGTAATCGTCGCAGAGTCTAAGAAATTAATTTGCGCCGGGCTGGACAAGGTCGCCATATAATCTACCACGAGCTCAATTCTGTCCAAAAGGGCAAGCGGTATATTATCACTAGTTGAGTTAAGATAGGGCCGCCCGAACGGCGTCTCGTCGGTCAGATGAGCCTTAAACGAAATCCTCTGCGACTCCTCTAGGGTAATAAATTCTGGCGGCGCCGCGGCGCCCAGCGTGTTCATATACAGCACCACCGCGGACAACACCACGGCCGCAACCGATAGCGCTAAACCTCCAATCAGCAGCGACTTCTTCTCTTTTTTCGTTAGCCGTATCATGTCTTATCTTATTATAACCTATTCGCGCAAATCCTGAAAGAGCAACGACGGAAACCCCAGCCAAGGCGTGGTCGCCGCCACCTTACCCACAATCTGCTCATCATAAACCGGCCAATCATCCGGCAACGCGTTCTCGTCGCCCTGAAAAATAAAATAGCGCCCGCGCGCCGTATCCTCGTGAATCTCTATAATCCTATGCACAATGCTAATCCTGCCCTTGGTGTATTGCACGATATCGCCGACTTGCAAATCGTCTGGGTCAGTCCTAACTACATAAATCAGAGCGCCGCGCTTGAATTCCCGCGCCATGGAGTTACTCGCCACCGCCATCGGTATCAACGGAAACAACCCCAAACCAAACGCCAAACACAACGCCAAGAACACCCCCGGTATAACTGTCCACATCCAGCGCCGCCGCTCCTTAAACGCCACATTAATCCCGTCTTGCCGCTTCGCCATCCACTCAATTGAGTCATAGACAATAAACATCACAAAGACCACGCAATAGGTGATAATCGCGTCCAAAATCCGCGTAATGTTCGGCAGCACCGGCACAAAATAAATCATCGCATTATAAGTTATCATAAAAATCAAGTTGCTGACCAACCCGCCATGCATCGCCGAGTAAGTCAGCCAAATATTAATCGCCGCCACCGGCAGCAAGGTCACAAAGAACCAATCCACTTGCTGGTGCAAATCAAACCCCAGCACGCTGCGCAAACTATCCAGCGAGGCAAAAGTAAACACTAGCGCCACGCCCGCCAAGACCCAATACTTGCGCTTGTCTTGCACACGTCTCATAATAAAACTACGCAGTATTTCTTGCAAAATAATTACCGCAATATAAGCCCAAAAGTTCCGAAGAATCCCCATCGGCGTCAGATTCATCACATTCGCGCCAAAACCCGTAAACAGCCCAAACACAAAGTTCGCGGCCAGGTAGAGCATCAATCCCAGAGCCACCACCATCAGCAGCGAACGCTGCCCCGCGTAGATTTTGAGGTCTTTACCAAAAGACAAGAACGCCAGCACGAGTAATATAATATAAGCAATTGGCCGAATCAAAACAAAATAGGTCTCATACAACGACGCCGGTAACACCAGCAGCAACGCTTGCACCAGCAGCATGCTGCCTAAAATAATCATCGTCGCTGTCTTGCGCCACATCATGACAACGAACACTCCGCTGAGTTGCGCGCCAGATATTTGATATAAATACTCGTGCTAAACGGCCCGTTCGGCGTGTCGTAAGTGACAACCACAATCGCCGAACCTT
>Ga0099364_10014571_pt1 | contig 10446 bp, 7 predicted proteins | sample TergutTh196P3_FD_73070 | JGI IMG/M metagenome (GOLD analysis project Ga0099364, IMG submission 73070) | Microcerotermes parvus P3 segment gut microbial communities from Pointe-Noire, Republic of the Congo - Th196 P3 | ecosystem: Host-associated > Arthropoda: Insects > Digestive system > Gut ...
TATGGACTATTAGACGAAATTTATTTTATAAGAAGGGGAGAAAACATATTAACCATAGAACCCTACGACACCACAATAAAGAGTGCTAGGGCAAGATTTTATTATTATTCCCATGGAGAACCGGAGAATTACCAGGGATCAACAAGTGACTATGTGATTGGATCACTATCGCAGGGTGATCCTGTAAGTCTTACAGGAAGAGTAGCCGGAAACTTTATGGTGGAAATTAACAATGCCGGAAGAACAGGATGGGTGGGAGAGTCTCATTTGTCACAACAGCCAAATATAGGCAGGCTGCTTAGAGAAATGAGGAATGCTCCATAAATCTAGCTTTAACGTATTCTTACTATCAGGAAAGCACCAAAAAAGGGCAGGGTACCGGCGAAACGTTCAGCATAAGTGTTCATTCCCATGGGAATGTCAGTTGCAGGCATTATCGAGGGATCCAGAGGAATGACAATGGATGATCCATTATATGTCCCTGAGCTTATTGGGCCATAACTTAAACTAGAAACATAGTATATAGCATAGCTGTCTCCTGTCCTCATACCGGGTACAGCTGCATTTACCGAACTGGCATTTGCCCAGTTAAAAACTGCCGCATGCCATCTGTCTTCTCCGGCTGCTTTTAAGAAGGTAGCTGTTTGATTTGGTAAATACTCATAATAAATGCTGTTCAATTCCTCCCCGTTATATTCCTGGATCGCCAATAAGGTAATTGGTTTAAAACCATATTGGTCATTTTCGCCAATTCTGCCTCGGTGATATACATTGCTATCATAATCCCTTAATGCTACATAGCTAAAAACGTCATAACCTACCACAATTCGTTCGGCTCCCGTTCTGGCAATATAGGTATTGTTACGGGTTCTTATATACTCCCAGCGTCTGGTAATGTGAAGCATGCTGTCAACACTGTAGTTCCCGTAGAATTCTGCATTGCCGTTTGTTTGGCCGCTAACCATACCATATGTATCTCCAAACTTTGCCGATGCAGGTGTTCCATCAAATCCCGGAGACGCATAAAAGACATTGTTTCTTACAATATGATTATTTGCAGTATAATTTACACTTCCTATATAAATATTCTGCTCATGTTCCCCTGCTGCAAGAGCTGCATTAAAAAATATATTGTCTTCGATTATCGTATTATGAACAGGAACATTGGTTCCGTAAACCTGTATGCCCTTGCCAAAGGAGTTAAAGATTATATTGTTGCGTATTGTCTTATTCCCCGTTACTCCCTGTTGCACATATAGACCATGGCCATGTCCCCGCGTTGGACCTATAGCTCCATTGTGGTAAATTATGCAGCCGGAAACTTCTGCATTAATGGCGGGGTTTACAAAGCCTATGCCATTTCCTGAGTTGCCGGTTATGATGCAGTTTAAAAGTTTGTTGCCTTGCCCATAAAAATAAACCCCATCGTTAGTATTAATATGATCAAAGTGATCTGCTCCGGAGTTGGTAATGGTTAAACCCATAATATTTGTATACTGTCCATAGAATTCCAAAACAGCCTCGGCACCGGATGAATAAGCTGCTCCATTAATTATCACTACATCATTGTGCCAGGGGCGTATGATGATGGGATTACTATGGGTACCATAGAGATGGGATTCATAAAAGCCTGTATAAGTGCCTTCATGAATATAAACTGTATCGCCGGGCTTAATATTGGGATTTGCCAAAGCTGTTGCCAAATCCCATGGCGCATCAATAGAACCATCTCCCTCCGGGCTTCCATGTATGCTTACATGGAAACTTGGATATACCGGCGCCCATGGCTCAGAAGCTTTAGGGATATCGGGTAGGCTAGTATTGCAGGCAGATAAAAAAAGACAGATTATTGTTAATAATTTCCATAAGTAAATTTGATTTTTATGAAACTGCCTCATAAACTATCTCTCTTTAATTTTTTTTATAATTTTTTACATGCCTTCCGGGGCTCAGTCTTTTCCCGTCTAAAGTTCTATATGGGTTTCTTGTATTTTTTAGGAATGATTGGTAAACGGCGGAGTTTTCATAGTAAAGATCCAAGCCCTTAAACGAAGAACTCTCATCACAGCGGTAAAGTTCCATTAAGGTTGGAAATAGCTTAGATGACATTATGTCACCAGTCTTGGAAAGGGGAAGGCGTTTAAGGGCAGCTGGAAGCATGTGGTTTCTTACAAGGTAGTATATATCTTCGATTATGGATTTCCCAAATCCAAGCTGTTCAAGAAAACGCTGTGCTGCCCTGGCTCCAAGTTCGGCATGGCCGTCAAAGCGATGGCTTCTGCTTGAGTCGGCGATAGGTTTTCCTGCGTCATGGAGCAGTAGTCCCAGGGAGAGGCGGAGATCGTAAACACCGGATGCAGGTGCCTTCCTGTGACGGAAGGTTTCCAGGGTATGCATCCACACATTACCCTCAGGATGAAACTCCTTTGCATGATCCACATCATCGTAAGAGGCAAGCTCTGGCCAAATTTTTTCCAATAGGCCGTACTTTTTTATGAGCTCCAGGCCCCAGTCCGGCCTGGGAGACACAAGCAGGTTAATCAGAAAAGCTCTTTGCGCTTCTACTTCGGGGAGCTTATCTGCATAACAGTTGTCCAATAGATCATCAAGCTTGCTTTCTGAGTATCCATAACGCGCCAAAAGCAGCGCGGCATCCATTATTGTCCTATGCAGTCCTGCTCTTGTTTGTATAAAATTTATTTCAAAGTGGTTTTCTTCGGGCGGCAGTAAGGCATCCTGGTTAATGAATTTTTCTCTTTTACACTTGAGTTCCCTTAAATAAGGATATACTCCCAGAGTATCTTCAAAGTGCCTTGTGTGCCAGTTATAGGCAAAGGATAAAATAGGCAAGGAAGCGTTTGGTTGATCATCTTCTGTGCAGGCAAAGTAATCACTTGCGGGATATGAATCTATAGTAAAATGATCAGAAGCGGCGTCGGCAATTTCCACACCGGGGAAGCGTATATTGTCTATGTATGGAGCAAGAGCTGCAAGGTCTGCATTTGTTTCTATCCACGTAAAGGGCAGCTCTGACAGACCCAGGTATCTGTCTATAGCATTAAAGCCGCGAAATTTTACTCTGTACCCTCCCGCGGCAAGCTGTGATAGTATGCCGCAGGATTCTGTCAACGAACTGTTCATGATAACGCTTCTGTAAACTCATCAAACCTGTATGCCGATTTTTTTTCTGCTGCGGCAAAAACCTCTGTAACTTTTTCTATTGTTTTAATGTACTCATCTTTGTTTGGTACATCCTCGTCAATGCTAAAGACCAGAAGGAAAGGAAGCAGGAAAAGTGTTTCTTCGAAGGCCTCCTTGTTAAACCATGTTACATCATCAAAGCGGTTTATTCCAAGTATTTTTCTAAAGTCTTCCTTGTCATAATTTTCCAGTATAATTGCCGCTGCAATGGCTTTTGCTTCTGTTAAGTTTTCGCTGCTGTTTATTAGGCTATTGCTTCTTGCAAGCAGCGCAAGTGAAATGTCCTTTGCCTTCTCTGCTGTGTAATGCGAAATTCCCGCTTGTATATAACTCTCCATTAGAACTCTGTCCAGCTGCCAATGTAAAGCCAGCGCGGCTGCTTCTTCACCATCCATTCCGTCTTTGAGTGAACAGAGTGTAGACAGTATGTTGTTGCCAAGCACCAAGAGTGCCAAAGCGGGTTCCTTGCTTAATCTTTTTGCAAAGCTCTGTAAAAATTTATTTGTTTTTTCGTTTTTAGCTGAAAGCAGGAAATTCATTTTCTTTGCAAAGCTCTCTTTGAGTTTTTCCCTGTCAGGAATTTTTTTGTCCTTCTTTGTGGTTTTGATGTCTTGATACTTCCATGGAGGATACTTTCCATCTCCGCCTTTCAGGAAATATTCTGCTCCTTCCATAAAGGAAGATAATGCCTCGCTTAAGGATTCAATGATTTCCTTTTCTGTAACTTTAGTTGTCTTGCCTGTATCAAAATAAGAAGCTATTAATTCTTTTTTATCATAGGAAAGTAAGTCTTTAAGAGGCTTGTAAAGTTCTGCAAGACAAAGATCCAGCAGCGCATTATCCAGGCTGCTTACTCCCCTGCCGTTTAAGTCATAGTTGAGCATGGCCCAGCGGCTTTCCCAGCTCCCCGCTTTTGCATAAGGATCATCAGATCTTTCCTGTATTTCCAAATAGACCTGAGCTTCGTATCCGTTGAGAGAGGCAAATAGTCCCTGCTCTGCAATGGCCTTGGATGACCTTATAAACCATAGGTTGCTTCGCTGTTCGCGGAATATGGTAAAGCAGTTATTCTCCCCGCTGTGACCAAAAGCCTCCAAGAGGGAGTCCTGCCTGTGAGTTCCGTCTTTTTGGGGAATTGCCACGGCTCCTCTTTTTACCCAACCGGAAGTGCTGTAATAGCTGTTGTTATAAAAGACAAGGCTCTTTTCGTCCCCAGCTCTGTTGGAATATGCAAAGACATTTTCGTTAACACCGCCGCCCTGGTCATGAAAGTCATAAAGGCAAAAATCTGCAGAGCCCGAAAAGACATGCCTCTGCTTCATAAGCGGGAAAATCTCCCTCTCGTGCCTGTCTACCAAATAGCCATCGGGTACTTCGTCTCTGTAGGAGCGGCGGTATTCCATGCCGTACTTTTCTTCAAAGCCTTCGATCTGTCCGTGACCGAACATGGGAAGCCCCGGCATGGTAACCAGAAGAGTGGCAATACCAAAATACTTGTCCCCCTTGCCAAACTGGGCAACCGCGGTATCTTCGTCAGGGTTATTCATAAAATTGACAAATCGTTTTAATACTTCCGGATCAAATTCCAGGGTATTTTTAATGGTTGCCCGGTATTTGGCATTATCTTCATTTTTAAGCATGTTCATAAATGCTGAATTATAAACGCGGTGCATTCCCAGGGTACGGACAAAGTAACCTTCCATCATCCAGAAGGCTTCCGCAAGCAGCAGGGTATGAGGGGCCTCGGCAGCGCAGCGGTCTACAACTTCACGCCAGAACTCGTTGGGGATGCGGCGGTTAAACTCGGCGCTGGAGATAGCGTGTTCTGAACGGCTGGCTATGTCCCCGCCGCGGCCTGGCTCGGGATACCAAAGCCGCTGGATATGCCGTTTTGCCAGGGTCATGGCAGCGTCAAAGCGGACTATGGAAAATTGCTGGCAAACGCCAATAATCGTACGGATTACGGCTTCGCGGGCTTCGGGGTTAAGAAAGTCTATCTGGGCTGTATCGTTCCAGGGCATGGAAGTACCGTCGTTTCCGTGGTAGATGTAGCGCGTATCCCCTGAATTAAAATCAACCCGCTTAAAAACAACGGCCGCATCATTCCGGTCAAAATAATGGTCTTCGATATAGACGCCTATTCCGTCACGGTTTGAGAGGTTTCCGCCGTTAAACGTATAAGTCGGAAAAGGAGGGTATGAAAGCTGAAGAAAACGATCCGGGTGTTCCATGATCCAGCGGCTGTCAATGCCTGTGTGATTGGGAACCATGTCAGAACCAAGCCTTATGCCCCTGCGGAAGCAACGGTCCCTTAAATTGGCCAAAGCCTCCCAGCCGCCAAGCTCCGCCGCAATATCGTAATCGTGAAGGCTATAGGCGCTGGCGGCAGCTTCCGGATTGCCTGTCCATTGCTTGACGGTTTTGCTGGCCTGGCTCCTCTCCCAAAGACCGATAAGCCAAAGTCCGGTGAACCCGCGGTTTGCAAGCTCGTCCAGTTCCTGGTCGGGGATTTGGTCAAGGCGGGTAATTTCGCGGCCGTGTTTTTGTGAAAGCTGAAAAAGCCAGACAAGGGTGCTTTTGGCCATAAGCACGGTACGGGGCATCCATTCCTGGTCAGGGGAAAAAGCCTCGTACTCGTGTTCAAGCCAGGAATAATCCGGGGCTTCGGAAGGGCCGGGGCCGCCAAAAACAGGTTTGTCTTCTTCCTTGATAATATCAAGACTTGTAAGCAGTCTGCCAATAAACTTGCCTATCAAAAGCCCCCAATTCTTACGCATATATTCAAGCTGGCCCAAAAGGGAATCAGGGGAAGCCAGGGCCGGCGCCCTAAGCAGGTCCCAGAGATTCATGCCGTCAAGACCAAAAACAGGAAGGCTTGCAAGGTGCGCCTTTAGCTCCTCCACGGCCCCTGGGTAAATGGATTTTTCTGAAAGGCCGGAATCATTAAAAAGAAAATTAAATGGCTTGAATGCCGGATTAAGATTTGCCAATGCAAGGAGAAGTATTTCTTCAAGGCTTAGGGCGCGGCAGCTTTCCCCTTCAACGCTTGACGCAAGGTATTGATCGACAGTGGATTTTCCCGAATATACCATCTTTGGCGGAAACTGCGTGCCAAAGGTTTTTAATAAGCCTCCGGTATCTTTTTTGCCAAGATTCTGCTCGATCCTTTCCAGGGCTGTCTCGAAAATATCATTTTGGATTTGCTCCTTGTAAAGGGCCACCATGTAATGGAGTATCTCGTCTATCAAGCCCATGGCATTAAGCTGCCCGGCCTTGACGGAAAGCGCGGGGTTATTGACGACTTCCGGCCTGGTATTCAACTGCATGGCAAGGCTTCTGGCCTGCCTGGTATCTGTAAAAACAACATTCCCGCTGAGTGAAAAAAGGCTGTCTGTTAATCCGCAGCTCTCCCGGATATCCTTGTTAATGTGAAATTCCCTTAAAGCCCTTTTTGCATGAGCCTTAACCTGGGGTTTTTCAAACTTTGTAAGAGAGATGTAGAATAAAGCCATGGTTTATTTTAATTCAGAATCATGAATTATACCAGTCTAATCCCGCCAATGCCAGACAGGTTCGGAAAGTTCCGAAGAAAAAGGGTTGGGCAGCCTAAAGTCCGGCAGCCAGTCAGAGCCTGTTACTAGTTCCTGGCAGAAGCCGTCGTCAATGCCGAATTCTCCCAGCATGGAAATTACCTCGTGGTATTCATTTTCTGACAGAAAGCTGTCGGGAATTTTTGCATCAGAAACATATACCGGCGTATACTGGGTCATAAGGGAAATCTGGACCCTGTCCTTAGCCCGGTCATGGCAGTTATCTGCAAACCAGCGCAGAACCTGTCTTGTGTTATGCAAAAATCCGGGGATTATTAAATGGCGTATTATTACCCTGTTATTGCTGTATTCCATCATTTTAAGAATAGCCGATGCCGCGTGCTCCGGATAATCTTTTGCGCCAAAAAACCTTGCGGCAATTCCTGTGTCCAGGGTTTTTAAGTCCGGCAGATATATGTCTACAAAACTTTCAAGTATTTCCAGGGTTTCGATTCCTTCATACCCTGATGAATTCCAGAGTACTGGTATTGTCAGCCCTTGTTTGCGCGCAGTTTCTACGCCCAGCGCAAGAGCCGGCGCCGCATGGCTTCCGGTAACAATATTGATATTCTCCGCGCCCTTTTCCTGGAGGGCAAGGCAGATTTCCGCAAACTCCGCGGCGCTTACCGTGCGGCCCATGCCTTTTTGGGAAACCTGGTAATTCTGGCAAAAGGCGCAGCCCAGATTACAGCCTGTTACAAAGACAGTTCCCGACCCGCCGTCTCCTGTAATGGGCGGTTCTTCCCCCTTATGTATCCCCGCAAAACCGAGCCTTAGTTCCGCGGTTTCTCCGCAAAAGCCGCGTTTGCCGGCATTACGATTAACGCCGCAGCGCCGCGGGCATAAAAGGCAGTTGGAATAAGGCGCGGTTCTTTTGGGCATTATGTCAGGTTTCGGAGTTCCGTTTTTGGATAGTATCTATAAACCTGTTCAGTTTTTCGTACATGGCTTTGTTTTCCTGTTTTATCGGCGCGGGCACAGCTTCATAAAAAGCCGGCTCGTCTTTATCCTGCCCTGTTTCATTTTTCTTTGGGGGCGGCCGGGAAATGGGAGCTTTGCTTAAACAAAAAGAAATACCGTGAATATTAAAATCCGGAAATTTTGCCTGCAGCGTGTTCAAAAGTATATTTTGTTTTGTCTGTAATATCTGGACCCAGCCCGGATGTTCGGCTTCGATTACAACCACGCCGTGTTCAAATTCCCTTATGCGCGAATGATCGGATGCCGCGCGTATTTTTGCCGCCGCTGTAATAACAGCCCATGATCCAAAAAGATCTGCTGTTTTTCGTCCTGCTTCAAGGGCTTCCTCGTCAAAGTGATCTTTGAATACTTCCGAAAGAATATCCCCTGCCTTCCTTACTTTTCCCATACCAATACACCGTCTTGCACTTTATAAATAATGGTATCGTTTTTGCAATAATTTTTATACGGTTCTTCCGGCAGAAAGGTATAAAATGCCTGATCATATTCCGGCATAAGCGAAATAAATTTCTGCCGCTTGTTTCCGTCCAGTTCCAAAAGCACATCATCCAGAAGCAAGACGGGTTTTTTTCCGGTTTTTTTTGTAAAAAGATTTGCCTGGGCCATGCGAAGAAGAAGGGCCAAAAGCCGGCGCTGTCCGGTCGACGCCTTGCCTGTAAATTCCCGGTCATGACGCATAAAAACAAATCTGTCGCGGTGCGGCCCGGAAAGAGAAATCCCAAAAGAAATATCTGTTTCCCTTCGGCTCAAAAGTCCGGCTTTAAGGTCTTCGGCACTTTTTTCTTTCCAGGACGGGACATAACGGATTGTAATATTATCAATGCCGGAAATTTCTTTATAAAGAGGTTCAAGTATCTGGGAGAAAGTTTTTGCCGCGGCTTCGCGTTTCTTGATTAATTCAAAACCATAATTAACAAGCTGCGGGTCAAGCGCGTCAAGAAGGGCCGTGTATTCAGAAGAATTTCTGCTGTAATTATTTTTAAGATGATTGTTACGCGCTTTAAGAACCTTGCGGAAATTTCTCAAATCTTCCAGGTACAGAGGATCCCAAAGGCTTTGGGTCTGATCAAAAAACCAGCGTCTTCTTTCCGGAGAGCCGGCAATAAATTCCATATCCTCATGGCAAAAAACAATGCAGGGGTTTACAAATAAAATTTCTTTTCTGTCTTCAATTTTTTTGTTGTCCAGGTTTATGCTTTTTTTTCCGTCTTTATAACAAACCGTTAATTGGGTATTTATTGCGCTGTCTGAGTTAACCGATACATAACAGTCTTTTTCTCCAAGGCGTACAAGCTCGCTGTCCCTGACTCCCCTGAAAGAAGAAGCATAGGAACAGAAATAAAGGGCTTCAATAAAATTTGTTTTTCCCTGGCCGTTTTCCCCGATAAGGAATATATCTTTGCCGTTTATGTTTACTTCTTCGTCTCTTAAATTACGAAAAGAAGCGGTTCTGATTGATCTAAACGCCATATATAAAAATTTATTAGTCCAACTGCATGGGCATTATAATATGAAAAAAGTCCTCCTGCGGTAAAGCGTTTATGGTTATGGCTTTGGCAGGCTCTGTAAATTGTATGGAGACATCATCGCTTTTTATAACCTTAAACGGTTCTTCAATGTACCTGTAATTCAAGGCTATGCAGACTTCTTCGCCTTCATATTCACAGGGTATTTCTTCGTGGGCATTGCCTATTTCATTTTCTTCGCAGTAAATGGAAACCTTTCCGGGTTCCAGATTAAGGAAAACCCTGTGTGATTTTTGTTCCACAAGAAGTGAAACTCTTTTTAATGCGTCCAGCATTTCCAGGCGGTTTACGATAAAGGAGTTTTTCTGATTTTCCGGTATAACCCTGCGGTAATTTGGAAACTGCCCGTCAATAAGAACCGAAGAAAGTTTATAAGAGCCGAATTGAATAAAAATAATTTTATCCGTTACGCAAATGGATATCATTCCTTCATCCCCGGCCCTTTTCATTATTATATTCAGAATTTTTGGAGGAATTATAATGCCGGAAAAATCATCTATATTCGAAGCCAGCTTTGTTATATAAGCCAGGCGGCGGCCGTCAGTTGCAACCATAATAAGTTTATCTTCCGCTTTTTCAAAATAAACTCCATTCATAAAATACCGGGTTTCATCATCAGATACCGCAAACACTGTTTCGTTTATCATATCCTTGAAATCCCTTACAGGTATTTCAAAAAATTTGTTTTCCGCTGCTGTAAATTCAGGGTATTTATCCGATGTTGTATTTTTAAGCTGAAACCTGGCTTTTTTAACCATGGTTTTTATGATAATTTTTCCTTCGTTTTGGTCAAATACAATTTCTCCGTCAGGAATGGAATTAAGTATTCCAAAAAATTTATCTCCATAAACGGTTACAGATCCCGGTTCGTCGACCTGAACAGGTACTTTTGTTTCAAAGTTTACCTTCAAATCCGTGGATTTTATTATCAGCTCGTCATTTGATGCTTCCATATAAATATTCGAAAGTATTGATATTGCGTTTTTGGAAGCAATAATTTCATTGGCTATTGCTATTTCCTTAAAAAGTACATTTCTGTTGCATGTAAATTTCATATAAAACTCCTTACTAAATTTATTAACATATTTAATTATGCTTTCTATATATTATTATATTATATATATATATAGTAATAATAGTAATAGGGG